>Ga0079224_100002958_pt1 | contig 21098 bp, 18 predicted proteins | sample Stecom2015_FD_80414 | JGI IMG/M metagenome (GOLD analysis project Ga0079224, IMG submission 80414) | Agricultural soil microbial communities from Utah to study Nitrogen management - Steer compost 2015 | ecosystem: Environmental > Terrestrial > Soil > Agricultural land | place: USA: Utah...
CGAGGCGAAGCACGGCAAGCGGATCGTCGCGCGCGGTGCCGTCGACGACAAGGGTCAGGTCATGACGTGGCTCGAGGCGTTCCGCGCCTGGCATGCCGCCCACGGAACGATGCCGGTGCCGATTACCGTCCTGGTCGAGGGCGAGGAGGAATGCGGCAGCCCGAGCCTCCCGCCATTCCTCGAAGCCAATCGCGAGGAGTTGCAAGCGGCGGTCTGCATGGTGAGCGACACCTCGAGCTGGGACATCGAAACGCCCGCCATCACCTACATGCTGCGCGGCCTTATGTACGCCGAGTTGACACTGCACGGCCCCAGCCGTGATCTGCACTCTGGCATGTATGGCGGGGCGGTCCTCAATCCCATCAACGCGCTGACCCGCATCCTCGGGCAACTTCACGACGACGAGGGCCGGGTGCAGATACCCGGCTTCTACGACGACGTCGCCGAACCCGGTGCCGAGGAGCTGGCACAATGGCGCTCGCTCGGTTTCGACGAGCAGGCGTTCCTGCAGGAGATCGGCCTCTCCACCCCTACCGGTGAATCCGGCCGGTCGCCGCTGGAGCGGCTCTGGTCGCGCCCGACCTGCGACCTAAACGGGATCGTCGGCGGCTATACCGGTGCGGGCGCCAAGACGGTGATCGCATCACACGCGATGGCGAAGCTGAGCTGCCGGCTCGTGCCGAACCAGGACCCGAACAAGATCCTCGCGGGCCTTCGCAGCTTCCTCGACGCGCGGACGCCGCCCGACGGCCGCTGGGAGATCGAGACCTTCGGCATGTCGCCGGCGATCCGCGTGCCGACTGACTCGCCTTACCTAAGGGCCGCGATCGACGGCCTCGGCGATGTCTACGAAAAGAAGCCGGTGCTGATCGGCTGCGGCGGATCGATCCCTGTCGTCGGAATGATCCAGTCGATCCTCGGCTTCGACTCGATCCTGGTCGGCTTCGGTCTGGAGGACGATCGGGTCCACTCGCCGAACGAGAAGTTCGAGGTTCGCTGTTATCGAAACGGCATCCTCTCCCATGCCGCCATTCTGGCGCGGCTGGCGGGGATGTCTGCGTGAATCTCAGTCCATGCGCAGGATCGTGAGCGCGAGCGCCTTGGCTCGTGGCACCATCGTGTCGAGATTGCAGTACTCCTCCGGGCTGTGGGCGCCGCCGCCGGTGGGTCCGGTCGCGCAGAGGGTAGGCGCGCCCACGTTGGCGGTGAACCCGGAGTCGGCCGAGCCGCCGGTGAACTCTCCCTCGACGCGATAGCCGATCTCGGCCGCGGCGGCGGCATAGCTCTCGAATACGCGCTGGCTCTCCGCATCGGGGTTGAGCGGCAGGAAGCCGCGCTGCTCGACAATCCTGGTCACGGCACCGGCGAGATGACTACGCCCGAGGATATCTTCGATCCTCTTCCATCCCTCGTCGCGCTGCTGGTTGGTGACGAAGCGCACGTCGACCTCGGCCGAGGCATGGGGAGCCACGGTGTTGACCGAGCTGCCACCCTTGATCAGACCGACATTGACGCTGATCCCCTTCTCGTAGTCGTTGAGGGCGTGTAGCTCCACAATCTTACGGGCCAGCTCCTCGATCGCGCTGATCCCGTCCTGCGGCCGCGCTCCGGAGTGTGCGGGCTTGCCGGTGATCTCGAACGTGAAGAAGGTCGCCCCCTTGCGCTGCTTCACGACATTCCCGGACTGACGCCCCGGCTCGGCGTTGAAGACAGCGCGGGCGTTGCGCGCCTCCCGCTCGATCACCGGCCGCGACGACGGCGAAGCGATCTCCTCGTCCGACGTATAGAGGCCGACCAGCGGAAACGGGGCGCCGCCGAAGCGCTTAAAGGCCTCGAGCACGAAGGTGTTGAGAACGAGGCCCGACTTCATGTCCGAGACGCCCGGCCCGTACGCGACATCCCCCTCGATCCGGAACGGCCGCTCCGCGACGGTCCCATCTGGAAAGACCGTATCGCGGTGTCCCATCAGGAGGACGTGCCGATTGGCACCGCCCGGTGCGGCAGGCACGACGGCGCGGATGCAATCGCCGAAGCGCTCGTGCGGCACCCGCTCGCTCGCGATGTCGCTCGCTGCGAGGTGCGTCTCGATCACCCGACCTACGGCATCGACGCCCGCCTTGTTGTAGCTGCCGGAGTCGATGTTCACGAGGTCCCGGAGCAGGTCCGTCATCGCCTGGCGTTGCCCGTCCAGCCAACCGAGGATCTCCCGCTCGCGACTTGCATCCGACATGGTCCGCCTCCGGCCGCCGTTGGTTTCCGATGTGGAATGCTAGGAGAGTGCCCTGCCGCGGGGCAATGCCTTCACCGGCATATGCTGGCAGAGACGGGTGGCCTCATGACGGGACAAGGTGCAAGATGCCGCGGCCCGCATTTCCTGCAGAGCGAACGATGAGCGATCTCCCCTTCAAGTCCGCGGTCGAGCTTGCAACCGCCATACGCGAGCGGCGGATCGGCTGCGCCGAACTCCTCGAGCTCTATGTCGCGCGAATGGAGCGCCACAACCCTTCCCTCAACGCGATCATCGTGACCGACCTGGAGAAGGCGCGGGAACGGGCGAAAGCGGCAGATGAAGCGCTGGCGCGCAACGAGATTTGGGGGCCTCTGCACGGCGTGCCGATGACGATCAAGGAATCGTACGACGTGGTGGGAATGCCCACCACCTGGGGCATGCCGTCGCTCAAGGATAACTTCCCGTCGCGGAACGCCCTTGCGGTCGATCGCCTCCTAGACGCCGGCGTGGTCCTCTTCGGGAAGACGAACGTGCCGCTCCTGCTCGCGGATTGGCAGAGCTACAACGACATCTACGGAGCGACCAACAATCCCTGGGACCTGACGCGCACCCCCGGGGGATCGTCGGGCGGGTCGGCCGCAGCCCTCGCCGCCGGCATCACCGGCATCGAGGCCGGAAGCGATATCGGCGCCTCGATTCGCAACCCGGCCCATTACTGCGGCGTCTTCGGCCATAAGCCTACCTATGGGATATGCCCGCCGCGCGGACAATCCCTGCCTGGCCGAGTCACGGCGGCGGATATCTCTGTCATCGGCCCGCTCGCGCGCAGCGCCGACGATCTCGAGGTGGCACTCGATGCCATGGCCGGGCCGGACGAACTAGACGGCGCGGCCTGGCGTCTCGATCTCCCGCCTTCGCGCAAGACCCGGCTCGCCGACTTCCGCGTCGCGGTCATGCTGACGGACCCGAATTGCGCGGTCGACGACGAGCTGAGCGAGCGCCTGCAAACGCTTGCCGGGGCGATCGCACGCAAGGGGGCGCATGTAAGCGAGTCGGCGCGGCCGGAAATCGATACCCGGCGGCTCCATGCCGTCTATATCCAGCTGCTGCGCGCCGCGACCTCCGGCCGGCAGTCAGCGGAAGCGTTCGAGTGGAACCTGGCGCAAGCGAGATCGGTTGCGGCGGACGATGAGAGCTATTTCGCGCGCATGGTTCGGGCCAACACAATGCATCACAAAGACTGGCTCGCCCTCAACGAGGAACGCGGTCATTTCCGGATCCGGTGGGCGGAGTTCTTCCAGGACTACGACGTCCTTCTGTGCCCGGCTGCGGCATCGGCGGCGTTCCCCCACGATTTCGAGGGCGAGCGTTGGGAGCGGACGATCCCCGTGAACGGAAAGGCCGAGCCGACGACCGATCAACTCTTCTGGGCCGGCTACAGCGGCGTCGCCTATCTTCCCTCGACCGTCGCCCCGGCGGGCCTAACCCGCTCGGGGCTGCCGGTGGGCGTGCAGATCATAGGGCCGCACCTCGGTGACCGGACGTGCATCCACTTCGCGCGGTTGCTGGAGCAGGAGTTCGGCGGGTTCATCGCGCCGCCAGGTTACGCGGCCTGAAGAACGAGCCTTGATTCCACTTCACGACGACAATCCCACGACGATCACGCCTCTGATCACGATCGTCCTGATCGTCATCAACGTGTTCGTCTTCCTGTGGCAGGTCAGCCTGCCGGCGATGGAGCAGGAGCGCGTCGTCTTCGCTCTCGGCTCAATCCCGGCGGTGCTGTTCGGCGAGGCAGTGCTCGCTACCGATTTGGCGCTCGTCCCGCCGGAGCTCTCGGTGATCACGTCGATGTTCCTGCACGGGGGCTGGCTGCACCTGATTGGCAACATGCTCTATCTGTGGATCTTCGGTAACAACGTCGAAGATGCCATGGGGCATGTGCGCTTCGTCGTCTTCTACCTGTTGTGCGGCATCGCGGCAGCCCTCGCCCAGGCGTGGCAGGACCCGACCTCGACGATCCCGATGATCGGTGCCAGTGGTGCGATCGGCGGCGTGCTCGGCGCCTATCTGATCCTGCACCCGACCGCTCGCATTCTGGTTCTGGTGCCTTTGGGCTTTCTGTTCCCGGTAATTCGTGTTCCCGCGGTCGTCGTGCTCGGCATCTGGTTCTTGATGCAGTTTCTGGAATCTGCCGCGAGACCGGCGGGAGCGGGCGGAGTCGCCTACTGGGCACATATCGGCGGGTTCATAGCCGGCGCCGTTCTGATCTTTGTCTTCAAGCGGCGCCAGGTAGTGCTGCTGGATCGCCGCGCCGGCCCCTGGGGCTGAGTAGTCAGGAGGAGGGTGTGGGCGCGATCCGCACCCGATCGGCCCGGATCACCTGATATGTCTGACAGGTGGACCACAGTGCAATCGGACCGGTGACCTCGACCGTCTGCCCGAGACGGACCTCTCCCAGATTGCCTATGATGGCAAACATGCGGCCGTCGTCCGTGCGCATCGATGCGCACTCGATGGATTCCGGTCCTCCGGTCACGCCCACGAGCTCGCCGGTCAGGGTGAGCGTGACGTCGCGGCGCCAGACGGCGACGATGCCGTCATCGGCATTCGCCGGAGGTTGGCCGATCGACGGAACGAGGTCCGAAAATCCGATCCCCCCGCCGCCGCACCCCGCCAGCAACAAGGCGGCCGCGAATGGAAGCACGACGCGGCATGAACGCACAATCAAAGCGAAATCCCGTCCCTATCAATCGTCAAGGTGTCCCCCCGATCGCCGGTCGGCCTCAGAAAACCCCCTGCGAAGCGGGCCCCTCGCCGCCTCGTGAGCGGGCGAAATATGTCACAAGCCCCCGAGGCGTCAAAGTGCCTTTTCCGAGGTGGTCTTCGCGCCCGAGCGTCCGGCGAGCTGTCTGGAGCGTGACCGGCATGCTAAACAGGGCCACTTTCTCAACCGCCCGGTTCGCTTGTTCGATTGAATGTTGTCCTAGCCGGCTCGACCCTCGATGCGGCGCTGGTCCACGCCGCACTCGGAGCCGCCCTCTTCGCAATCTCGGCCCTCGCCTGCCGTCAGCTCGCCCGTTTGCGCTGGATGCTGGATCTCCCGAAGGAACGCTCGCTGCATGATCGGCCGATTCCCAGATCCGGCGGCTTGGCGATCCTCCTGACCTTCCTCCTGGGCGTCCTGCTCCAGAGCGCCACCGACCAGGGCAGCCGGATCGCCGAACCACAATTTCTGGCGTTTTTGGCGTCGGCGATGATGATGGGGGTCGTGTCGCTGATCGACGATCTGGTCACCTTGGACTTTCCCGGCAAGCTATCCGCCCAGATCTTCTCGGCCGCCGCCGTAGTGCCGTTCGGCCTCGCCATCCACAGCCTCCCTGTGCCGTTCGTCGGAATGGTGGAGATCGGCGCAGCGGGCTATCTGTTCGCCACGCTCTGGATCGTCGCACTAACGAACGCATTCAATTTCATGGACGGCGTCGACGGCCTTGCTGCCGGACAAGCGGTCATAGCCGGCATCTTCTGGGGCTTGACGGCGTTCCTCCAAGGAAGTCACTTCTCCTGGTCGATCGCCTACATCGTCACGGCGGCGTTGTCGGGTTTCCTCCTCCACAACTTTCCCCGAGCCCGGATCTTCATGGGCGATACCGGAAGCCAGTTCCTGGGATTCACGTTCGCCGTGCTGGCGATCATCGGAGCGAGGCACGATGCCGCGCCGCTGTCGCTGATGATCATGCCCCTGCTCTTCTTCAACGTGATCTGGGACACTTTCTATACTTTTGTCAGGCGCCTGCTTCGCGGGGCGCAGGTGACCCGCGGTCATCACTCTCATCTCTATCAGCTGTTGATCCGCTCGGGTTCGCCACCTGTCAGGGTGACCTTGTTCCACTACGCGGTGGCTATCGCGCAGGGCCTCGGCGCGCTCGTCCTGATCCACCTCGGCGACAGAGAGAGTCCGCTCGTGTTCATCCCCTTCGTCATCCTTCAGCTTTGCTACACCGCTTTCGTCCTACGTCGCGCTCGCATAGCTGGCCTGGAGGTGGATCGATGAGCCGGCCTGCAGCCAGTGAGGTGGTCGGTCCGGTGGTGCATAGACGCGGCAGCCTCGGGCGGACTGGTCGCATCCGCCTCGGATTGCCCTCGGTCGTCCTCTTCGCATCGCTACTCATCGCCGCCTGCGCGGGGGCGGTCGGTGGGCCCTCTGCAGGCGCATCGGGGAACGGCGCGCTGACATATCTGGCCGGCTTCGATCTGTCCGGGGCGGACGGGCTCAGCGGCCTTTCCGGGCTCCATGTGAGCGAAGACGGCAAGCGTTTGGTCGCGGTCAGCGACGACGGCCGGCTCATCACCGGAGCTCTCGCCCATACTTCCAATGGGGGGATGAAGAGCTGGACTGTGGAGCGGCTGGCGCCGCTGCCGGGACTCGAAGGGGCGGGCAAAAAGGATGCCGACGCCGAGGCCCTGCTCCGGCAGCCGGACGGCTCCTGGCTGGTGACGTTCGAGCGACGCCACCGGATCGTCCGATATCCGGGCGGAGAGCACGGGCCCGACGGCGCTCCTCGCGTCCTGGACGTTCCTGCGAGCCTGCGATTGCTCCCGCCGAACAAGGGTATCGAAGCCCTGGCGCTCCGGCCTGACGGGATCCTGGTTGCGTTCGCCGAAGCCATGGAGACGGCGGATGGCCAGCACCGGCTGTATCTGCGGCAAGGCGAAGATTGGACGGAGAAGCGGTACCGGACCGACCCGTTCTTCTCTCCGTCGGATGCCGCATCCCTGCCGAACGGCGACGTCGTCGTCCTCGATCGAGGCTATTCGCTGGCGGCCGGCGTGCGCAGCCGCCTGATCCACGTGAAATCGGAAGACCTCCTCGGCTCCGACATCGTGGAGGGGACCGTGCTCGGAGATATCGAGCCACCGATCGGAACCGACAACTTCGAGGGCCTCGCCCTCCGGCAAGCGCCCGATGGGCGACTGCACGTATACATTGTCTCCGACGACAACTTCTCGCCGCTGCAGAGGACGTTATTGATCCAGTACGAATTGCGCCTGCCGCAATCGTCGACAGATCGACCCTCGCCATGAAAGCGGGAGCCCGCAAGGCACTGATCTTCGGCATCTCCGGGCAAGACGGCGCCTATCTGGCCAGGCTGCTGCTGGAGCGGGGCTATGAGGTGTTCGGCACTTCTCGGGACCGGGAGATCCGCTCGTTTCACAATCTGGAGGCACTCGGCATTGCGGACCGGGTCACCCTGAGTTCGGCGACTCCAGTCGACTTCCGCAACGTGTTCGCCGTCATCGACGCCGTCCGGCCGGACGAAATTTATAACCTGGCCGGGCAGTCTTCGGTGAGGCTGTCGTTCGATCAGCCGGTCGAGACGGTGCACAGCATCGTCGACGGGACCCTGAACATCCTCGAATCCATGCGGATGCTCGGCGGTCGAGGCCGATTCTATCAGGCTTCGTCCTCCGAATCGTTCGGGAACATCGCCGATGCCCCGGCCGACGAATCCACCGCCTTTCGGCCGCGAAGCCCCTACGGCGTCGGCAAGGCCGCGGCACACTGGGCCGTCGCCAACTATCGCGAGTCCTATGGACTGTTCGCGTGCGCCGGCATTCTCTTCAATCACGAGTCCCCTCTCCGCCCCGCCCGATTCGTCACGCAGAAGATCATTCGCGGCGCCGCCGACATCGCCGAGGGCAAGACGGATCGCCTCGCGCTGGGCAGGCTCGACATTTCGCGCGACTGGGGCTGGGCGCCGGAATATGTGGAGGCCATGCACCGCATTATCTCGCATGAGACCCCGGAGGATTTCGTGATCGCGACCGGCACCTCGCGAAGCCTCGAGAATTTCGTGGAGCGTGCGTTCGCCTGCTTCGGGCTCGACTGGCGCAATCATGTGGAGGTCGACCCGGTACTGCTCCGCCCGTCGGATATCAGCCACAGCGTCGGGAACCCCGCGAAGGCCGTACGGGAGCTGCATTGGCGAGCGAAGGTCACAATGCCCGACCTCGTCGACCGGCTCGTCGAAGCCGAGCTTCGGCGTCGGAGAGCTCTGGAGTAGCGACGCAAACGGCGGCCGACCTCACCAGGCCGCACCGCCGAGCATCCCGAGGTTGAACCCGCCCGATCAGGCGATCAATGTTGAAGCGTTGCCCACTTCGAGAGAGCTTCGATGCGAAGAAGATTGTCCGCCGCGGCCGTCGCGTGCCTGATCACCGCCGGTGGAGCCGCCCATGCCGATCCCGACGTGCGCATCGCCACCGGCGACGAGCAGGGCGTCTATCACGTCATCGGTCAGGCGATTTGCGCTCACCTGGATCGCACGGTCGCAAATTGCAGCGCCGAATCCAGCGCCGGCTCCGCGGCGAACATCGAGCGGCTTAGATCCGAAGAGGTCGATTTCGCGCTGGTCCAGGCCGATCTTCAGTTCGCAGCGGCGACCGGACTTCCGCCGTTCAAGGAGGCCGGCAGGTTCGAGGGGCTCTCCTCCGTCGCCTCGTTCCATGCCGAGGCTTTCACGATCATCGCGCCGGAGCGGACCGAGATCCGCCGCTTCACCGATCTCAGGGACAAGCGGGTCAACGCCGACGAGCCTGGATCCGGCACCAGGCGTACGTTCGACTTTCTGCTCGACTGGAAGGAGTGGACGACGAGCGACTTTTCGACCGTGGCCGAGTTCCCGCCGAGCGCGATCGAACAGATGCTGTGCGGTGGGCGCGTCGATGCATCGGTTTACGTCGTCGGCCATCCCAATCGCGCGGTCCGCGAGGCGATCGACGATTGCCCGATCACCTTCGTGCCATTCGGCGAGGAGGAGATCCGGACGCTGACGGTCGCGTTCCCCTACTTCATTCCGGTCGTCATTCCCGCAGGCACCTATCCCGCGGTCCCGGAAGACGTGCCGACCTTCGGGGTTCCTGCCACTCTGCTGACGCGAGCGGACGTGTCCGATGCGCGTGTGCGCGCCGTCCTGGGCGCGATTTACGACAACCTGGACGAACTGCGGCGCGGACATGCCGCACTCGCGGGCCTCGATCCGGAGCGCATGCATTCCGCCGGCCTCTATGCGCCGCTCCATCCGGCGGCGAAGGCCTTTTACTTGGACCGCGACCGCTAGGTCAGTCGGGCGTGAAGACGGCGAGGCCGTCGGTCGTCGTCACCCGGCCGCCCGCGCCTAGATAGTCCCGCCGCGTCATGTCCTCCAGCAGTGCCGGATCCTCGGGCGTGTTGGCGATGAAACGGCGACCGTCGCCGAGCCGCCCGAACAATATGGCATAGGCTGGGCCCTTGCGGTCGTGCATCACGGTGTAGGTCTCGATCGTTGCCACCCCCTCCGGAGCCTCGGTGGTCGACGGTCCCTTGTCGGCATCGATCTCGGCCTGGTAGACGGCCGGATCCTTGGGCGCGAACGGCCGCTTCGTCGGCTCGGTCGAGTAGATGCCGGCCGACTGCTTCGTCACGTAATTGCCGTTCGCCGTGACCATGCCCTTCGAGCCCGGCTTGGCGCGGACCCGGTCCATCATCTCGGCGATCGAGTGGGTAACATAGTTGTTCCCGGGCCCGCCGAAATAGGGCAGCCCCCCGGTGATCGTCAGGCCGCGCGGGTCATCCTCCGCGATACCCATCTCGGCGCACGCAATTTCCACCGCCGAGGGGAAGCAACTGTAGAGGTCGAGTGCGTCAATCTCCGCCAGCGACGTTTCCGCCATCTCTAGCGCCTCGCGCGCCACCGTCCGCATTGCCGGAGACGAGTGGTAGTTCTTGCGGTCGCTGATGAACCAGTGGTCGTAGGCGTCGGCGCAGCCATGCAGGTACACCCAGCGATGCTCTGGTATCGCGAGCTCGCGTGCCTTCGCGACCGAGGTCAAGATGATCGCCGCCGCCTGGTCGATGAAGGCGTTGGCGTTCATCAGCTTTGTGTAGGGGAACCCGATATACGGGTTCTTCTCGCTGACGGTCGCGATCTCCTCGGCCGAAAAGCCCTGGCGGCGATCTGCCTTCGGGTTCTGCGCCGCGACGGCGGCGAAGCGGGCGAACAGCCGCCCCATTGCCGCTTGGTGCTCCTCGATGGTTCGGCCGCGCGCACCGCGGATGCCGTTCTCGAACAGCGGGTAAGCGAAGATCGCGCCGGCCATACGGTGCCGGTCCTCGATGTCGTTCCAACCGCGCGTCTCGACGCCCCAGAGCTCCGGCTTGCCGCCCGCGTCCTCATTCCAGTCGAGCTTCAGACCACCCCGTTCCGCCGCCTTCTGCGTCGCCAGCGATTCGCCGCCGGCGATGAGCGCCGCGCCGACCTCGCCGCGCGTGACCATCTCGAACAGCCGGTTGACGCACCATTGCGGCATGTTGCCGCCCGGCCAGGTGTAGATCAGGCGCCGCGCAGCATCCGCGCCGAGGCGCGTCGCCAACGACTTCGGCGGATTGCTCGGACCTCCGAATGGCGAAGCAAACCGCCAGCTCGTGTCGGAGAAGGAGCGCAGGACGACGATCGTATCGAGCATTGCGAGCAGCCGCCCCCCGGGCCCCGCATCCTCCGCCGCCGACTTCGCCGCCGCCGCGGTCAGATCCATCGGCGAGAGCGCCTTCGCCGGATCCGGCTCGCGCTGCGTGATCTGCCCCGCGCCGACGAATATCGGGGTCCTGCTTTCGTCCATCACGCCGTTTCCTCATGTCATGTTCTTGTCAGGCGCGGATTGTGGCCGTCCGGAAGCGAAGTCGGCAAGGGCGACGCGCTCTCCCGCCGGCGTCACCGAGGATGCCGGCGAGATCGGCATTCATGGCAGATCACTTGCCGCCGAACATGTCCTTCGCGAGCGCGTCGCGCACCGTCTCCAGGTCCAGCCCGTAAGCGGCAATCAAGTCCGCGGAGTCGGCCACAACGGCGTCGATGTCGCCCATCAGGCTCAGGCGCTTGTAGAGATCGGGAATGTGGATGCCCATGCTTTCGCCGATCAGCTCCATGAAGTTCAGCAGCTCGAACGAGACCTGCGGCTGGAACTTCACCAGCTCGCGGTGGCAGGCGTGGAAGATCGAGGCGAAGGTGGTCACGCCGGCCTCAGCCGCGGCTTCGAACTCGCGGCGGCGAAGCTCCGCCTTGAACTTCGGCAAGACCGAGAGGTGATTCGCCTGGGTGCTGACCACCGGCACGTCCAGCTCCACCACCTCGAGCTCAGGAATGGCGCGCAGCAGCGTCTTCACCGCCGCCATCACCCCCGGCAACGCCGCCCGCTCCTGCAACGCCACGCGCTTGCGAACCGGGTGCACGAGGAAGGGCCGCAGATCCTCGATCCGGCCGGCGAGGTACTCGGTGATCGGGCTGAGCTCGAACGGCATGTCGCCACGCGCCCGCTCCCAGGCTGGTAGCGCCACCTCTCCCACCTGAACCTGGCAGCTTGGGCACCAGGAGAGCACGCGCGCCGCTCCCGGCCTGCTCAGCCGCTCGATGGTGTTCCAGCCAACGCGGCCGGCAGTCTTCGCGTCGCCCTGCTTGAACTGCTGGATGCCGCAGCAAGTGGGGACGCCGCCCATCACCTCGTAGGTGACGCCGAGACGGTCCAGCACCTCGAGCACGAGGAGCGCGATATGCGGCGTCTTGATGACGTTGCAGCCGGTGTAGAAGACGATGTCGGGTGGGCTGTCGTAATCTCCGGCCGGTCGAAGTGGCGGGTTCAGTCGCTCCAGTACCTCCGGCTTCAGCTGGAGACGCGAGATCACGCGCGTGCCGCGGCTCATGTCGCTGTAGTAACGGTGCGCGTTCCGGCGAACGACCTCGTCGCCCTGCTTCGCCTTCGCGGCGATCCGAGCCATGTTGACCATGAAGCGTGGATTTACGCCATAGTCGCAGGCGGAAATGCAGCGGCCGCTGTTGGTGCAGACCTCGGCCCAGCGCTCCGCCTCCGGCGTTCCGGTGCCGCCGCGCAGGAGATCGAGGGTCCCTTCGACCACCGCGGCCGGATCGGATGCATTGATGCCGGCCGGTTCGACCATCGGGCAGGCCTCGACGCATTTGCCGCACCGGGTGCATGCGTCGAGAACGTCTTCCACCCGACCGTGCAGAGCATCCAGGAACGAGGCGCCGGAATCGGGCATCACCGCTCTCCCGCTGTAGTCGGGCACGATGATAGCGGAGAACCTCGTTCTTCATCCACCCCGGCCGAAGAGCCGGCACCCCGTCAAGTGAAGGCGCCTATACGCCCGTCTTCGCCGCCTGGATCGCCTCCCAGACTCGCAGCGGCGTCGCCGGCATGTCGATATGGCGGATACCGTATTCCGAAAGCGCGTCCACCAGCGCATTCATCACCGACGGCAGAGCGCCAGCGCAGCCGGCCTCGCCGCAGCCCTTGACACCGAGCACGTTCGTCTTCGCCGGCACCGGGTGGAAGCGGACGTTCGACATGTCGGGAGCATCGTCCGCCTTGGGCAGGGCATAATCCATGAACGAGCCGGTCAACGGTTGGCCGTCTTCGTCGTAGACGACGTTCTCCAGCAGCGCCTGGCCGATGCCCTGGACGACGCCGCCGTGCGCCTGGCCCTCTACCAGCATCGGATTGATGACGGTGCCGAAGTCGTTGACCATCGTGTACTTCACGACCTCGGTCACACCAGTCTCCGGATCGACCTCGACCTCGGCGATGTGACAGCCGTTCGGATAGGAGAACGGCGGACCCTCGGCGACATGGCTGACCGATAGCGTCTTCGGTACGTCCGGCGGCAGCTCGATCCCGCTTCGCAGCTTCTCGGCGAGCTCCATGATGCCGATGCTGCGGTCGGTGCCGACGATCCGGAAGCGGCCTTCCGGATGCGCTTCGAACTCGATGTCGGCGACCGCCGCCTCGAGCACGTGCGCGGCGATCTTCCGCCCCTGCTCCAGCACGAGATCGCTCGCCTCCATGATCGCCGTGCCGCTCGCCATCATCGACTTGGACCCGCCAGTGCCGCCGCCCGCCAGCAGTTCGTCGGAGTTTCCCTGAAGCAGCCGGACGCGCTCGAACGGAATGCCGAGCCGGGTGCACAGGACCTGCGCGAACGGCGTCGCGTGTCCCTGTCCGTAGTCGAGCGTGCCGGTGATGATCGTGACGGTGCCATCGTCCTCGAAACGGATGCCGCCCATCTCCTTCGCCGGCGGTCCGGTAACTTCCAGATACTGGCCGATGCCGCGGCCACGCAGCTTGCCGCGCTTGCGGCTCTCCTCGCGCCGCGCCTCGAAGCCGTCCCAGTCGGCGGCCTTCAGCGCCTCATCAAGAATCGCGGTAAAGTCGCCGCTGTCGTAGGTGGTGCCGGCCGGGGTCTTATAGGGGAAGGCGTCGCTCGGAATATGGTTGCGACGCCGGATCTCGGCACGGTCGATCCCCATCTCCCGCGCCGCCGTGTCCAGCAGCCGCTCGATGTAGTAGTTGCCTTCCGGGCGGCCGGCGCCGCGGTAGGGCCCGACGCAGGAGGTGTTCGTGAAAACGACCTGGCTCGTCACCTCCTGCAGGGGCGTCGCATAGACGCCGATCGTGTTCTTGACGATGTTCCCGGTGGGTTGCAGCACGGTGCCGTTCGAAAGATACGGCCCGACGTTGCCGTAGCCCCTGATGCGCAGCGCGAGAATGCGGCCGTCGGCATCGAGCGCGATCTCCTGCTCCATGTCGTGCGCCCGCCCGTGGCTGTCGGAGAGGAAGCTTTCGGATCGGGTATCGGTCCACTTCACGGGCCGGCCGAGCTCCCGCGCGGCGTGCAGGATGGCGATGTATTCGGGATAAACCGACGCCTTCATGCCGAAGCTGCCGCCGACATTGCCGGTCAGAACCGTGATGTTCTCCTTCTTCGTCCGGAGCGGGCGGGTCAGCAGCGCCCGCATGCCGAACACGCCCTGACAACCGAGCCGAAGCGTCCAGTGATCCCGCTCCCGATCGTACTCGCCGATCGCCGAGCGCGGCTCCATCGGGCAGACGACGACCCGCGGGTTCAGGATCTTCATCGACACCACATGGGCCGCCCCGGCGAACGCCTCCTCGACCTTTTCCGTGTCGCCGTGGTGGAAGTCGAAGATGACGTTTCGCGGCGTGCCCTCATGCACGAGGGGTGCCCCGTCTTTCACCGCTTCGCGTGCCGAAGTCACTGCCGGCAACGGGTCGATATCGACCACCACCATCTCGGCTGCATCCTGCGCCTGGGCACGGGTCTCCGCGACCACGACGGCAACGGGGTCGCCGACGAACCGTACCTTGTCGGTGGTGAGCGGCGGCTGCGTCGGCTTCGGCATGGGGGAACCGTCGCGATTCTTGAAATCCATACCGGACGGCATCGGGCCGAAACCGGCCCCCTCGATGTCTGCGCCGGTCCAGATGCCGAGCACCCCCGGCATTGCCCTCGCCTCCTCCGCATCGATCGAAAGGATGCGGCCATGGGCGACCGTGCTGCGCACCATCACCGCATATGCCTGGCCCGGCAGGTTCTGGTCGTCGGTATAGTTGCCGAGCCCCCGCACCAGGACCGGGTCCTCCTTGCGCGGCACGGGCTGACCGATGGCATACTTCTCGAACCCGACTTCCATGGGATTGAGCGGTGCGTTCATGGCGTCGCTAGTCCTTCATGCCGTCTGGATGTCTCGCGAAGGTCTCCTTTCCTTCGCTCTCGCGGCAACATAGCGTTTTCGTCGTCTCGATCTACAGGAGTGCCCTTCCATGCGCCTATACCGCCTGCCGAAGAACGGAACCGTCGACAGCCTCGAGCTAGTCGAAGCCGAGGTGCCGAAACCGGCGCGCGGCCAGGTGCTGGTGCGGATGCGCGCCGCTTCTCTCAATTACCGCGATCTCATGGTCGCCTCCGGGCGCTATGCCCTCGGCGACGTTCCCGAGAATCTGATCCCGCTCTCCGACGGCGCGGGCGAGGTGGTCGAGGTGGGCCCGGACGTGACGCGCGTGAAGCCGGGCGACCGCGTCTCACCGAACTTCCTCCAGACCTGGATCGGCGGTGATCTGGAGTGGCACCACAACCACTCCGCCCTCGGCGGTTCGGTCCATGGTGTCCTCTCCGAATACGGCCTGTTCGATCAGGAGAGCCTGGTGCACCTGCCCTCCCATCTCTCGTTCGAGGAGGCTGCCACCCTGCCGTGCGCCGCTCTCACCGCCTGGAACGCGCTCTTCACCGGCCGCGCCGCCGGACCCGGACAAACCGTGCTGATCCTCGGCACCGGCGGCGTTTCGGTGTTCGCGCTCCAGTTCGCGAAGCTGGCCGGTGCCCGCGTGATCGGCACCTCGTCCAGCGACGAGAAGCTCGAGCGGGTGCGCGCGCTCGGTCTCGACGAGGGGATCAACTACCGCACGACGCCGGACTGGGAGCGGCCGGCGCGCGAGCTCACCGGCAGCCGCGGCGTGGATCACGTGATCGAGGTCGGCGGTCCCGGCACACTGTCCCGCTCTATCCAGGCGGCGCGAATCGGCGGCTGGATCCATCTGATCGGCTCTGGCCTCGCCCCCGGCGACGCGATCAACCCGGCGCCTGCAATGCGGAAGGGTCTCGTGCTCCGCGGCATCCGCATCGGATCGCGCGAGATGTTCGAGGCGATGAATCGCGCGGTCGAGTTCCACCGCCTGAAGCCGGTGATCGACCGCACCTTCCCGTTCGACGAAGCCAAGGCCGCCTACCGCCACCTCGAGAGCCAGAAGCATATCGGCAAGGTGGTCATCTCGATCAGCTGACGAGAATGCTGCGAGTGATGGGAGCGAATAACCGGGGCGAACGCCGTTGACAGCGTGTGACGATGCGTCGCACGCTCGCTCCACACGACCGGATCTCCGTCCCTGAGGCGCGATGCGCTCGGCCCCAGGCGGTGAGGTTCGGCGCAAAAAGTCTCAGGGAGAGAAACCGATGTCCTTTAGCCCCGCGCGTGCTGCTTGTGTCGCAGGCGCTCTGGCCTTCCTGTCCGCTGTCCCCGCCCTGGCGCAGAGCGGGACGCAGATTCCGGATCTGCCGGAATCGAGCTGGAAGCCCGACAAGCCGGTCGAGTTCGTCGTACAGGCGTCCGCCGGCGGCGGCAGCGATATATTCGCCCGCACCATGGCAGAGATCATGGGCAAGCACGGCCTGGTCGATGTGCCGGTGAACGTCGTCAACAAGTCGGGCGGCAGCGGCGCGGTGGCGTACGCCTATATGAGCACGAAGAAGGGCGATCCGCACGTGATCGCCACTGCCACCAGCAGCTATCTAACGACGCCCATCCAGGGGCATTCCCCGGTCAGCTACAAGGACTTCATAAACCTCGCCGTACTTTGCGTCGAAGACTATGTCGGCGTGGTGAATGCGGAGTCTCCCTATCAGACCCTCACCGACCTGGTCGAGGCGGCGCGCGAGAACCCGAACGGGATTCGCATCGGCGGCAGCAGCGTCGGCTCCTCAGACAACATCATCGAGAACCGCCTGGAGAAGGCGGCCGGTATCCAGCTCAATTACATCGTGTTCCAGGGTGGCGGTGATGCGAACGCTGCCCTCCTCGGCGGTAATGTCGATCTGGCAGGCCCCAACCCGAGCGAAGCCGCGCAGTTGGTCGAGGCGGGGCGCCTGCGGGCGATCGCGATGTTCTCGGCGGAGCGGCTGGAGAACTGGCCTGACGTGCCGACCGCACGGGAGCAGGGTTTCGACGTGACGCTGGAGCAGCATCGCGGCGTCATCCTTCCGGCGGATCTGACCGACGACCAGGTTCTGTTCTGGCAGAACGTTATGGTTAAGCTGTTCCAGACGGACGAGTTCAAGAAATATCTCGAAGACAATGGTCTGAGACCGCTGTTGAAGGTCGGCGAAGAGAGCGAGCAGTACATCGCCGAACAGCACGAATACTACAAGGAGATCCTGACCGAGCTCGGCATCGCGAAAAAGGAGTGAGTCAGTTGGCGGTGCGCTCGACCAAAGGACGGGGCTGCGAATCGTGACCCGCGCAGACATCTTCGGCGGGGTACTCCTGGCAGCGGGCTTCGGCGCCGTCCTGTGGGAGGCCTCCTCATTTCAGTACGGCACCGAGTTCGCTCCGGGGCCGGGCTTCACGCCGGTCTGGTACAGTGTGATCGGCATCGTTCTCTCCCTGTCGATCGCCGGTCTGGCTTGGCGGGCGGTGCGGCAGTCGCCGCAGCGGGAATCCGATAGCGACGACCGCCTCGACGCTGCCGGCCTGTTGCGTGTCGGGGCGGCACTGGCGGGAATGGCGGCGATGCTGTTGGTCACCTCCCTGGTGGGGCTCCTGCCGGCGCTGCTCGCATTCCTGCTGTATCTGACGCTGGTGGTGCAGAGACTGCCGATTCTGCCCGCGACCGGTGCCAGTCTCGCCACCGTCGTCTTCATCTACTTCGTCTTCGTCCACTTCCTGGGCGTTCCTGTCCCGACCAGCCCCCTCGGATTCTGATCTCATGGAATTTGGCGATCTGCTGCTGGGCTTCTCGATCGCGTTCACGCCCACGAACCTCCTCTTTGCCTTCGTCGGCGTCCTGCTCGGCACGATCATCGGCGCCCTGCCGGGGATCGGTCCTTCGGCGGGCGTCGCGGTGCTGCTGCCGGTCACCTTCGGGATGCCACCGGTCACGGCAATGATCATGCTCGCCGGCATCTATTACGGTGCCATGTACGGCGGTACCATTACGTCGGTCCTGATCAACACGCCCGGCGAATCCGCGTCGGTGATGACGACGCTGGACGGTTACCAGATGGCGCTCCGGGGACGAGCGGGTGCCGCTCTCGGCATGGCAGCGATCGGCTCTTTCATCGCCGGCACGATCAGCGTCGTGCTGCTGATGATCGCCGCACCACCGCTCGCCGATTTCGCCGTTACCTTCGGGCCTCCCGAATACTTCGCCTTGATGGTGCTGGGGCTTACGACTCTCGCCAGCCTGACCGGCGACTCGATGCTGAAGGGCCTGCTGATGGCGGTGGTGGGACTGATCCTCGGCACGATCGGAATCGACCTCATGCTGGGCGCGCCACGTTTCACCTTCGACAACGTCCATCTGCTCGACGGGCTGGACTTCCTGCCGGTCGCGGTCGGCCTCTTCGCGATCGGCGAGTTGCTCTACAATCTGTATCGTCCGGTCCGAGCCGAGCCGATCAAGGCGAAGCTGAGCGGTCTCCTGCCGACGCGCCAGGACTGGCGGGATGCCCGCGGCGGCGTCGCCCGCGGCACCGCGATCGGCTTCTTCGTCGGTATGCTGCCGGGCGCAGGTGCGACGATCGCATCGTTTCTCGCCTATGCGACCGAGAAGCGCGTATCGAAGCGGCCAGAGAAGTTTGGCACGGGCACGATCGAGGGCGTGGCCGCCCCGGAATCCGCCAACAACGCCGCCTCGACCGGCGCGCTGATCCCGCTGATGGCCCTCGGCATACCCGGATCCGGGACCACGGCGGTGATGCTCGGCGCTCTGACCCTTTACGGCATGCAACCCGGGCCGTTGCTGATGAGCACCCATCCGGACGTGTTCTGGGGCCTGGTCGCCAGCATGTACATCGGCAACGTGATGCTGCTGATCCTGAACCTGCCGCTGGCCCCGGTATTCGCGAGCATCCTCCGGGTGCCCTACAGCATCCTCATTCCGATCATCATCGGCGTGGCACTCATCGGCGTGTACAGCTTCGAGAACAGCCTGTTCAACGTCGGCGTGGCGGTCGTCTTCGGCGGGATCGGCTTCGTGATGCGCCTCTACGGCTATCCGCCGGCGCCGCTGGTGCTGGCGCTGGTGCTGGGGCCGATGCTGGAGCGGGCGCTCAGACAGTCGCTGCAGATGTCGCTTGGCAGCCCCGAGATCTTCGTGACGCGCCCCGTGAGCGCCGTCATCCTTGCGATCGCAGCCGCGGCGGTGATCCTGCCGCTGGTCGCCTGGACTCGAACCCGTCTCGCCGCGCGGGCCCTCGCGTCCTGATCGCCGGCCGGTTCAGAGCCTCGAACGTCGGGGCTCCGATCGCGGATCACGCGCAGGCGGGCTGCCCGGCACCCAGCCCGTGGGCAGGGTTGCCGGCTCCGACAAAGGTCGGCCGCGCGTGCGGATCAGGGAGAGCACGATCGACCCGCCGATCAGAACGAAGGTGATCAGGAGCGCGAGTTCCGTCGGGACGAACTTCCCCCCGTAGAAGTAGTTGGCGATCATCTTGCCGCCGACGACCACCAGCACCAGCGACAGCGCGTACTTGAGATAGATGAACCGCGGCACGATCCCCGCCAGCGCGAAATACAGTGCGCGCAATCCGAGAATGGCGAAGACGTTCGAGGTGTAGACAATGAAGGGGTCGGTGGTGATCGCGAGGATCGCCGGAATCGAGTCGACGGCGAACACCAGGTCGGTGATCTCGACCATCACCAGGACCAGAAACAGCGGCGTGACGAAGAGCAGTCCGGCGCGACGGACGAAGAACGCCTTGCCTTCGTAGTCTTCCGTCACCCGGAGTCCGCGGCAGAGCGCGTTCAGAACGATGTTGTTGTCGATGTCCGGCTTCTGGTCGGCGACGATCAGCATCTTCACCCCGGTAACGACCAGAAAGCCGCCGAAGACCAACGCCATCCAAGCGAAGCTGTGCATCAGCTGCACGCCTGCCAGGATCAGCAGCCCGCGCAGGACGAGAGCCCCCAGAATGCCCCAGAACAGCACGCGATGCTGGAGGCGAGCCGGAACCGAGAAGTAGGTGAAGAGCAGGACGAAGACGAAGATGTTGTCGACGCTCAGCGACTTCTCGATCACGTAGCCGGTCAAGAAGTCGATGCCGTCCTGGCTTCCCCGGAGCCAGAAGAGGCCGGCGCCGAATGCTAGCGCGAGAAGAACGTAGCCGAGGCTGAGCCAGAGTGCTTCTGCGACCCGAATTTCCCGCTCCTTGCGATGAAGGACGCCGAGATCGAGTGCGAGGAGAAGAAGGACGAAGGCATTGAAGGCCAGCCACGGCCACCAGGAGAGGTCGAGCATCTGCGGACCCTGCATCTGCGGTCGCGCCCGTCGGCGCGAAGGCGAATGAGGGGGTCCGACATCACGGTAAACGGCTCAACCGCCAGAGGGGCCCGGACCCGGGTTCCAGCAGGAAATGGTCAGGGGCGGGCCATGTTCAAGAGGCAGCATCCGGATCGACGCCGGGCTCGATGACGCCGGCTGCTCCGCGAACTGCCGGCTCGATCCGCAGGCGGCCGATGCCGAAGCACGGCCGCCTGCAGCACGGCTAGGCGTCTTTGGAACTGATCAGGGCGAGAATATTCGGCACCGCCGCATCAGCCAGCGCCTCCAGTTCTTCGGGAGTGCGGTTCTGGATCGGGTGCGGCACGAAATGCAGAGCCGGGCTAAACCCTATCGCCTTCGACTGCGCCGCCGCGGCCGGCTCGAATTCTACCGTCGCCACCGCGCAGCCTGGAATACCGCGCCGGTCGAGCTCCGTGATGTCATGCAAACTGCACGACGTGCACGAGCCTCAATCGGCCAGGCCTTCGACGACGACGTCACAGCGCTCGACGATATCCTGGATGACGTTCACCGGCGCCGGCTTCGTATGTGTCGGCTTGGCAAAGCGCAGTACGTTCAGGCCGTGCTCGGCGAGGCGCATCTCGACGCGGTCGAGGAACTCCTCGCTTCGCTCCTTGGAGATGCAGAGCAGGCCGATCGTCGCTGCCTTCAGGTCCGCCGGCGGCGGCACCCGCTCGCGCATTGCCGGCGCCGTCTCAGCGGTCGGGTCGCGCATCAGATAGGGCTCGTTCCGTATCATTCGGTGATCTCCTTCGTCACGACCTGGATCTCCTTTGCGTTCCGCTGTCCGGTCCAGCCGCCGATGATGGCGGACATGAGCCCGCCGCGGCCACCCGCGCGCACCAGCAGGAAATTCTCTCGCCCGAACTTGTCGACAAGGGCATCGCCGAGCGCCGGATCGACG
>Ga0079224_100002959_pt1 | contig 21091 bp, 11 predicted proteins | sample Stecom2015_FD_80414 | JGI IMG/M metagenome (GOLD analysis project Ga0079224, IMG submission 80414) | Agricultural soil microbial communities from Utah to study Nitrogen management - Steer compost 2015 | ecosystem: Environmental > Terrestrial > Soil > Agricultural land | place: USA: Utah...
CTAACAGCAATAGATCGGAGCGGCACATCAGTGCCCTAGCCAAGTTCAGTCTAACCCGCCACCCTCCTGAGAAATCGGTGACCGAACGTTCGTTGTCTTCTTCACTGAATCCAAGACCGTGCAACAAAGACGCTGCACGGGCGCGTGAGGAATAGCCGCCTATATCTCCGAAACGTGAATATAGTTCACCCAGACGCGCACCATCCTCAGCCTGCTCCGCATCCGCTATCGCTGCCTCGACTTCGCGAAGTTCGCGATCGCCATCCAGGACATAATCGATGGCAGACTCTGCCAATGCTGGTGTCTCTTGTGCCACATGTGCCATCGTCCAGTCAGGCGGTATCTCGAGGTCGCCAGACTCTTGGTGCAACTCACCTAGAAGTAATGCGAACAGACTCGACTTACCTGCACCATTCGCCCCGGTAAGGCCTACCTTATGCCCGGGATGCAGTTGGAATGTGGCTTCTTGGATCAGGACTCTGGCGCCACGCGCCAATGTAAGGTTTTTAAATTGAAGCAAGTTTAGATCGGACTAAAAATGCCAACTTGATGTCAGCAGATTGTTAATGTAGTGCGTTATTCTAATGCAAAGTACGACAAACCTCGGAACTTTCCATTGAACATTCGTTTTAAGCGGTTAACTTCGGCAATAATGCAGTAAAATGCAGATGCTCATCACTCATTGGCGCACAAGCAGCAACAATGGTCAAAAAATCACTGATCTGGACTTATCGAGCAGCACTCACCGTGCTGTGGTTGTCCATCATCCTGCTCGCTCTCACCATCCTGAGTCTGCGCTATTTCGTACTGCCGAACATTGAAAACTATCGGGAGCAAATCGCTGCCGAAATAAGTCAGGCTGCCGGACGAAAAATCACAATCGGCCGTATCGATGCTAGTTGGAGCGGCATGAATCCCCACTTAAGCATGCGCCAAGTAGCGATTTACGATACGGATGACCGCATGGCGCTCACCTTGCATGAGGTGGAAACGAGTCTTTCCTGGATCAGCATTGCCGCGCTCGAACCCAGACTCGCTTCGCTTACAATCCAAGGTCCAGTCCTATCCATCCGCAGAGAGACGGATGGCTCATTGGTCGTCGCCGGTATCCGTATGGGCGGAGAGTCTCAACCAGATCTGGCCAACTGGGCTCTACGCCAATCACGTATAGATATCGTCGATGCGACAGTGCTTTGGCAAGACGATGTACGTCAAGCGCCTGCATTGATGCTGAACGACCTGCATCTGACAATTGAGAATCCGGTACTGGATCGTCTTATCAATCGTCATCGCTTTGCACTCAGAGCCATCCCTTCCGCCGGGTCATCGCACCCGATAGATCTGCGTGGTAATGTTTTTGGCGACGACCTTGGCCGATTACAGGACTGGAGCGGGACGATATATGGCCGTATGGATGGCACAGACATTGCCGCATGGCGACAATGGCTGGAGTTTCCCTTTGAGTTAAATCAAGGACAAGGTGCCGCCCGCTTCTGGCTGGACTTTTCTAAAGGACAGCTTGACAGGCTGACTTCTGACGTCGTTTTACAAAAGGTTCGGGCGCGCATTGTCAGCCACCGAGATGAGGCCAGTCTGGAAAAGCTGAGCGCCCGCATGATCTGGTCCAGACTAAGCGATGGTCAATCCATTGAGTTGCAGCGTATCAAGCTGACCGATGCCGATGGCCTGCAGATGGAAAATGGCGCTTTCAGCCTTCGAACCAGACTTCAACAGGATAAAGAGACGATGGAGGGTCACGTCAATCTGGCCAGTGTGAACCTTGCAGCCATCAACAGTCTCGTCCGGCATCTGCCACTACCGGAAAAAGCGGGCATCCATCTACAGCAGCTTGACCCTTCCGGCATTGTCAGCAATCTCGATTTGCGCTGGAAAGGTGACCGCGAGCATTTCAATGAATATAGCATCGGCATGCAATTCACGAACCTTGGCATACGCGCATATAAGGAGATCCCAGGGTTCAGCAACCTGAGCGGCAAACTCAATGCCAACGAGAAACAAGGCACGGTCACTATCAATTCACAGCAAGCCGCAGTCGATCTAAAAGGCATCATGCGTTGGCCTATACCTGCTGACAAGCTAACCGGCATCGTCAAATGGAGCAATCACGCAAAAGGCACCGATGTTCGTGTCAACAATCTCACTATCAATGGACCCCATCTGGATGGGGTCGTGAATGCCACTTATAGGCACAGCACCGAGGTACCTTCTAGTATCGAGCTGACTGGTCGATTTGATCGTGGCGATGGTAAGTTCGCTCCTTTCTACTATCCAATCATGTTGGGTGATGAAACACTCGACTGGCTTGATCACTCCATAATCTCCGGCAAGGTATCTGATATCCGTGTCATCGTCCGCGGTCGCATCGACCAGTTTCCATATACCGATCCCCAACAAGGCCTTTTCAAGGTTACAGCCCGCTTAGAGGGCGGATTGCTGGACTATGCTGATGGATGGCCTCAGATTGAGAATCTCAGCCTCAATATGCTTTTCCAAGGATCGCGCATGGAGTTGACTGCCGATGGCGGCAACATCCTCGGGAATCAATTCAAATCCGTTATAGCGGTGATCCCGGTGCTGGATGCCGATGAGCCGATTCTTGAGATCAATGGTGTCGCTGAAGGTCCTGTAGATGAAGGCATTCGATTCGTAAACAATAGCCCTGTAAAGAGCGTAACGGATGGCCTAACCCAGGACATGCGAGCCACTGGCACCGGCAAGCTCGAGCTAAAGCTCAGGATACCGCTAGAGAATGTGGATGCCAGCAAAATCGAAGGGGTCTATCAAATCATCAACGCCAGCATGAGGGCGCCTTCCATACCGGATCTAACACAGATTAACGGTAGGTTGAACTTCACGGAGTCCGGCATTAATGCACAAAACATCAGTGCGAAAGTTTATGGCGATCCTGCTAATCTCGACATCAGCAGTGGTGAGAACCGTCTAGTCAGGGTCTCAGCGCGTGGCAGGATCAGTGACTCAGGCATCGGCCGAGCGCTTGACAGCAACCTGTCTGGACTAATCAGCGGAAGCGCGGAATGGTCAGGTGATATCAACATTCAGCCACAACAGGTCAATGTCGTCATCCGTTCAGATCTCGCGGGCTTGGCGCTTGACCTTCCAGAGCCGATCGGAAAGTCTGCCGGAGATAAAATGGCTTTCCGTATAGAAAAACATCAACAAACCTCCGGACAAGATACGATCTTCGTCAACATGAGTGATCAGATATCGGCTCATGTGCTTCGCACTGAAACTAACGGCTCCTATAAAATAGCCCGCGGTCAAATTGCCATCAATCAGCCTCCCGAGATTCCATCACAAGAAGGCCTTGAGGTGCGGGGTCGCTTTGAAGGGCTAGATCTCGATCAGTGGCTCACGGTACTGGAAAAGATCGATCAGTCAAATCTCAACAGTCCCAGTGGCACGTCTGCGATCGCGGTCGAGCGAATCCACATATCGGCCGATACTCTAGATATCTTTGAACGCCGCCTCAACGCGCTGAGTCTGGAAGCCAGCAAAGCCAGTGACGGCTGGGCAATGAAGCTGCAAAGCAACGAGATGAACGGTGATCTTCGTTGGGTGGATAAAGATAATGGGAAAGTCATCGCAAGACTGCGCAACCTAACTGTTCCCGGCAAATCGCAAGCCGCTGCTGAGCCGACGCCTGAGAACAAGAAGCTTGAATACCCAGATCTTGATATCGTCGCAGATAAGTTCATATTCAGCAAAAAGGAACTCGGGCGTCTTGAGTTGCGTGCCAGCGAGGTCGGCGACGACTGGCATATCGATCAATTGCGTATCAGCAATCCGGATAGCATCCTGAATGCGAGTGGTAAGTGGCACAACTGGCGACGCCACCCCAATACCCAGATGAATTTTGACTGGGACATCAATCACCTCGGAAACACGTTGGCAAGGTTCGGTTATCCTGAGATCATCCGGGATGGCACTAGCAAACTGAATGGTAGGCTTAGATGGCCAGGAAGCCCGCATGAATTCAACGTCGAACAACTGTCAGGCACGATCTCGCTGGAGGCAAGTAGCGGACAGATATTAAAGATCAAACCAGGTGTAGGCCGGCTATTTAGCGTGCTGACGCTACAGAACCTGCCTCGACGTCTGACACTGGACTTCCGGGATGTACTGAGTAGTGGCTTTACCTTTGACAGAATCAGCTCCACTGCGGAAATCAATCAAGGCATCATGCGTAGTGACGATTTCTTACTGGAAGGACCGGTAGCTAAAATCGAGATCCGAGGTGAAACCGATCTTAAACAAGAAACCCAGCAACTACGTGTCAAAGTGACTCCGTATATTAGTGACAGTGTTTCATTGGCGGCGCTGGCAGGTGGTCCTGCCGTAGCTGCTGCGACGTTTATTGCGCAGAAACTGCTGAAAGACCCTCTCAACAAATTTGCTGCTGAAGAATATGATATCAGCGGCACTTGGGACGAGCCGGTTGAACAAAAAATCGAAAAGGGACCTGACGACTCGGTGCAGAAAATTCCGGGACAGTAAGGCATACTATCATTACGGTCCAACTGATAGATTCAGATGTAATCAACTTAAGTAAGAAAGAACACCATGGCAATTAACTCCAGGGTCAAACAATCCAAAACCACTAAAAACAAACCCACGCCAAGCATGACGAAAATCGCGGGTATCCAGATGGCATCCGGCCCGAACGTCCCCTCGAACTTAAGTGAAGCTGAGCGCCTGATCGAGATCGCCGCCAGCCAGGGAGCAAAATTGGTGGCGCTACCGGAATATTTTGCGATCATGGGTATGAAAGACACGGACAAGGTAGCCGCACGCGAGGTTGAAGGGAACGGCCCAATACAGCGCTTTCTTTCCAAAACGGCGAAGAAGCATCAAATCTGGATCATCGCAGGGTCAGTACCTCTAGAAAGTCGCAGTAAGAACAAAATCCGCAACAGCTGTCTGGTCTATGATGACAAAGGCAAGCAGGTGGCGCGTTACGACAAGATCCACCTTTTTGGTCTCGACCTTGGCAATGAGCATTATCGAGAGGATGACACCATTGAGCCTGGTGACAAGGTCGTGACATTGGATACTCCCTTCGGCAAAATCGGCCTATCCATATGCTACGATTTACGTTTCCCGGAGTTATACCGTGCGATGGGGCCCGTCGATATCATCATCGTACCGGCCGCATTTACCGAAACCACAGGCAAAGCTCACTGGGAGACGCTTGTTCGTGCCCGAGCTATTGAAAACCAAGCCTATGTCCTGGCGCCAGCACAGGGGGGATATCATACTTCAGGCCGCGAAACGCACGGCAACAGCATGATCGTCGACCCTTGGGGCGTTGTGCTTGACCGCTTACCCCGCGGCTCAGGTGTTGTACTTGCGACAATCAACCCTGGCTACCTGGCCAGTTTGCGTAAAAGCCTGCCGGCGCTACAGCACCGCACATTACCCTGATGCATGCCGAGCCTGACCGCGTAATCGCCGAGATTTTTTTCCGTAATCTATTGTCTATAACTATTCGATGAATCGTTACGATACTTAACCATTAGCAAAACCAGTACATATGAAACCAGATCCAATCCCAAGCAGCTCAAGTCCGGAAGCAGGTTCACATTTCACGACCGCGAGTGAGACCTTGCTGAAACCTGCAGATCTTGACATTCCGGCACTGCAAAGCGTACTTGGCAGCATCATGTCGCACAAGGTCGACTACGCTGATCTCTATTTCCAGTACAGTCGCTCAGAAAGCTGGGGGCTTGAGGAGGGTCAAGTCAAATCTGGGAACTTCAATATCGATCAAGGCGTAGGCGTTCGCGCTGTAAGTGGCGACAAGACAGCATTCGCATATTCGGACGATATCCACCTACCCGCACTGCAGCAGGCGGCTCAGGCGACACGTGCGATCGCATCCACAGGCAGCGAGCACCCGATCAGGGCGATGCAACGTATCAGTGCGCCGCAGCTATATATTCCCCAAGACCCGATTGCCTCTTTAAGCGCGGAGGCCAAAGTCAAGCTGTTAGAGAGGCTAGAGAGTTTTGCACGGAAGATCGATCCTCGTATAACACAAGTCATGGCATCCATTGCTGGCGAATACGAAGTCGTCATGGTCGCGCGCAATGACGGTGTCATGGCCGCTGACATCAGGCCGTTGGTGCGACTTTCGATCCAAGTCATTGCCGAACATAATGGCCGGCGAGAACAAGGCTCCGCAGGCGGAGGGGGTCGCTTCGACTATAGTTATTTCAGCGATGAAGTATTAGAAGATTATGCAAAAAAAGCGGTGCACCAAGCACTGACCAACCTAGAAGCTCGCCCTGCACCAGCTGGCAGCATGACTGTGGTGCTAGGGCCCGGCTGGCCAGGCATCCTGCTGCACGAGGCTATCGGCCATGGCCTGGAAGGTGACTTCAACCGGAAAGGCAGTTCCGCCTTCAGTAACGCAATCGGTCAACAGGTCGCAGCCAGAGGCGTGACCGTCGTGGATGACGGCACCATAGCACATCGCCGTGGTTCCCTGAGTGTTGATGATGAAGGCAATCCGACCCAGTGCACGGTGCTCATCGAGGATGGCATTCTTCGCGGATATATACAGGACAGCCTGAACGCACGGCTTATGAATATGCCGCTAACTGGAAACGCTAGACGAGAATCCTACGCGCATATACCGATGCCGCGTATGACCAACACCTATATGCTGAATGGCAACATGGCGCCAGAAGAGATCATCAAATCCGTCAAGAAGGGGCTATATGCCGTTAACTTCGGAGGTGGCCAAGTCGATATCACCAGCGGTAAGTTCGTCTTCTCTGCTGCAGAAGCATGGATGATAGAGGACGGCAGACTCACCTATCCAGTAAAAGGGGCGACACTGATAGGCAACGGACCCGATGTATTGAAACGCGTTACGATGATAGGTAACGATATGGCTTTAGATCCAGGCGTCGGCACCTGCGGCAAGGAGGGTCAGAGTGTACCCGTTGGCGTCGGACAACCAACGCTGCGTATCGATGGCCTTACGGTAGGTGGCACAGTATAAGATATTGGAGTTATCATCATCCTTGTAGGTCATGACTTTCTTAATTTTGCTCTGCAATACTTCACGAAAGGACACATCATGGCAACCGACAAGACAGATACTGCACAAGGTGCTGACAGACCTGATGCGACCGTAAAAGCCTCAACAAAGAAATCCGCATCATCGAAAAAAACTTCGACCAATGCAGTCTCAGCAAAAAAGCATACTGTGAGCAGCAGGTCAGATTCGACCCGGAAGCATCGGTCTATCGGCCTTCAAGAGCGTAGCCACATGATAGAGGTTGCCGCTTATTATCTGGCTGAGCGTAATGGGTTCATCGGTAATCCTGTTGATTACTGGACTGCCGCAGAATCACAGATCGCACAGCAACTCGGCTCCTAGTCACGGCATAACGCTCACTACTGAACCTGCCCAAGCATTAAGGCTGCGTAGCTCGCAGCCTGTTTTAGTTCACGTATACAGGTAGGCAACCGCTATAATTCACTATTCAGAATTTTCCAAACATCAACTTTTCATGCAGCATTCCATACCAGTACCAGCCGGCGGACAAACTGAACGCATCAATAAAATTGCAATTGGCATAGATAGTCTTACACTCGCCAAACTGACCTCGGAACTCAAACAGAAAGCTTCCAAGAAACCTATTGCGATCATCACCTCGAGTGCTTTCGAGGCGAGACGTTTACTGGAGGAAATTTCCTGGTTTGACCCCAGCCTTCAGATACATCTACTGCCTGATTGGGAGACTCTGCCTTACGACCACTTCTCCCCACATCCCGACCTCGTCTCTGAGCGATTGGCAACGCTCTATCAAGTTAGTCAGCGGAATTTCGATATCATTATCGTTCCTGCAGGAACAGCGTTATTGCGTCTTCCGCCACAGTCATATCTGGCCGCACACTCATTCATGCTAAAGAAAGGCCAGCGTCTCGATCTGGCTGCATTGCGTGAACAATGTGCCCACGCTGGCTATCACCATGTGACTCAAGTCATGGGGCCGGGTGAGTTCAGCGTACGGGGTGGATTGATCGACCTTTTCCCAATGGGAAGCGCATTACCTTACCGTCTTGACCTGTTTGATGATGAGATTGAGACCATCCGCACATTCGACGTCGATACCCAGCGGAGCCTTTATCCCGTCCCAGAGATCAGGCTTCTCCCCGCGCGCGAATTCCCACTCGACGAAGCGGGAATCTCTCGCTTTCGACAGCGCTTTCGTGAGGTATTCGAGGGAGACCCTTCACGCAGCCGCATTTACAAGGATGTAAGCAAGGGGATCGCAGGCGGCGGGATTGAGTGGTACCTGCCTCTTTTCTTCGATGAGACAGCCACCTTACTGGATTATTTGAGCGAGGACATTGTACTTTGCCTTCATGGCGATCTCGACTCGGCAGCACAGGACTTCTGGCAGGAAGCGCAAACCCGCTACCGTCATTTGGCACACGACCCAGAAAGACCAATACTGCATCCTGATCAACTGCTGATAAAGGCTGACGAGTTCTTTGCATCTACGCATCGATATGCCCGCATCATGCTGCAACCGCAATCCAAAAGCGGTCTGCCTGAACTTGAGATCGACCGTCGCGCTGAACGTCCTTTACATAAACTGCAAAGTTTCCTAGAAAAGACCAAAAAAAGGATATTGATCGGCGCCGAAAGCCTAGGCAGACGTGAAACGATCGCCCAACTCCTTACCGAGCATGGCTTGAAGCCAACCTTATGCGAATCCTGGCAAGACTTCGTTGATGGTCAGGATGACCTGATGCTGGGCATCACAGCGTTGCACAACGGCATCTCTACTGCAGATTACGTCATCATTACCGAAGCCGAACTATATGCAGCGACGGTGCGCCAGCAACGCAGACGCGACAAAGACAGATCCCGAAGCACAGAGGGTATGCTGAAGGATCTATCCGAATTGCGTGAGAATGATCCAGTAGTCCACGAACAACATGGAGTTGGTCGTTACCGCGGCTTGGTCAGCCTGGACTTTGGTGAAGGAGAGACCGAGTTCCTGCTATTGGAATATGCTGGCGATGACAAACTCTATGTACCGGTGTCACAGTTATTTCTGATCTCCCGCTATTCCGGCGGACCTCCGGAATCTGCGCCTTTACACCGATTAGGCAGCGGACATTGGGAAAAGGCCAAGAAAAAGGCACTCAAGCAGATACGAGACACTGCTGCTGAGCTATTGAATCTCTATGCCCAGCGAGCCGCCCGCAAAGGACATGCGTTCAAGCTTTCGCTCCAAGACTACGAAGCCTTTGCCGAAGCATTTCCATTCGAGGAGACACCTGATCAACTAGCTGCCATAGAGGCCGTCATCGACGACATGCAGTCAGGGCGTCCAATGGACCGTCTGGTATGTGGAGATGTAGGTTTCGGCAAGACTGAGGTCGCCTTGCGCGCAGCCTTTGTCGCTGTGATGGGTGGACGGCAGGTGGCTGTTCTGGTTCCAACCACCCTTCTAGCAGAACAGCACTACAACAACTTTACCGATCGCTTTGCAGAGTGGCCAGTAAAGGTCACCGAAATCTCCCGATTCCGAACCGCCAAAGAACAGAAGGAAGCCCTAGAAGGATTGGCCGATGGGAAGATTGACATCGTTATCGGCACGCATCGTCTGATTCAAAAGGACGTCAAATTCAAGAATCTAGGACTCGTCATTCTCGATGAGGAGCATCGTTTTGGTGTGCGTCAGAAAGAACAGCTAAAAGCCTTACGCGCTGAAGTCGACGTCCTGACATTGACTGCCACTCCTATCCCACGCACATTGTCGATGGCCATGGAAGGACTGCGGGAATTCTCTGTAATCAGCACACCTCCGCAAAAGCGTCTGGCAATCAAGACCTTCCATACGGATTATTCTGAAGGCATTATCCGCGAGGCTGCTATGCGCGAGTTCAAACGTGGCGGACAGGTCTATTTCCTACATAACGAAGTGGATACCATCCACAGCCTGCGTGAAAAACTGGAGAAGATCCTGCCGGAAGCACGTATTGGGGTCGCTCATGGCCAGTTACGCGAACGTGAACTGGAACACGTCATGCGTGACTTCTATCAACAGCGATTCAATCTCCTGCTGTGCACGACCATCATTGAGACAGGGATCGATGTACCGACCGCCAATACGATCATCATCAACAAGGCGGATATGTTCGGCCTTGCGCAACTACACCAATTACGTGGTCGTGTCGGTCGCTCCCATCATCAGGCCTACGCGTACTTGTTAACCGAGCCAAATCGAAAGATCACGCCCCAAGCCCAGAAAAGACTGGATGCAATCCAATTGCTGGAAGACCTCGGCGCAGGCTTCCATCTCGCCATGCACGACCTTGAGATACGTGGCGCAGGTGAGCTGTTGGGTGACAAGCAAAGTGGCGAGATGCAGGAAATCGGATTCACGCTTTATGCTGATATGCTAAACCATGCGGTTAAGCAGTTGAAGCAGGGTAAAGAGCCTGATATCAATGCGCCACTAGGCGTCACTACTGAAATCAATCTGCACACGCCTGCGCTACTCCCTGAGAACTATTGCCCGGATGTGCACGAGCGTCTGGTGCTATACAAACGCCTAGCCAACTGCAATAACGACGATGAGTTAGACGCACTTCAGGAGGAATTGGTCGACCGGTTCGGATTGCTGCCTGAAGCCGGAGAGGCACTTTTAGCTTGCCATCGGTTACGCATCGCAGCAAAAGCATTGGATATCCTGAAGATAGATGCCAGTGATAGCGCCATCCAGATCCAGTTCAGCCCTAAAGCCGATCTTGACCCGACCAAGCTCATCGACCTATTGCAGCGTGACCGTAGATGCAGGATGAATGGGCCTGATAAATTACGTGTGACGGTACAACTGCCTGACCTTCATAAGCGGATTGAGCTTATCAAGGCGCTTATGAAGGACTTACGCTAGCAATCTAGCGTTATCGGTTATGTGGCATGATGAGTCGCGATGAAAGCAATGACACCAAGTACTGCAGCAGCACTTGTTAGAGCAATCCATGTCAGGCGGATCATCTGTTTCCGGTTAGCCTCTATACGGCGTATCAATTGTGCATTCTGATCGGCCAGACTCTTGATCAACTCAGACGAGGCCAGCATCTGCTGCCGTAGTTCTGCGTTCGATTTTTCCAGGATCGATATGCGTTGCCGCAATGCCTTAAGCGGTACCGTTTCATCTTCTGCCGGCTGCATATCGACTGCGACACCCTCATCCATGGGCGGTCTTTTAGCTACTGCGCTCCAGAACTTTTTTGCGCCATCGACCACTTTGGGCGCATTGTCTATCACCTGCCCCCAAGGCACTGCCTGCAACACTGAAAACCATGGTATGGCCATCTTGATTCCTCTCAGAATTTTAAAATTATGTGTTCCACAGGCAGACGCTCTGCCCCGTATCCATTCATGTGTTATTTTTGCTTATCAAAACGGTAAAAATTCCTAATCTTTAAGCTATTGCATGTAAGTTAGCAATCCTTTAACTTTGTTCCTCATAAAAATATATCTATCGATTAGAAACATTTAATGGAGGAACACGCCATGAATGCAAAGAATCTCAAGGGATGGGGGGTATCCGTAAAATCGACCCAATCATCCAAGCGACCCACATCTTCAACACAGTGGATCCAAAGCTCCAATCCTCAGTCACGTATACAGGCTCTATCCGCTTTTAAAGCTTGGTACTTTCAACAGAATAAAAAGTGATCTCTAAAAGAAATCTAACCGATCATTCCCGCGGGCTCTGAGCTACTACCGTCAGAGCCCGCGTCACTTCCCAGTATCGATAGTCTTATCGGTTTTTCGTCGACTTAGTCCAATTCGACCATTCTCCCGACACTAAGAAAGAAAATCGCCATCTTTATGGGAAGTCCCTCACCGTTGAACAGTTTTGCGTAGTCTTCAAGCTGCTGCCGATGCTTTTCAGCCTGTAGCTGTAATGTCTGTGTATCCGGCATCCCTGAGAATGCCGTAGACTTATAATCGATAATCCATCTTATTCCTTCCTCTACGAAGGTCAGATCCAATCGTTGAGTCCGAATATCCTCTCCGCTCACAGACACAATAGGTAATTCTGCACTCACATTCGTCCTCGGCTTCAACAGCCAACGCCCATCATCGCTCTCTATCGTGGTTTTCAGTATCGAAACTGTCCGCTCGACAATGGACTCCAGTTGCTCAGGTTTGGCGCCCTGAGTCCTTGCCCATTTATGCATCGCAGGCTTAAGAGACTCGAACCTACTGACAGTCCACGCTTCGTCGCTTTGGCGCATTATAAGTTCCAGATAACGATGGGCGAGTGTTCCAACCAAGGTCTCGGGAGTGTCATCCTGCACGCTGTCCGGAGTCTCGGACGCATCATGCTGAACCAGCGTTAATTCATGATGATGACGCAACTGAAAGACGTCTGGCATCTTGGGATGCTTGACACGTACTAATTGCGGCACAAAATCTGAGAATCTAATCCCTGACTGGCCAATCGCAGGCAGCTGCTCCTTACTCTCACATGCCGCTTCATATTCAGAACGTACATGCGCCCACAACATGTCCAAGAACGAATTCTTAGGTGCCTGCAACTCTCCCTTTTCATTACGCTTGGCAACACCGATCAAATGGAGGCAACGCTCGGCACGCGTTACTGCAACGTAAAGTACACGCACATCTTCATTACTTCCCCGAACCTTCTCAAGGTGCCTCAAGTAGTCATAAGGCGTTGGTAAAGTTGAACGACCACGCCCCTTGGCAGGTAACGGAGCTGCGACGAAATCGAATTGGGCTGTATGAGCCGCCGTAAGATCCTGTGGCACCTCTTCCCACATCAACAGCGGCTGATCCCCCGCTCTGTTCGCCAGATCCAGACCCGGAAGGATAACAGTATCAAACTCAAGACCTTTGGATTTATGGATTGTCATAAACTGCAGCCTGGACTCGACATCCGGCGCAGCATATAGTTTTTGAACTTCTGCCTCCAGCTGCTCTATAGAGAGTTGACCGGACGCTTCAAGCCTGGACATGCGATCGAAATAAGCCTGCACATCGTGTACATCACTGGGATCCCATAGACAGTCTGGCCCATTCAGCATCAACCAGACACCACGCACCCAACGGGTAACGCTTTGGCGGCCACGTTGAGACAATGCCTCATCCAATACGTCGCGTAAATGCAATAGACGTATACGGCCGTCTTCACTCATTGCATCCAGCCTGTCCTGATCATGCATCAACTGATGTATTGTGCGATGACGGTCGCCCGCTGCGAGTGCATGCAGATCATTGAGTGTCAGTCCACACCATGGTGCGCGTAATATCGCCAGCCAGTGAACACGATCTGCAGTGTGCATCATGGCTTTAGTCAGTGACAGCAGATCTTGGATGACCTGACGTTCGGCGAGCTCCTCAATCTCCACGGCCTGAAATCGTAGATTAGGATGATGTTGGCGAATCTGACTGACCAGGGTCTTCAGATGCGCCCGTGCACGCACCAGTACCGCAATCCTGCAATCAGGATCGCTGTCCCAGCTTTTACGAATGATCTCTATAACCTTGTTCGCTTCCTGCAAACGCAGCATCTCTGCCGAGGATGAAGGTGTATCCTCTTCTTCCTCATCATCCCCGGCATTTTCTGCTATCAACGGATGCACATAGACAGCAGATCCTGTCTCAGATGGCTTCGTGGCCATGAACGGTCGGTAGCTGATACTACCCTTCAAAACATCATCCTGAAGCGGGAACACATCAGAGAACGTCTGGTTGATCCATGTGATGACCGGTTCGCATGAGCGATTATTGCGGCATAGTCTCAGCTTAACTAGCTCGATATCACCAATACCCTGTTCAGACACGCGAAGGAACAGCCCCACATCGGCTTTACGGAACCGATAGATAGACTGCATCGGGTCACCCACAGCAAAAAGCGTACGCCCATCGCCAGGCTGCCAACCATGCGTCAAATGCTCCAATAGTCTGACTTGCGATGGACTGGTGTCCTGAAACTCGTCGACTAAGAGATGCTGAATCCTATAATCCAGCTTGAGTGCGAGGTCAGTCGGGTTGCCGGCTTCATCTTCCAGCGCACTCAACGCACGTTGCGCGATCTCGACAAAATCCACTTCTCCATGCGTCTGGAACACCAGCCATAGCTGTGCGACCGCGAATCTAAGCAAATGACCTAGCGTCGCGATAATCTGCCAGGCCTCATCCTCATGCCTGATGTCCGGCGCGAGCCTCAGCTTAGCCAGCGCAGATTCTGCACCTGCCAATTCACGCAACTCTTCGATAAAACCCGTTAGCTGCTCCTTATACGGTTTAGCCTCAGGCGTGGGTGGCATCCCCATATTCTTGTCGAGGCGTTTTCTCAATACACCGTTATGATCCTTCCCTGTCAGCAACAGGTCACATAACGCTCGCCACATAGGCAAGGCTTCCGGAGTCGCCGGAATCACTGTTTCCCAATCAAGAAGCAAGGCAATTGAGTGCTCGCAAGGTAAATTGGAAGCAGCGAAGCGAGCCAATGGCATCAACACCTGTTGCCGGATCGGTGTCAGAAAGGAAGCAGCCAATTCGATATCTTGTCTGATCAAGCGTCCCAGTGCATCTTCGGCCTTATCGGGCGCGATGCCACCCTGCATGAACCCCAGCCATTGGTCTCGTCTGGCCAACATCTCTGCCAGCAACTGCGTGAGCCTGTAGGCGTCATTATCGAAGTGCCGCAGCGCCTCTCGCACGACCTCGCCAACGCCCTCGTCATCGACCATATCCAGCGTTCTGGCAGCAGCCTCCTCATAATACGGAGTTGCATCCTCCCTCACACCAGGTTGTGCGCCAAAGCGACTCATCAATGGCATCTGTCTTGCAAGATGGCTGCTCAAGGAGTCGATCGTATAAATGCGCAGACGGGAAGGGTTCTCCAACAATCCCCACTCCCTATCGGCGCTTTGTTTCAGGGCTTCCAGCGCCAGCTTACGGGTCTGCTTCTTATGCTCCCGATCGACCGGCACATCATCAGCTGCGTCTTGTAAGCTATCCAATATGCGAGCCCGCATCTCGGATGCCGCCTTATTGGTAAAGGTGATCGCCAAGATCTCTTCTGGCTCATTGACTCTTTGCAACAGCTTTAAAAATCGCTGTGTCAGAAGTTCGGTCTTACCTGCACCAGCTGGGGCTTCAACGATAAACGATTCGGTATCAGATAAGGCTCGGGTACGGCTTTGTGTATCCTCATCCAGTTGCTGTGAATGCTGTACTACGGTAGTACTCAACTCCGCCCCCCAACAGACTGCTCCCGCAATCTTTCCATCAGCTCCACGCGTTCATACTGAAGCAACCGTTCTGGCAATCGCAATATAGGCAGCACCTCACAATACGTCAGTTTTCTTTCATCAGTCACGCGAACAGCCGCATCCCCTCGCTTTAATTCACGGGCAATATTCTCTATGCTGACCTTCCAATGCGCTATTACGGATCGCCAATCTGGGAAATCAGATTCCGGGAATAATTTACGCCCCTTCTTGCTGTTCATCGGCACCGCGCCGGAAATCACATCTTCATCGCGACTCACCCCAGCGAAACCAAGATCATCAAGCCTTACTCGTGCAAAACATACAGCTGAGACATCCTGGTCTTCCAATACAAAAGCAGCGTAGATCGGTAGCTGAGGCTCTGTGATTCTTACCTCAGACCAGTTACGGTATTCGTTGTGTCGACTGGTCTTGTAGTCAAGCAATACCAACCTGCCATCATCCAGCTTATCGATGCGATCCAGTATCAGTCGGATAGAGACCCCTTCTATCGTTATGCGCTCTTCCTGCTCTCTGGCGATCACGTCGAAATCCTGATCGCGTTGCAACTCCACCTCCTGCAGCCAGGTCAGAACCAGTCTGAACAACCGCTCATGCTCCAGCTTTGTATGGGCAGGTGATAAGGCAGCATCTCGATGCTGATTAAATGATGTCAGAGCCTGATCGACCGCTTCCATAACGGCGCGTTCCAGTTCAGACTGGGACATCTCGCGCACCGTACTTGAATGTCGACCTTCCCAGAAACGTTCAAGTACATAATGCACCAGCGTGCCGCGCTCCATCGCATCCAACCCGTTGACAGGCTCTTTCAATGCTTTCGCATGCAATCTGTATTGATAGAACGCCCATGCTGGACAGATCGCCTGCGCCTTGAGTAAGCCTGTACCACCCGAGACTTGCTCCCCTTCTTTGACAGGAGGTGCGACTGAGTCATCGATCAGACACAAATTACGTGGCGCATTGATCGAAAGTGTCTCTGACAACGTAGAAAATATTGCGACATCCCCACTTACGAAAGGTAAATCATGCAATAAGGGACTGACTCTCAAAAGACGTTCCCCGTCTTTCTGCGCACTTGAAAATACGATCTCACGGGCACTATGAAGTAAACGATGATGTATCTGCATTGCAAATTCCATCTGTACCCGACTATCGGCGTTCGGAGTGCCAACTGCCCTTTGTACTCTCGCAGGTAATAATGGATTCGGATTAGGCAATGGCGGCCATACATGATCATTCATGCCCATCACCCACATCGCATCCAAAGGTTCAGCTGCGGCTTCCAGCATGCCCAATACCTGCAATCTTGGCAGGCCGACCGTTTCAGGCTGAAAGATCCGTTCTCTACACAACCGTGCCAGTCGACTGACAGCATCGGTCGCCGGAATCTTGCCAAGCATGGAATCAAGATCGCCGAGCGATTTCAGGACATCAAGAAAGGATTGTTTTGCTTGGTATTCATGGCTGGAAATGCTCCTTTCACCAGGCCAACGTGCTGCGGTCAGCATGTCTTTGAACCATGCTGCCCAATTGGAAGGTAACGCCTGTCCCGACTGTTCTTGACCAAGCCTTAATAGATTCCCGAGATCTTCAGACAGCTTGGCTATCAAAGACGATGGATTTTCGCGGGCTACGCTTTCGACAAACTGCCTGAACCTGTAAGGAGTCACCGACAACGGAAGCTTCTCACGCATTCTTGCATCAAGACGCGCAAACGCATCAGCGTCGGAATAACTGGAAGACCAATACGGACTAGTCAGCAACGCTGAGATTTCGACCTGTGGCACTTCCTTCCGCTGCACAGCGAAACGCAGCAGATCCAACCCTGACGCCACAATCGCTTTCTCACTGAGCGGTACGCCCAGAGAGAAATTATAGGTTCGGGTAGACTCCACCAGCTTTGGTGTCAAGGTCTCTGGATGGAAAGCCTCATCCAATAGCATCGCAAGCGTTTCACGAAGGGCGTTAAGCTCTGGGACCACGATAGCCAATCGACTATCAGGTGCCTGTTCTAGCTTGCATCTTGCCCATTCGACGGCAGCCCTGCATTCGGCCTCTCTGTCATTCAACTCGACTCTAAATGCTTCCTGCATTTGAGAGAAACCCAGTCTATGTTCCATGACCTTCGCGCCTCTGGCGCATAGCGCGTCTACCAGTCTTTTCTGTAATGGACTAAGCCTGTCAAACCCGGCAAGCCAGACTTCTTCCGGAACTTCGCCGACACCACGTTCCAAGCATTGCAACTGCCATCTGAAATATCGAACAGCCTCAAGCCAACCGTTCTGTTTGCATAACTGCTGGAATCTGTCTTGCCATACAAGGAACTGTCTGGTCTCCTCTGCGAAGTCTCCATCACCGAGGCTAATATTCCACTCGATCAAAATACGATTAGCTTCCTGTGCTGCCGCAGCGAGACCGGACTTGTCAAACAAAGGGGCTGCATCGAGTCCACTTAATGACGTCCCAATGACCCGTTCCCAAAGCAACCGCTCTTGTGCGCTATTCAACATGCCATTCGGCACATCGTCTGCTGGCAAATACCCTCGCAGTAGCGCTTCCTCCAGCCAGCCATCGAGCCATGCATTAAGGGTAAATGCAGAGAGCGGCCGCCATTGCTTATGGCTAGCAGCCTGCTCACGCGCATGCAGCATTCTCAGGTCACGCGCAAGGCGCGCTGTCGAACACAGGATGAGGGTAGGAGAGTCGTTCACGATCTTATTTTAACCGGTAACCTGACACGCGCCACTAGGAAAGGCTTAATACTACATTGGCTATCCTTCGTTTGTTGCAAGGAGCACCTTCGAATACCGTCACTCCCGCTATCGCAGGGATATTCAAACGTCTATGTTAAGTGCGCTAACATATGCCGCATGACAGAAAAGAACTCAACACATTCCAAGAACTACATCACACCGGAAGGTTACGCGGCGCTCGAAGCTGAGTTCCAGCATCTGAGAACAGTCGAACGGCCTGAAGTCGTGCGCACGGTGGCATGGGCGGCGAGTAACGGAGACCGTTCAGAGAATGGCGATTATATCTACGGCAAAAAGCGACTACGTCAGATAGACTCGCGTATGCGTTTTCTAATGAAGCGTCTGGACAATGCCGAGATAGTCGACCCAGCGATGCAGCAAGGACTAGAGAAGGTCTATTTCGGCGCTTGGGTCACGCTGTATTCTTTGGAACGCGATAGCGAGCATCGTTATCGCATCGTCGGCCAAGATGAACTGGAGCCATCAAAAGGCTATATCAGCTGGATCTCACCGCTGGCGAAGGCCATGCTTGGCAAGGAGATCGGTGACATCGTGCGCGTACACACTCCTGCTGGAGAGGAAAGCTACGAGATCATCGATATCAGTTATTCTGCCCCAAGCTAAGCAGGTTTCGAACTGTCAAGCGAAGAGGCGTTCGACACAGGATTATGTTGCTCTTAAGTTTTTGAATCACAACGACGGAGACCGTCAGTGCCACTGAAACATCCGAATTGGGATATCTTCTGCCGTGTCATCGACAACTATGGCGACATCGGTGTCTGCTGGCGACTCGCCAAGCAATTGGCTTATGAATATGATATCCATGTTCGACTATTTGTCGATGATCTCGAAAGTACCCAGCATCTGCTGCCTTCAGTCAATATCACATTAGGCGTCCAGTACATTGATCGCGTCGAGATCCATCACTGGCGAACTGATACGACTTATGCGTCCGCTGGAGATGTAGTGATTGAAGCCTTTGGTTGCAACCTTCCTCAAGACTATCTGCATTCCATGGAAGAAAAGCGGCCTATCTGGCTTAACCTCGAATATCTTAGCGCGGAGAACTGGGTTGAAGACTATCATCTGATGCCGTCTCCTCACCCAAGTCTGGCACTCACGAAATTATTTTACTTTCCAGGATTCACCACGCGTACCGGGGGGTTGATCCGCGAACGAGACCTCATTTCCGATCGCGATCAGTTCATTGACCGTCAACAGCAGGCAAACACTGGCCATCAGCTTTTAAAGGTCTCTCTCTTCTGTTACCCCTTCGCGCCTGTCAGCCAATTGTTATCCATCATGTCTGCTGGTGCCGCGCCTGTGTATTGTTACATCCCGCAAACCGGCATCATGCCTGCAGTCCGAGATTTCTTCGGTATCCCACAACTGACGGTCGGGCAGCAGCTTATCTCTGGGAATCTGACAGTCGAGATTCTGCCATTTCTGACCCAGGAGGCCTATGATCGCCTACTCTGGTCATGCGACATCAACTTCGTTCGTGGCGAGGATAGCTGGGTACGCGCTATCTGGGCAGGCCGACCTTTCGTTTGGCAACCATACCATCAGGAAGAAAACACCCATCTAACTAAATTAGAAGCATTTTTCGATAAATACTTCGATGCTTACGAAGCATCAGCAAGGAATGTCATAGAGCAATTTCACTATGCTTGGATCGAAGGGCGACTTGAATCGCCTCACTGGCAAAGATTATTGCAATTCCTCCCTTCTCTCCGGACATATACCTCAAAACGTTCTGACGTCTTGGCTAAAATGCCTGACCTAGCATCTAAGCTAGTGATTCTTAGTGAGAATTCTCAATAATTCTCTGATATAATACGCAGCTTTTGACTCCATCCAAACTTTATTAGGTCGCAGGACATTAGATGAAAACAGCTCAGGAACTCCGCGTAGGCAACGTATTTATGCTGGGTAACGACCCCATGGTTGTACTCAAGACAGAATTCAGCAAATCTGGCCGCAACTCTTCCGTGGTCAAGATGAAATTCAAGAATCTGCTCACAGATTCGCCCAGCGAAGCCGTCTACAAGGCGGACGACAAGTTTGATGTCGTAGTGCTGGAAAAGAAAGAGGTCACCTACTCCTATTTCGCTGATCCAATGTATGTCTTCATGGATGCCGACTACAACCAATACGAGGTTGAAGCTGAAACCATGGAGGACGCATTGAAGTTCCTCGAAGACGGTATGGAATGCGAAGTTGTGTTCTACAACGGGAAGCCGATCTCTGTAGAGCTCCCCAACTCGGTCGTACGCGAGATCGTTTACACCGAGCCTGCCGTCAAGGGTGACACTTCAGGCAAAGTGATGAAACAGGCAAAGATCAGCACTGGCTTCGAAATTGCCGTACCACTGTTCTGTGAGATCGGCGACAAGATCGAAATCGACACTCGGACTCTGGAATACAAGAACCGCGTCAAATAAGCAGGTGCGTACTGATTAGGCAATACCAAGAACCGGATCCATCACGATCCGGTTTTTTCTTGTCCATCACGCTCACTTGCTAAAAGCGATTGATAAAACCTGACCAAACGCAAGGTATGCACCTGCGCTGTCCAGTGTTTACGGGTATAGTCTACGGCTCTGGCACTCAATTCCTGCCTCAACCTCTTATCCATCAGTAAACGGTAGACCTTTTCTGCAAAGCAGGTTTCATTCTCCGGCGCAATCAGTGCGCCTTCGCCTTCAATCAGAATAGACTTCGTTCCGAGTTCAGCAATTGCCACAACTGGCGTCCCCTGAGCCATCGCTTCCAACAGAACGAGCCCTTGAGTCTCGGATTTAGAGGCAAACACAAAGATATCAGCTGCCTTATAGCATGCCCGTAGTTCTGTAGCTCTGTCCAAGTTCCCAAGGAACATTACAGTATTCTGCAGATTCAACTGTGCTACTGACTGTCTAAGACTCTCCTCAGCAGGCCCTTCGCCGGCGATGATAAGTAGCGCATCCGAATGCATCGCTAGCAACTCA
>Ga0079224_100002960_pt1 | contig 21090 bp, 18 predicted proteins | sample Stecom2015_FD_80414 | JGI IMG/M metagenome (GOLD analysis project Ga0079224, IMG submission 80414) | Agricultural soil microbial communities from Utah to study Nitrogen management - Steer compost 2015 | ecosystem: Environmental > Terrestrial > Soil > Agricultural land | place: USA: Utah...
CTGGAGCCCATCCAGAGCATGGCGGGTGTCATCGAGGCGCCCGCCGAATATTACCGGCATCTCAGCGCCATCTGCGACCGGCATGGGGCGGTCCTCATCTTCGATGAGGTCCAGACGGGCGCGGGCCGTACCGGCACGTTCTCCTTTAGCGAGCAGGTCGGCGTGCGGCCGGATCTGATCACGCTCGCCAAGAGCCTCGGATCGGGCGTTCCCGTCGGAGCCGTGCTGGTGTCGAATGAAATCGCGGAGACCATTGCGCCGGGCGATCAGGGCACGACCTTCGGCGGCGGGATGCTGGCCATGGCGGCCGTCGAGGCGACCCTACAAACGTTGCTCGATGAAGACCTGATGAGCCGAGCGGGCGAGCTCTTCGATCGAATCGCCGACCGCGTGGCGCCGCTCGTGCGCGATGTTCGTGGACGCGGCGGCCTCGTCGGCCTGGTATGCGATCAGCCCACCGCCCCCATCCGCCGCGCCCTGCTCGATGAAGGCGTTATCACGGGCGGCGCAGACGACCCGCACGTCATCCGGTTGATGCCGCCCATCAACACACCTTTCGAAGCTGTCGATGAATTTGCCGATGCCTTCGAGCGCGCCGTTGCCGCCGTCAGCGAACATGTCTGAATCCCGAACGTCCTCGCTGGCCCATCTGCTGGATTGGCATGTGCTCGACGATGCCGTCTGGTCCGAAGCCATCCAGCGCGCGGTGTACCATCACGAGCACGCCGGCCGCTGGACCGACGCCGGCCGCGGACGTAGCATCGCGCTGATGTTCTTCAATCCATCCCTCCGCACGCGCACGTCCATGGAGCTCGCCGCGGCCCAGCTGGGGGCCTACTCGACGACGCTCACCCCCGGCCAGGGCACCTGGAAATTCGCCTTCGGGAAGGGGCAGGTGATGGATGGCGACGAAGCAGAGCACATCAAAGAGGCCATCGGCGTGCTATCGCGGTACTATGACGCCATCGGCGTTCGCGTCTTCGCCTCGCAGACCGATTACGAGCAGGATCGGAGCGACCGGCTCATCCACACGATCGCAGAGTCGGCCACTGTCCCCATCATCAACCTCGAATCGGCCTTCTTTCATCCCTGTCAGGCCCTGGCTGATGCAGCCACCATCCATCGTCGCCTCGAGCAGCCCGCGGGCCGAAAGTTCGTACTCACCTGGGCATATCACCCCAAAGCCCTTCCCATGGCCGTTCCAAACTCGGCGCTGCTGATGGCGGCCCGATTGGGGATGGACGTCACCGTCGCGCATCCGCGAGGATTCGAGCTGGATGATGGGGTGCTGAACCTGGCCCGCTCGTATACCGACAACGTTCGAATCGTGAACGATCCGGATGAGGCCTTTGAGGATGCCGATGTGATCTACGCGAAAGCGTGGGCAGGATCGCTCGTCTACTCGGATCCGGAGCGAGAGCAGGCGTTGCGCTCGCGCCATCGTGAGTGGCGCGTCACGGCCGAGCGGATGGCCCGCACGAATGACGGCGTGTTCATGCACTGCCTCCCCGTTCGGCGGAATGTGGTGGTGGATGATTCCGTCATCGACAGCGATCGATCTATCCATCTTTTACAGGCCGAGTTCAGGCTACATGCCCAGAAGGCCATTCTCGAGTACGTCTGGAACTTGCGATGACGGGGCCGACCGTACTCAAGATCGGTGGAGCACTTGTTTCCAGGCCCGAGGCGGTCGACGCACTCTGGAGGGCCGTGGCACAAATCCGTGCATCGAGGCCCGTACTGCTGGTCCACGGGGGCGGCCCGCGTGCGACGGAGCTCGCTCGAAAGCTCGGGCATGAACCGCGGATCGTTGAGGGCCGGCGGGTCACGGGTGACCTGGACCTACAGATCGTGAAATGGACGATGCGCGGGGAGCTGAATGCGGATCTGGTTGCGGCATCGCGGACCCACGGGGTCGACGCCGTCGGCATTTCGGGCGCGGATGGGTCGACGATTCAGGTCGAGAAGCGACCCGCGTGGGATGTCGATGGCGAGCGCGTCGATTTCGGATGGGTTGGAGACATTCAACAGGTCGACACGCGCCTTCTGCATCACCTGCTGGAAGGCTCGTTCGTTCCTGTGGTCGCTCCGCTTGGGGTCGACGGGGCGGGGCGAATCTACAATGTGAATGCGGATACCGTCTCATGCGCGATCGCCGTGGCTGTGAGGGCCCACGAGTACCTCCTGGTCACCGAATCCGGCGGTGTTCGACGCAACGCCGAGGATGCGGAATCGCACCTTTCCTCGATCAGTCGCGCGGAATACGAGCGGGGACTCTCTGAGGGATGGATCGGGGATGGAATGATCGTGAAGCTCAAGGTTGCCTTCGATGCCATAACGAGAGGAATACCACAGGTTTATGTAACGTCACCTGAGGGATTACTTGATCGGTCATTGGGCACCCGTGTGGTCGCATGATGATGCCTCATCAAGAAGTCATCAGCCTCCACAAGCGACTTGTCCGCATCCCGTCGTTGAGTGGCGAGGAGCGTGTCGTCGCGGATTTCGTCGAGGCCCACGTATTGGAGCGGGGCATCGAGACCCGGCGCCTGGACGACAACGTGTATTTCTGGATCGGCGATGGCGACCACACCCTGCTGTTGACCACACACCTCGATGTAGTCCCGCCGTCGGCCGATCACCCGTTCGATCCGTTCGACGCGGTCGAGCAAGACGGGCGCATCTACGGCCGGGGAAGCGTCGATGCGAAGGCATCGGCGGCTGCGATGACCGTCGCTCTGCTGTCGCTGGCGCGCGATGGATTTCGCCCTCAGAATGGTCGCGTTCTGGTGGCTCTCACCACGTGCGAAGAAACCGGCGGCCAGTACAACGGCCTCGAGGCCCTGCGGCCGCACCTTCCGCCGATCTCCGCCGCCCTGGTCGGCGAACCCACGAATCTGCAGCCCTGCGTAGCCCAGAAGGGACTCCTCATCCTGAAAGTCGCGGCTCACGGCCGATCGGCGCATGCCGCGAGATCGCATCTCGGCGACAACGCCATCGAACGTGCCGCTCGCGACGTGCTTCGCTGCGCGTCCCTCGAATTCGATCGCGAGGATCCGTTTCTGGGCCCTCCCACCGTTACCGTCACGACTATCGAGGGCGGGACCGCCCGAAACGTCGTTCCGGACTCCTGTCGGTTCTTCCTGGATATTCGCTCCACACCCGCCTATTCCCACGACGAGCTGATCGACATCGTCTCGAATGCCCTTGAATCGGACGTATCGGTCCACAGCCGGCGCATCGTCCCCGTGTCGACGCCGCTCGATACGCCGATCGTCCAGGCCTGCCTCCGCGCGCTACCGGGAGCCAGGCCGTTCGGCTCGCCCACGGCATCCGACTGGATCTTCCTCAGCGACGTGCCGACGGTGAAAATAGGCCCCGGCTCCAGCGAACTGTCCCACACCGGTGCCGAGCACGTCGAGATCGCGGAGCTTCATCGCGCGGTCGATGCGTATCGTGCCGTCATCACAGAATACTTCGCCTCCATCTGAATCACGATGCCGAACAAACCCCTCTGGCAAAAGCAGGCGACGCCCGCAGACTGGGTCACGCGGTTTACCGTCGGGGACGATTACCGGTGGGACACCCTCCTCATCCCCTACGATGTCGAGGCCACGCGCGCCCACGCCTGGGGCCTGGCTCAGATTGATATCCTCACGGCGGAGGAGCTCGAAAGCATAGATCGCGCGCTGGATGACCTGCTGGGGACCGATCCGATCGTGCGCCCGGAGGATGAAGACTCGCACACGGTCATCGAAAATTACCTCACGAACCGCCTGGGTGAGGTCGGAAAGAAGATTCACACGGGCCGATCCCGAAACGATCAGGTGCTGGCAGCGCTCCGACTCTTCTTGCGGGATCGCCTCGTGGAGATCTCCTCGCGGTCCGGAGATGTGATTCGAACTCTCTGCGATTGGGGGAAAACGCACGATCGAGTTTTGATGCCCGGCTACACGCACCTGCAGCGTGCGATGCCCTCGACCGTCGGATTGTGGGCATGCTCGTTCGCGGAACTCCTCGTCACGGACGTCGAGCGGCTTCTCGAGGCACGGCGGCGCATCAATGTGTCACCGCTTGGCAGCGCCGCCGGGTACGGTGTCCCGTACCTCCGCCTTCCGCGAGAGGAGGTCGCCGAGCGGCTGGGCTTCGACGGCGTTCAGCAACACGTCGCCTCCGTGCAGCTATCGCGCGGGAAACTGGAGCTCGATGCGGCACACGCCCTCGTGCAGCTCGTCGGCACCTTCAATCGCCTCGCATCCGACCTCGTCCTCTTCAACACGGCCGAGTTTGGCTTCGTGCGGCTGCCACCGGAATATTGTACGGGCAGCTCCATCATGCCGCAAAAGCAAAATCCTGATGTCCTCGAGCTGGTGCGGGCGTCGTACCATCGCGTGACCGCCGAGATGCAGTTGCTGCTGCATCTTCCCGCCAACCTTCCATCCGGATACCATCGCGATCTTCAGCTCACGAAGGAGGGCATTATGCGAGCCGTCATCACGGCAGGCGACGTTACGGAGGCCGTGGCCGCCGTCCTCGTCGGGGTCGAGTTCGACGAGGCGCGATTGAAGGAGGCCACCGGTCCGGAGCTATGGGCCACGGCGCGTGCACTCGAACTCGTGCAGGCGGGCCTCCCCTTCCGCGAGGCATACCGGCAGGCCGCGGCCGAAATCGAAGCGCTGGAGGTGCCTTCCTCCGACGAGGCGCTCGAGGCCTACCAGGTGGAGGGCTTCCCGGGGCGATCTCGGCCCGACCTGCTGCTTGAGCGGCTCGAGACGCTGCTTGCCCCGTACACTACGCCGGGTCTATAGGCCCTCCCACTCCCACCGGCCCAACACGTCGAGGAAGTCGTGCGCGGTGAGGTCATAGTGGATGGGCGTCACGGACACGTATCCGCGGTCGACGGCGGAAAGGTCCGTATTCTCCCCATCATCCAGATTTACGAACGTGCCGGTGAGCCAGTAATAGGTCTGATTCTGAGGATCCACGCGTTCGTGGAATGACTCCTCCCATCGCGAGCGCGCCTGTCGCGTCGGAAGGATTCCGCGGATCTCCGATTGTGGGATCGCAGGAATATTGACGTTCAGCAATACACCGGGCGGCAGTCCATCGACGATCACCCGTCGCGCGATGGCGCGTGCGATCGTGGCGGCCGCCTCGTAATCCTCCGGGTTCCAATCGCACAGCGAGAAGGCGATTGAATCGATCCCCAGGATGGCGGCCTCCGTCGCCGCACTGACGGTGCCCGAGTAGATCACGTTGACCGCCGTGTTCGGCCCCTTGTTGATGCCGCTGACCACCAAGTCAGGCCGCCGCGGAAGCAACTGATTCACCGCCAGCTTCACGCAGTCGGCCGGTGTTCCCTTCACCGCGTATGCGACCGATGCGTCGCAAAAATCGAAAGCCATCTGCCGGGCCCTCACCGGCTCTCTCACCGTGATGGCATGACCGACCGCGCTCTGTTCGAACAGCGGCGCCACGACATGAACCTCCCCGAAGGCGCACATCGCCTCGGCCAGCGCCCTCAACCCGGGTGCATCGATGCCGTCGTCGTTGCTGACGAGAATAAGGGGCCGGCGGCCGTTCTTGTCACTCATCTATTTCCTGGACCTCCTGCGTTGCCGCCGAAAAGGCTTACATCAGATCCTTCAGTCCTAATAACTCTCGCTTTCGTCAGGAAAATTCCGGGTCCGCACATCGTCCACATACGCGCTGACGGCCGCTTTAATCCGCTCGGCGAGCTGTTCATACCGCCGAACGAAGCGTGGGTTGAAGTCCGTCGTCAGGCCGAGCATGTCATGCGTGACCAGCACCTGCCCATCACATGCCGATCCCGCGCCGATGCCGATCGTCGGAATGGAAAGGCTGGCGGACACCTCTTCTGCCAGAGCCGCCGGAATTTTTTCCAGTACGATGCCAAAACATCCGGCCTCCTCCAAGAGCCGAGCGTCTCGCCGGAGCTGGTCGGCTTCGGCTTGCTCGCGCGCCCGTACCTTGTAGGTTCCGAAGCGGTAAATGCTCTGCGGTGTGAGCCCCAGATGGCCCATGACAGGGATGCCGGCGTCAATGATGCGGCGAACTGTATCGACGATCAGCTCCCCCCCTTCCAGCTTCACGCCGTGCGCACCGGATTCCTTCATTACTCGGATAGCCGAGATAAGCGCTTCCTTTGAATTGCCCTGATACGAACCGAATGGCAGGTCGACGATGACGAGCGCCCGCTGCACGCCTCGAATCACGGATGAGGCGTGGTATATCATCTGATCGAGCGTGATGGGGAGAGTCGTCTCGTACCCCGCCATCACGTTGGATGCCGAGTCGCCCACCAAAAGAACGTCGATTCCCGCCGCATCGAGGATTCGAGCCGACGTATAGTCGTAGGCCGTCAACATCGCGATGGGGATCTGCTCCCGCTTCATCTCCTGAAGCGTCTGCGTGGTGATGCGCTTCGCTTGAACGGCCTGCGGTACGATCTCCGTGCTCATGATTTGTCGACGGGTGATGCTGATCGTTGGTTCTGCGGCGCGGTACAGCGATCTCGTTCCATCCGCGCACCCGCGCAATATAGACGCGCCCACACAGAAAAAGGTACCCGTCCTTGGACGAGTACCTTAGTCTCAGTGTACCCCGAATTAGCTACGGCTGTTCGAGCCGTCGAAGGAGGGTCGCGTGGCGATGCTAATTAGATCCGCTCGAGGCACTCGACGCTTCCGCCTCGGAGACGTCCAACCCAAGATTCCGCGCCACATCCAGCGTAATATCGTCGATCGTGTTCTCGTTGACGTACAGTAGAATCGGCTGGGCACCGACCTGCGAGCGCAAAACAAGATCGAGGCCCTTCTCCGTGGCGACCTGATCGATAGCCGCCTGAACGCGTTCGAGGATAGGCTTCATGAGTTCGGCTTCACGCTGCGCCAGCTCCTGATCCTTCTGCTGCGCCTGCTGCTGAATGTCCATTTGCAGCTGCATTAATTCCTGTTCACGCTCTTGCCGGCGCTCTTCAGAAAGAAGCGACTGCTGCCGCTGATAGCGCTCCAGCTGCTCCTGATAATTCTGGTAGAGCGTCTGAAGCTCCTGCTGACTGCCCTGGTAAACCGATTGCAATTGCTCCTGAACGTTTTGATAATCCGGCATATTCACGATTATGACCTCATGATCGGTATAACCGACCTTGAGGGCTTGAGCCTGCGCGTCGGCCGCGATTCCTCCGATTACCAGGAACGCGAGTAAGGCTGAAAGTCTTTTGAACATGAGGATAATTGTTTTGCTCAAATTATAGTTCGTCGAGTGCGCGTTAGCGAGCCCCTGAAGCGCTGGTGTCAAGATCGATGCCAAGTTCGCTGAGCACCTCTTCGCTGAGATCATACTGCTCGCGAGCGTACATGAACAGGAAGTCACCGCCCTTGTCGAACACATAGTCGTAGCCTTCGCGTACGGCCACCTCCTCGATGGCGGCGAGTATCTTCTCCTGAATGGGCCGCATTAGACGCTCCTGCTGCTGGAAGAGCTCACCATCAGGCCCGAAATACTGCATTCGGAGCCGCTCGACCTCATCCTCGGCCTGCAAAATCTCCTCACGCTTACGCTGGCGCTCCTCGTTCGTGTAGAGCAGCTCGCGCGCCTGGTATTCGCGGAACATGTCGTCCACCTCCGCCCTGCGCTCATCGAGCTCCGACTGCCACTCCTGGGCCATGCGATCGAGCTGCTGCTGAACGGTGGCGTACTCGGGAGTGTTGCTCAGAATGAACTCTGAGTCGACATATCCGATGCGCTGCTGCGCAGCCGTCTCCGGTGCTCCGATCATCCCGGCCACCAGGAGCGCGGACAGGATGGATGCAAACCTGAAGAATCTTTTCATCATTTTGAAACACTCGCGCGGGAAGCGTCGCCCACGCATGCGAATGTCTAGTTTCCTGGATGGTGGTGCGTCCTTTCGGTCACGCCGCCGGACAGCTACTGACCGAAACCCTGCCCAAGTGAGAACTGGAAATACCAGCGGTTGGACCCGTCGTGGCGACTGCCGATTCCGGGGAAGGTGTCGAAGTTGTAGCCATAGGTCAACTCGAGCATCCCCAGGATGGGTAAAAACAGCCGCATACCAACGCCACCTGATCTGAATAGTTCTGACGGGTTGTAGGAGTCGAGGTCGTTCCAGGTGTTCGCGGCATCGAGGAACAGATACGGCATGGCGGAGAGCTGCGGCGTCTGAATCGCCATCCATTTCAGCTCGGAAGTGTACTTGTTCAGAATCGTTCCACCAACGGGCTCGTCGTTGCGCCGCGGGCCGATGGCCGCGGCCGGATACCCGCGCATATAGATAATGTCGCGCCCGAAATAGCTATAGAAGCCCTGCGTGTCGAAAGGCGAGCCGCCCACGATGAAGCGCTCGAAGTCCACACGGTCGCCGGTGAGCGAACCCACGAAGCCGTAATCCGTGGAGAAGGCCACCGACAGCTTGGATGCCAGCGGCATGTGCCAGCTCGTCTGAAATCTCCACTTGTGGTACTGGATGAATTCGCCAATGGGCGGAGCTACTTCGAGCGAAAGCCGCGCCTGCGAACCGCTCATCGGGAAGAGCGGATGATCGAGGGAGTTCCTGGCTACGCTCTGCTGAACGGTCAAGAGCTGGCTGATGCCGTTCGGGATGGAGTTGAATAGATTCTGGTTGTTGTAGTACTGGTAGCGCAGCGCACTCGACATCGTGAACTTGTCATCCGGCCATTTCAGCCTGCGCTCGTAAAACGCCCGTGCGGAGCCGGTCTGGAGCGAGCCGTCGCTGCGAAAGCCGCCAAAGTTCAGGGACCGGCGGCCGCCGCCGAAGCGCGAGAAGGACAGCGAACCGCCGATGGGCGTCGGGCGGCCGCGGAACCAGGGCTCCGTGAAGGACAGCGAGTAATTCTGATAGAACGTCCCGTTGGTCTGAACCGCCACGGAAAGCTGTTGCCCGTCCCCCGAGGGCAGCGGATCCCAGGCGTCGGCATTGAAGAGATTCTGCGCCGAGAAGTTGTTGAAGCTGAACCGGAGCATGAGCACCAGGCCGAAGCTGCCCCACGTACCGGAGAGCTCCAATTGATCGCTGCTCTGCTCGGCCACGGTGTAGCTCAAGTCTACGGTCTTCCGATCCTCGTCGATGTTCATGCTGGGGCCGGCCCCCAGTGACTCCTGCGTGAAGTAGTTCAGCTGGCTCAAGCGACGGATCGATTCCTGGATGGCATCGCGGCTAAAGGTCTGCCCCGGCACGGTGTACAGCTCACGCCGAATGACGTGCTCCTTCGTTTTTGTGTTGCCCGCAATGTCGATGGAGCCAAACTCATAAATGTCGCCTTCACGCACATCGAAATGGATGTCCAGGGAGTCCCCGCCGACGACGGTGATCGAGGGCACGGCATTGACCCGCATATAGCCCCGATTCATGTAAAGACTCAGGACATCGCTGCTGTTACGATTGCCGTACAGGTTCTGCTCAAGCTTCTTGCGATTGAACGGATCGCCCCGTTCCAGCCCGAGTGCGGCCGTCAATACCTCGTCCGAGTAGACCGTGTTGCCCTCCCAGTCGATGTTGCGTACGTAATAGCGATTCCCCTCATCGACGGTGAGCTCGATCACCACACCGGGATCGTCGCCATCCTGGACGTACACCGTATCGTGCACGATTCGCGCGTCGAAGTAGCCCCGCTCATTGTAGTAATCGATGACCCGCTGAAGGTCCTCCTCGTAGGTCTTCCGCTCGAACTTGGCGGAGCTCCAAAACCTCCACCATCGGTCTTCGTCCGTCTTCATCTTCCGGTTGATCCTGCGAGCGGAGAACCTCTCGTTCCCGTGGATCCGAATCTCGTCGACCTCCACCTTCGATCCGGGATCGATCGCAAAGTCGAGCCTCACGTTGCCTTCCGGCGTTTCGGACCGGTTCACCTGCACTTGTGCAAGCAGGTATCCCTTCTCCTCGAAATAATCGCGGATAACCTGTTTCGAGCGCTCGATGTCGGAGGGCCGGACCGGACTTCCCGCCAGAAGGGGCACGCGTTCCTTGAGATTGTTGCGGTGGCCTCGCTTCACGCCGGAAAACGTATACTCAACCAGGCGAGGCTCAGGCTGGACCTTGATCGAGAGATACACGCCATTGCCCACGCGCCGGTCTTCCACGATTCGGACGTCAGAGAAGAGTCCCAGGCGGTATATCGATCGGATTGCATCGGATATGGCCTCGTCGCCCGGCAGATTCAGGGTCTGGCCGATGTAGAGCCCGCTGGCCTGCGAAACGACGGCCTGAGCACTCTCGCTCTCGACTCCCTCCACCGAAATTCCAAGAACCTCCATCGGCGTCGGCGGCGTCCACGCCCGAGACTGTGCTGGTCGATTTCCGATGCCGGTCTGCCCCACGGCCGGCATCGCGAACACGGCCGCGATGAAAAGGAGAAGAGTCGCCCTTAAGTGCATAACAGACAAAACTTAGGAGAAATCAAGAAGAGATGGGCCGGTTTGAGTACCCAACACGGTATATCAGGTTTCGGAGGTGGAAGTGCGGATGCCCGAGAGATTTTCGGCTACCCACGATATGTCGACGGGATGAGGGCCATACCCCGGTACTCTAACGAATCTATTCTCCATTTAGTACACGACCGAACCGCCGCTCTCGGTTCTGGAAGTCGCGGATGGCGTCGTAGAGTTGGTTTCGCCTGAAGGCCGGCCAGAAGCAATCCGTGATGTAGATCTCCGTGTAGGCTAATTCCCAGAGGAGGAAGTTCGAAATTCGGAATTCGCCCCCGGTGCGGATGAGTAGGTCGGGATCCGGGATGCCGGAAAGCATGAGCGCCGAAGCGAACTGCCGCTCGTCGATATCCTCCGGATCGATCACGCCGTCCCGCGCGCGCCGTGCCAATTCTTTCGCGGCCTGCACGATCTCCAATCGCCCACTGTAGGATATCGCCATGACGAGCGTCATGCGATCGTTGTCGCGCGTCTTCTCGACAGACCGCATCAGTTCGTCCCGGGCCTCGGACGGAAGCTTCGACAGATCGCCGACCGCCTTCAGCCTGATGTTGTTCTTGACGAGGGTCTCCGTCTCGCGCCGGATCGTGTGGACGAGCAGCCGCATCAGTGCCCGTACTTCCTTCGGCGGGCGGTTCCAGTTCTCCGTGCTGAAGGTATAGAGCGTCAGGTAATCGACTCCGAGCTGCGCACAGCTTTCGGTGATGTCGCGAACGGATTCGACCCCCTCATGGTGACCCACAATGCGGCTCTGGCCTCGTTCTCGCGCCCAGCGTCCATTACCGTCCATGATGACGGCGATGTGCCTGGGAATCTCGCCTCGCTCCCTCAGCTCCTCCTGGAGCCGCTCATCATCGGTCGCACGCGTGTCCTGCTTTTCCGCGATCTCTTGATTCACCGCCTGGGGGCGTTACAGCTTCAGAATATCGTTCACAATAACGAAGGTCATAAAGGCCAGCAGCAGAACCATTCCCACCTGCTGCATGATCATCCGCAGGCGTAGCGACGGCTCCCTGCGAACGATCCCCTCATAAATCAGAAAGGCGAGATGCCCGCCATCGAGTACAGGTATCGGCAGGATGTTGATGATGGCTAGTGTGATCGAGAGCAACGCCACGATATTCCAGAAGAACATGGCTCCAGCCTCGGCCGCCTGCTTCGTCACCTGCGCGATCATCACGGGGCCGCCCACGTTTTCCCTGAAGTTCTCCTGGCCCGTGAAAACACGGCCGAGGCTCACGGCGATCGCCTTGGTATTGATCCACGTCTCCTCGAGCCCCGAAGCGATGGCCCGAATCGGTCCATATTCACGACGGACGATTCCGAATTCCTGCTGCAGAATGTCCGCCGTCGGAGGGTAAATGCCCACGACGTATGTTCCGTCGCGATACTCCGGCGTGACCACGGCCTCGTACACGCGACCGTCCGGCCGTTCCTCGACGAGAATCGCTCGACCGGCAACCAGTGGAGTGTCGTCCTCCCCGGCTACAATCCCGTCTGTATCCCGCTCCTCGCCAAGTAGAGAGTCGGCGCGGAACCATCGAATCGCAATTGGCCGGCCCTCGGTCGCCTGGATGATTCCGGTCATCTCCGCCCAGAACCGGACCGGCTTTCCATCGAGCTCCAGGATCCGGTCTCGCGCCACCAGGCCTGCCGACTCCGCAGGCGAATCCTTGACGACCCCGCTGATGATGCTTGGCTCGAAATGAATACCAAGGGTGCCGCCACTCCGATTGAGCTGGGTGAAAATATCAGCCGGCCCCTGGAAGGTCATTGTATCCCCATCCCGAAGCACCGTGATCGTCAGCGGATCGGAGATCAGCGACTCCATGCTCTGGATGTCGTCGAATTCCTGAAGCTTGCGCCCACTGACGGCGAGGATGCGATCGCCCGTGCGAAGCCCCATCCGGTGTGCGATTGAAGTATCGGCAACGTAGACGGACTCGACATTCTCAGCCGGGATGTAGGCATCGCCGTAGGCGAGCTTGAGCCCCGTAAAGATGACGAACGCGAGAAGGACGTTGAAGACTACGCCCGCGGAAATGACGATCATCCGCTGCCAGACCGGCTTCGACCGAAACTCCCACTCCTGAGGTTCGGACTCGAGAAAATCCGTGTCCATACTCTCATCGACCATCCCCGCAATCTTGACGTACCCGCCGAGAGGCGTCGCCCCGATCACATACTCGGTCTCCCCAATCTTCTTGCCGAAGATCTTCGGAGGGAATCCAATCGAAAATCGATCGACCCGCATCTTGAAGAGCTTGGCGAAAAGAAAGTGGCCCATCTCATGCACGAACACGAGAATGGTGATCGCGAGGACCACCCAGAATACGTACGAAAGGATCTCCAGGACGGACTCCATGCGGAATTGCCGATCAATCTGACTTGCGACGACGCGCCGCCTGTTCGGGCGTCGCCTGCACGGCCACGATGGGGACGGAATGCCCGGCGGTTTGGTTGCAGACGCCGTTTAAATAGTACCCGCCCTGGCGTGTTCCAGCACGGCGGAGCGGGCTGCAGTGTCGAAGGCAACGAGCTGTTCGAGATCCGAAACCGGCTCCACCTCAGCATCCGACATCACCGCTTCAATGAGCGCCGGGATGTCGGAGAAGCGAACTTTGCCATTCAGGAAGAGGGACACGGCTTGCTCATTGGCTGCATTCAGCACGGCCGGAGCCGTCCCTCCGGCCTCGAGTGCTTCGTAGGCCAGGCGGAGACACCGAAATTTCTCGAGGTCGGGCTCCTCGAAATCGAGCTGCTTGAGCTGCGACCAGTCCAGTCGAGCATGCGGTGCCGGCCATCGGTCGGGATAGCTGAGGGCATACTGGATGGGAATCTTCATGTCCGGCAAGCCAAGCTGCGCCTTTGTCGATCCGTCCTCGAAGGTCACCATCGAATGGATGATGGATTGCGGATGGACGAGCACGGAGATGCGATCGGGTTCGACGTCGAAGAGCCAGTGCGCCTCGATCACTTCGAGGCCCTTATTCATCATCGTTGCCGAATCGATGGTGATCTTCGCTCCCATCGACCAGTTTGGATGCGCAAGCGCCTCTTCGGGCGTGATCTCGACGAAGGTCGAGTACGGACGGGATCGAAACGGACCGCCGGAAGCCGTCAGCACCAGCTCCTCGACCCGAGATTGCGGTTCACCAACGAGACACTGAAATATAGCCGAGTGCTCGCTGTCGACCGGAATCAGCGATCCGCCGTTCTCGTGAAGCCGTTGCCGGACCAGGGCACCCGCCACGACGAGCGTCTCCTTATTGGCCAGCGCCACTTTCTTGCCCGTGCCCAGGGCACTCAGCACCGATTCCAACCCGGCGAAGCCGACGAGCCCAGCCATCACCGTGTCGACCTCGTCGAGCGCCGCCGCTTCGCACAGGCCTTCCTGCCCGTAAAGAACACGAATGCCTGTGCCCGCCAACTCCTCCTCTAGCAAACGCCGCCCCTCCTCCGCGCCGATCACCACGCATCGGGGACGGAATTCCCTGGCCTGCCGGGCCAGCATGGCGGCGTTGCTTCGTGCCGTCAGCGCGACGACCCGGAATCGATCCGGGAAAAGGCGCACGATCTCGAGCGTCTGCGTTCCGATGGATCCCGTGGAGCCGAGTATGGCAAGACGCTGACAATCAGGCATGGCGTCCGACCCGATTACATCGGCGGAGCGGAGAATTGCTGTTCGTCACAATAGGTAATCAAGCAAGAATGTGAAACTTAGCGTGAAGGAGCGCAATATCAAATCCGCCCCGATGCATCCTTACACCATGAAGCTAGACGGCTCACGTCTCCGTCACGATCCATTCCACCAATCTCCTTTCCTTTCAGTTCGACTTCGCGTGGTTCGTGCTGCCGTCCAATATAGTTCCCTGGCCGTGATCGGTCGTGCGCTCGTACTGATCGCGGCACTCACGCTCGCGGCCGGCGGCATCCAACGGGCGCAAGGGCAGAACATGGACAGCACCGAAGTCGCCCGCTTCCAGCTCGCCGATGCCCTTCTGAAAGCCGGTCAGTACGACAGAGCCATCACCTTGCTGGAAGACCTTTACCATGCGGCGCCCTCGAATTATGCATTCTACGAGAAACTTCGATCTGCATATGAAGGCGTGAAGCAATATGAGGATGCGATCGCCCTCGTTCAGAGCAGGCTGGCCGATGACCGCAACGCCCGGCTCCTCTCTGATCTGGCGCGCATCTACTACTTGCAGGATGACGAAGACCTCGCACGACAGACCTGGGAAGAGGCCGTGGCCACGGGCCCGACGGAGCTAAGCACGTATCGCATCGTCAATCAATCGCTGCTGGATGTACGGCAGTTCGAGTGGGCGATCGAATTCCTGGAGCGCGCGCGTGAAGTCACTGGTCAGACGGGCGCATTTCGCCCAGATCTGGCTTACCTCTACAACCTTACCGGCGTCCACGATCGGGCCATGGAGGAGTACCTCCAACTGCTCCGTGAGAACGAACAGCAGCTGGGGTTCGTCCGAACGCGACTGAGTCGGTTCGTGGAGCAGGAAGAGGCCCTGCGATCGAGCATCACGGTGGCTGCGCGCGCCGTGAGGGAGGATCCGCTCAATCGCGCCCATCGAGAGCTACTTGGGTGGCTCTACATTGAGATAGAGAGTTACGAGGATGCGCTGAATGAGTACCGGGCTATCGATCGCCTCGAGCAGCAGAGCGGACAGGTGCTTTTCAAATTCGCGCAGATGGCGGCGGATGCCGCCGCCTACGATGTGGCGTCTGAGGCGTATCGGGAGATACTTGGCCGGTATCCGGACTCGCCGGCCGCTCCGCAAGCCCTTGCCGCACTGGGCGACATGCACGAGCGATGGGCAGAGAAAACCGGTGAGCGCCCCTTCAACAACCAGAACCAGCGTCTTGAAGCACCTCATTACGAGCAGGCGCTTGCTTCCTATCGCGAGTTCCTCGAGAAGCATCCTGAGCACGTCCTCTATCCCGAGGTGCTCCGGCGCCTTGGCCGCTTACAGCAGGATGTCTTCTACGAGCTCGATGCCGCCGAATCGACCCTCGAAGAAGTGGTCAGGGAATACCCGAACACCGTCGCTGCCGCACAGGCCGAGTACGACCTGGCACGTCTCTCCCTCATGCGCGGGGAGCTGGATGACGCTCGTCTACGGTTCAACCGTCTCATCGACCGCATCCGCACCGGAGATCTCGCAGAGATGGCGCGCTATCAACTTGCTCGCATCCATTTTTTCATGGGCCAGTTTGATGCCGCGCAGTCTCTCGTCGATATCATAGACGTGAATACATCGACCGACGTGTCGAATGATGCCATCGAACTGAAATTGCTTTTGATGGAGAACCGGGGTCCGGATTCGCTTGACGCGCCCCTCCGTCAGTTCGCCGAGGCTATGCTTTTTCACGAGCAGCGGCATCTCCAGGCGGCGCTCGATGGCACGGAATCGATGCTTTCGAGTCACCCGTCGCACCCTCTGGCTGATGATGCCCGCTTTTTGCGAGCGGAGCTTCTCAGGGCCCTCGATATGAGCGAGGATGCGGCCCAGGCTTTTCAGGAGCTCCCTCTCTTGCATCCGCACAGCCACCTTGCCGATCGAGCCGTGTTTGCCGCGGCCGAGACTTTCGAGCACGACCTCGACGATCGCGAGGCCGCGGCGCGGCTTTACGGACGTCTCTTGTCGGATTACCCTGGCTCCCTCCTCGCCGCCGAGGCAAGGAGTCGGCTGCGGCGACTTCGAGAAGACGGCGCGTAAAGGGATGTACGACGGAGCCTAGATCAAAAGAGCTGAGCTATGCGCAGCATAATCTCATCCGTACTCCTCCTTGTGATCGGTGTACTTCCCTCGCGGGCGCAGGACGTCTTGATCCCTATGGATGCCGGCCAGACCAACCACCTGAAAGCATACGGGGTCGCGTTCTGGACACTCGAACGTGGTGTACCGGTAGATTGGCTGCTCAACTATCGGGGAGGATCCTTCCTCTCTCCCCATTCAGCCGAGCTCGAGCAGGAGCTTCAGATCCGCGGGGTACACTTTGAGCGGATCAGCGCCTCTCAGTCGGCGCAGATCATCGCGGAGGTCGAAAGTGAGGGTAGCAATACCGCAGTCGTTCGGCTCGAGAAGGCCCCCAACATCGCCGTCTACGCTCCAGACCAGACCCTGCCATGGGATGACGCCGTGCTGCTCGCCCTCGAGTATGCGGAGGTCCCCTATGAGATGATCTACGACGACGAGGTCCTCGAAGGGCGCCTCTCGGATTACGACTGGCTGCACCTGCACCACGAGGACTTCACCGGCCAGTACGGCAAGTTTCTTCAGTACCGGAACATGCCATGGTACATCGAGCAGCAGAGACAGGCGGAGGCGGCTGCCCGGCGCCACGGATTCCGAAAGGTAAGTCGGTTGAAGCTCGCCGTGGCCGAACGAATCAAAGAATACGTACAAAGCGGTGGATTCCTCTTCGCCATGTGTTCCGGGACGGACACCTACGACATTGCGCTCTCTGCGTATGCCACCGACATCGTTCCGACAGAATACGATGGAGATCCCGTAGATCCGGATGCTCTCTCAAAGCTGGACTACGGCAGCACCCTCGCGTTCGAAAACTTCAGGCCCATCTTTAATCCCGCCGAGTACGAACACTCCGACATTGACTCGGGTCCGCCCCCTCCTCAACTGCGCAACCCCACACTCGATTATTTCACGCTCTTCGAGTTTAGCGCCAAGTGGGATCCCGTCCCGACCATGTTGACGCAGAATCATGTCGCGACGATCAAAGGCTTCATCGGACAGACTACCAACTTCAACAAAGACGTTATCAAGCCGGGCGTAACGGTTCTAGCCGAGGTCCCCGGGCGCGACGAGGTCAAGTACCTCCATGGAAATCTCGGGCAGGGCACGTTCACGTTCTATGGAGGCCACGACCCCGAAGACTATCAGCATTTCGTTGGTGATCCTCCCACCGATCTGGATCTCTACAAAAACTCTCCGGGGTACCGGCTCATCCTGAACAACATCCTCTTTCCGGCCGCGAAGAAGAAAAAGCAAAAAACCTGAGGCCGGCCTTCGTCGGGTGCCGCGATCACGTCTTCATCTTATGTTAGGCCCCGAAAGTGGAGCGTCTGCCGATTCGATGGCATCTCATTCAGCGAAAGATTCTGAGCGCATGACCGATGCGGCGAAGACCGTCGCAAGATCCCGTTGTGTGATGACGGAGATCGTGCTTCCCAACGACACAAACGGCCTCGGAAATTTGATGGGTGGCAGGCTGCTTCACCTGATGGACAAGGCTGCCGCCATCTCGGCGCAACGGCACGCGAATCGGGTCTGCGTCACCGCCTCCGTCGACACCGTTGAGTTTGAGTCGGCGATCCGTCAGGGCGAAATCATCGTCCTGGAGAGCCAGGTGAACCGCGTGTTCCGTACCTCGATGGAGGTCGAGATCAACGTCTGGGCCGAAGACCCGCACAAAGAGACACGACGGAAATGCAACCGCGCCTTTTTCACGTTCGTAGCGGTCGACGAGAACACGAAGCCCGTTCCGATCGCGCCGATCATCCCGGAAACGGACGAGGAAAAGGAGCGATATGAGAGCGCGACGAAGCGACGCGAGTTGCGCCTGCTCATGTCAGGCCGGCTGCAGCTCTCCGACGCGGAAGGTCTGAAGGAAGATGTAATGGAGATCATTCGGCGTGATGAATAGCGCTGTTCCGGCTGCTATCCGATGATTATGAAACGAGTTCTTGGACTGACGCTTTGCTTGCTTGCGGCCCTGTTCATCACGACCGCACCGGTATCCATGGCGCAGAACCTGCGATCGGCGCAGGGCCCGGCCACGGATGTCGGCCTTGGTGGCCAGATCGGCGATCCGAGCGGCGTCACGCTAAAGCTCTACCAGCGTCCCGGGTTGGCGTACGAGTTCCTCGCGGCGTGGGATCTGGATCGATTCTTCTTCCTCAATGGGCACGTACTGTACGAACGCCCCATCCCGGATTCGCCACTCCACTACTATTTCGGACCCGGGGTCATTCTCGGGATCTCGGATGACGGACCGGATGATGCAGAGCTGGTCATCGGCATCAGCGGGCAGGTCGGGGTCAATTTCTTCGTCGAGCGATTCGAGGTATTCCTGCATCTGACGCCGCGGCTCAGCATCATACCCGACACCGACGGAGATTTTGGTGGTGGCATCGGCCTCCGATATTACCTGTAAGGTACTTCGACCTTGCCGCGAATTTCTCGATCGCGTGAAACACATTTGAGGCTTTCCGCTATCTTGTAGCCCGCACGAGACGTGAGCGAAGAGGTAGCTTTGAAGCATCTGTATGTTGTACAAGAGGGTCCTCATAACAGGAGCGAATGGCCTGCTCGGGCAGGAGCTCGTGCGTCTGATGAGCAGGTACCCCGAGTACGACGTGCTCGCTACCGCACGTGACCCGGCGCCTCGATTCCAGGGCTGCTCGTGCGGATACGCACCTCTCGACATCACCGATGCGGCGGCTGCACGCCGGATATTCCAGGACTTCACACCTTCCGTGGTCATCAACTGCGCCGCCATGACGCAGGTAGATGACTGCGAGACGGCGCGCGATGCATGCTGGGAGATCAACGCGGATGCCGTGGAGATGCTGGCGCGACAATCGGAGAAGGTCGGTGCGCACCTCATCCAGGTATCTACAGATTTCGTCTTCGACGGGGAGGATGGCCCGTACAGGGAAGACGCGCGCCCCAATCCCCTGAGCTACTACGGCAAGTCCAAGCAGGCCGGAGAGAATGCGGCGCGCGGCGCAGGAATCGATCGATGGTCCATTGCCCGAACCGTACTCGTCTACGGCACGGGGGAACGCCTGGGCAGGTCCAATTTTGTGCTCTGGGTGATCCAGAAGCTCTCGAACGGCGAACCCATCCACGTCGTCACCGATCAATGGCGGACTCCGACGTACGCACCTGACCTTGCGGCCGGAATCGAACGGATCGCCCGCTACGGCAAGCCAGGTATCTTCCACCTCTCCGGGCGTGAGTATCTGTCCATCTACGAATTCGCCCAAACGATCGCCGAGGTGTTCGACCTCGACAGTGCGCTGATCCATCCAACGGACGGATCGAAGTTCTCCCAGGCGGCCGAGCGGCCGGCGAAATCCGGATTCATCATTCTGAAAGCGGAAACGGAGCTTGGCTACAAACCACGGCCCATCCGTCAGGTGCTGCGACACCTGGGAGCCCGTCTCGGGCTGCCCGTGACTGCATCGTAACCTTGATCGATATCCAGATTCTCCGAGAGGATCCGCAGCGCGTTCGAGATGCCATCCGCCACAAGGGACTTGGCGACGGATCTCTTGTGGATCAAATGCTAGAATTGGATTCGCGCCGACGCGAGAAGTTGACGGCTCTTCAGGAGGCCCAGGCCGAGTCCAATGCCGTGTCCAAATCGATCGGCGAATTGATGCGCGCGGGCCGGAAGGACGAGGCGCAGGAAAAAATCGTTGCGTCGGGCCGGCTGAAGGAAACCATTAAATCGTTAGAGGCGGAGGTTCGGGATATCGAGGCGGAGCGAGACCGGCTTGCTCTGGACATCCCCAACATTCCGCATCCATCCGTTCCGATCGGGCGAACGCCGGATGACAACGTGGTCGTGACGGAGCACGGATCGCACCCCTCGTTCTCGTTTGAGGCACGCCCCCATTGGGAGTTGGCCGAGCAGCACGACCTGATTGATTTCGAGCGCGGCGCCAAGGTCACGGGTGCCGGCTTTCCATTCTATCGCGGCAAAGGCGCACGGCTGCAACGGGCGCTGATCAACTTCTTCCTCGACATGGCCGGCGCCGCCGGGTACACGGAGATTGATTCGCCCGTGCTCGTGAATGCCGATAGCGCCCGCGGCACGGGGCAGCTTCCCGACAAAGAAGATCTGATGTATGAGGTGCCGCGTGATGGGCTGTACCTCATTCCGACGGCCGAAGTCCCCGTCACCAATCTGTATCGTGACGAGATACTCGACCGATCCAATCTTCCCATCAAACTCGCGGCCTACACGCCCTGCTTTCGCCGCGAGGCTGGGTCGTATGGCAAGGATGTACGGGGCTTGAACCGTCTACATCAATTCGATAAAGTCGAACTCGTGCGATTCGAGAAGCCGGAGGATAGCTACGACGCACTCGAGCAATTGCGGGAGGATGCTGAACGCCTGCTCCGCGCACTCGAGCTTCCGTATCGGGTGCTCCTCATGTGCACAGGCGACATGGGGTTCACGCAGGCGAAGAAATACGACCTCGAAGTCTGGAGCGCGGCTCAGAAGCGATGGCTCGAGGTCTCCTCTATCTCGAACTTCGAGGCGTTCCAGGCGCGCCGAATGCAGATCCGTTACCGACCGGAAGGAAGCTCGAAAACGGCGCTCGTGCACACGCTGAACGGTTCAGGGCTGGCGCTCCCGCGCGTGGTCGCTGCGCTTCTCGAGAATTTCCAGGAGGCGGATGGTTCGATTCGCCTCCCCGCATCCCTCGTCCCCTACACCGGCTTCGATCGCATCCCCTGAGCCTGCGGGCTGATGGGTTGCCGTGATGATGCGATGGGGTGCGGATGGGATCTGCGCAGACGAATACCCCTCAGCTGAACTTGTCGCGCA
>Ga0079224_100002961_pt1 | contig 21088 bp, 20 predicted proteins | sample Stecom2015_FD_80414 | JGI IMG/M metagenome (GOLD analysis project Ga0079224, IMG submission 80414) | Agricultural soil microbial communities from Utah to study Nitrogen management - Steer compost 2015 | ecosystem: Environmental > Terrestrial > Soil > Agricultural land | place: USA: Utah...
GGCTCAGCGCCGCCCGGCGACCTGCTTCGAGACGCCGGTGGCGTTCAGGCGCCAGCGCACGAGCTCGACGCTGACCCGGAACTCGTCCGCGATCCTGGCGACATCCCGGCTGCGGGCGAAGCGGCGCAGCAGCCCTTCGCGCGGCAGCAGCAGGGCGGCCGCAAGCCAGTCGGCCTCGTCCTCCTGTTCCCGCCCGTAGCTGCTCAACCAGAGGTGTCCGTCCTCGCTGATGTCCACGCGGGAGGCGGCATGCCCGAGGATCACGTGGGCCAGCTCGTGCACGACGTTGTTCGGAATACGCCGGGAGTTCTGCGCCGAGTTGACCACGACGACGCGCCGCCCGTCGAGGTCGACCGTCACGGCCGACCAGGAATCCGCGTCGGTCGCCGTCAGTTGCCGCACCGTGTCTGCATCGAGGCCCGGCACGTCGGCCGGCGTCCAGACCGTGACCTCGAGCTCGCGGGCGAGCCTGCGGACCGGCAGCGGCGCATCCAGCGGGACGCCCAGGGACTTGCGATAGCGGCGCGCGATCTGCTCGCAACGGGCCTTGAACCCTCTCTGCACCGCTCGCCTACTCCGTTTCCTGCGCGAGGATCGCGCGCTGGACGTGAAGAATCAGGCGCGCGAGTGCAGCCGCCGTCTTCTGCGAGGTCGTTCTTTGCTTACGGAAGTGAACGCTGGCGCGTACCCGTTCTTCGGACCCGGCCGCATCCTGTGCGGACGGAAACCCCAGGATCCTGTTGGGATCGATCTCGAGCCAGCGACAAATCAGCCGGAAGTTCTCGAGGTCCGGAAGGTGCCCGCGCTCGACGCGCGACAGCGTCGCCGGGCTGATGCCGATCTCCCGCGCCGCCGCCCGCACGCCCATCGAGCCGCGCTTCTCGAGGATCAGCTCACCGAGGGTGTCCAGTGACGGTTTGCGTGTCGCCATCGCGGGCTCCGTGGTGGTGCCGGTGGAGTGTTTCACATGTAAGACACTCTGTCACTAGTTGTACGCTCGGTGTCGGCGTGCTAGCCTTGAGCGATCGACGCAGCGCCCGGGAGCGGGCCGACGGCATCGATCCCGGAGCATCCGGCCATGATGGCCCGCGACCTGCGCGGGTCGAACGGAGAATCAGCACGATGTTGCAGGAAATGACCACTCCCCGGGCAGCCCTGCGATTTCCCGGTGTCCGCGAAGAGCCCGAGTTCTACGTCCCGGACCACCTCTCGGCCGGGCATTCCCCGGACCGCTCCGCGGCCTGGGCCGCCGCCGACCGGCACGCGTCCGACCTGCGGCATGCCGAGCGTCACCTCGCCGATGCGCAGAACCTGGTGGCGGTGTTGCGGGCCTCGCTGCAGGACATGGGCGATGCGCGTGCGATGCAGGCCGACACGGTGCTGCGCATCGTCTCGAGCCGCTTGAGGAAAGCGCACGCGTGCATCGACCGGCACGACACGCGCTTCATGAACCTGTTCCTCGCGTACTTCGATCTCAGGGATCGCGCCGGCGCGCCCGACGCGGAGTGACGCGGCTCAGCGCCGCCGCTTTGCCGGTTCCCGCCTGGATGGCCCTGCGCCGGTATAGGAAAAGAAATCGCCGAACCCCTCCCCGAGAGCGACGGCCAGCTTGTTGAGACTCAACAGGGCGATATTGCGCTCGCCCCGTTCGATGCCGCCGATGTACGTGCGGTCGAGCTCGGCTTCATAGGCAAGATCTTCCTGCGTCCAGCCGCGCGCCTTGCGGGCTTCGCGAATGCGCCGCCCGAACGCTGCCAGTATCGCCTGCTCTTGCCGGGTATAGGGCATACCGGGCAATTAACCGGCGAGATGACGATGCGTCTACGGACGATGAGTAGCATTTTGCCGAGGCTGCTGTTAGCGTTTGCGCGCGAGATCCGGCTCACCGGACGGACGGGCACGTTCGCCTCCCGGCGCGGATGCCCCACTGAACCCGGACGAGGCCCATGGCGCGCCGCCGAGACGACTGGTTCAAAGCCGCTTATCCCGATTGCCTGGCACCGCTCTGCCGGTACCTCGAGCGGTTTGTCGGCTCACCGGAGATGGCCGAGGATCTCGCGCATGACGCCTTCCTGCGGGTCTACACCGCCCCCGACTTCGACGAAATCCGTTCCCCGCGAGGCTACCTGTTCCGCACCGCGCGCAATCTCGCGTTGAACTTCGCGACGCGCCACGGCCTTGCCCGCACGGAGCCGATGCGGGAAGTCGCCTGCCTCGTCGACGAGGACACGTCGGTCGAGCACCAGGCAATCACCGAAGAGGAGCTCGACCTGCTCTGCGTCGCCATCGCCAGGTTGTCGCCACAACGGCGCAAGGTGCTGACCCTCAGGATTTTCTACGACTACTCATGCCAGCAGATTGCCGATCGGCTGGGTGTGTCGTTGCGCACCGTGCATCGCGACCTGGCGCGGGCCCTGGAAGCCGTGCATGCTGCCCGCAAGTCGATGGAGAGCGGGAAAGGCTCGCCGCTCGCCCAGGTCATCGCCTTGCGTCGCCGGGAAAAGCACCGCCGATGAGCAACGTGAGGGACATTCACCGTAACGGGTCCGCGGAGCGCCAGGCCAGTGAGTGGCTGGTGTTGATGGAGGCCGGGGAGCCTTCGGCCGAGGACCGCGCGCGCTTCGAGGCATGGCTGAGCGAACCTGGGCACCGCTCGGCCTACGCCGAGCTGAAGGGGACGTGGGGCCGCCTGCATGCGCTCGCGGGCCGTACGACTCTCCGCGAGGCGCTGGCCGCAGCCGACATGCCGGCCGCGAGCGTGCGGCGCGCCGGGCGCAGGCGACTGCGCCTGGCGGCGGCAACGGCCGCGGCCGCCGCGCTGGCAATCGGGCTGATCCTGGGTGCTGTCCTGCTCCCGCCGGGCGGGGATGAAACGCAGTACGCCACCCGCGTCGGGGAACGCAGCATGGTTGCCCTCTCCTGCGGGTCGACGTTGGAGCTCAACACCGATACGGCGGTAGAAGTCGATTACTCGGGGGCGCTGCGCCGGGTGACGCTGCTCCGCGGCGAAGCCTACTTCCGGGTAGCGCCCGACCCTGCACGCCCGTTCGTCGTCGCGGCCGGTCCCGGCACGATCCGCGCGGTCGGCACGGGTTTCGTCGTGCGCCTCATGTCGCCGGAAGCCGTTGCGGTGACCGTGACCGAAGGGGTGGTCGAGCTCGCGAACGCGGGCACCGATGTGCAGGCCGGGTCCCCGCCCGACGCCCACGCCTCACGGCCGCGGCTCAGGAGCGGGCAGCGCGCCGAAATGGACCGTGCCACGACGCGCATCCAGGAGCTGGCGGCCGCGGAGCTTGCGCGGTCGCAGGCCTGGCGCGACGGGATGCTGATCTTCGACGGCCAGCAACTCGATGCAGTCGTTCGCGAGGTCGGCCGGTACACCGACATTCGCCTCGTCATCGCGGACGAGGCGCTCGCATCGCTGCGGATCGGCGGTGCCTTCCGGGTCGGAGACGTCGACGCCCTGCTGGAAGTGCTGGAGAAGAGCTTCGGTATCGAGGTGTCACGCCGGGGCTCGCGTTCCGTTTATCTCTACGCCGGGACGCCACTCCCGAACGCCCCCGCGGCCCGCTGAATCACGCCAATCCGGCCGGAAACAGCCGTTCTTCTTCCCGTCGCGGCACGCTACGGTGTGCCGGAGAAAAAAATTGTCACATTCGACGTGTCTCGCCTGTCGTCACCCTGACACCACCAAGTGGCGGGGGAAACATGACAGCTCGAACAGGGAAAACCGATCGACTCGCTTGCGGCGATACCGTTTCGTCGGCGCCGGCGCTTTGCCGCGCGCTGATGATCCTGACGGGGCTCGCCTTGTCCGGCGTTCCTGCAATCGCCTCTGCACAGTCGAAAGTCGCGTTCGACATCGAGGCCGGGCCCGCGGTCCACGCACTTAATCGTTACGCTCGCCAGGCACGCGTCCAGGTCGGGTTCTCGATGGATGCCGTCGATCACGTTCGCACCAATGCGGTGAAAGGGTCCTTCGAGATCGAAGAGGCATTGAACCTGCTGCTCGCGGGAACGGGTCTCGTCGCCGAATACGGTGAAAAGGGCATCGTGATCCACCGGGGGGGCGGATTTTCGGAATACACCATGCAGGCCGGTGCGCCTGGTGCCGTTGCCCTCCGATTCAGCCAGGCGGCAGGCGAACGTGATATGCCTGGGGGCGACAAGAATGCCAGCCGCGGAGCCGAGGACACCGAGCGCTCGTGGGCAGGAAAGCTCGAGGAAATCATCGTGACCGGGACGCAGATTCGTGGTGCCCCGCCGGTCGGTGCCAGCGTGATCGTCCTGGATCGGGACTACATCGAGATGAGCGGGCTGGCGACCACCCAGGAGATCCTGCAAACGCTGCCGCAGAACGTCGGCCTGGGCGCCAACGAAGCCACGAACACCGTCGGCATTGCACCCGGCACGTTCAACTTCGGCGAAGCATCGAGCATCAACCTGCGCGGCCTCGGCACGGCATCGACGCTGCTGCTGATCAACGGTCGGCGCTCGGCCTCCGGCGGAGGCCGGGGCGACTTCGTCGACCTCAACTCGATCCCCGCCTCTGCCATAGATCGCGTCGAAGTACTGCCGGACGGTGCGTCGGCCATCTACGGCTCCGACGCGATAGGCGGCGTGGTGAACGTGATTCTCGAGGATGACTACGAGGGAGCCGCAACCTCGTTTCGCTATGCACCGGACGTGAACGACATCGAGGAGATGCAGTTCAGCCAGACCCTTGGAACGAGCTGGGGCAGCGGTCACCTGCTGGCCATCTATGACTTCTACGACCGCAGTGCGCTCATGGCGGCGGATCGCAGCTATACGCGGGACAGCGACCTTACCCGCCTCGGTGGCACGAACCACAGCCGGCCGGCGAGCAACCCGGGCAACATCAACCGCTACACGCTGTCGGATGGAACCCCTTTGACGGTGCAGTTCGCGATTCCCGCCGGCCAGGATGGCACCGCCCTGACCCCGGCGGACCTGCTCCCCGGAGCCGAGAACCTGCAGAACATTCGTGAGGGGTCTACGGTTCTCCCCGAGCAACGGCGTCACAGTGTCTTTGCGACGCTGAGGCAGGACGTTTCCGACGCCTTCCGGGTGTTCGTCGAATCACGTGTCAGCACCAGGGACGTCGAATCGCGCCCGCAGCAGGCCGTGACGAACAACCTGGTCGTCCCGGGCACGAATCCATTCTTCGTGGATCCCTTCGGCGCTTCCCGCGACCTGCGGATCAATTACTCCTTCAGTGACGATTATGGTGCTCAGCGCGTACGTGCGACGGTCGACACTTACAGTGTCACCGCGGGACTGACGCTCGAGCTCGGATCCGACTGGGAGCTGGAAGGGTATGTCGCTCACAGCCGCGAGGATACCGAAAGCACGAACGACAACTTTCCCAATTCGGCTCTCCTCCAGCTCGCGCTCGCGGATCCCGACCCGGCAACCGCCTTCAACCCGTTCGGTGACGGCTCACATACGAACCCGGAGACGCTGGATGCCATCGCGGGCTTCAGGCACTTCGATATCCGATCGCGGCTCTCCGTCCTCAACATCCGGGCAAATGGTGCGCTGTTCAGCCTGCCCGGCGGCACCGTCAAGCTGGCCGTCGGAAGTGAGCTCAGGACGGAGAATCTCCGGAGCGAGGAGCTGAGCTTCGCCACGACGCTCGAGCCGGTCTCCAGCCCGGCCAACTTCGATCTCGAGCGCGACGTAACCGCGGTTTTCTCCGAGATCCATTTTCCTTTCGTGAGCGAGCGAAACGCCGTTGCAGGCGTACGGCAACTGGCGGTCTCGGTTGCGGCACGATACGAGCGCTACAGCGACTTTGGTGACTCCCTGAATCCCAAGGTGGGCATGGCATGGTCGCCCTTTGCCGGGTTGTCTTTCCGGTCGACATTCGGGACCTCCTTTCGCGCGCCGCTGCTGGTCGAGCTGGACGACGCGCAGCGTGCATACCAGGTCCTGACCGTCCCGGACCCGGCGTCGCCCACGGGGCTGACCAGCGCACTGTACCTTTTCGGTAACAATCCGGAGCTGGAGGCGCAGGAGGGAACGACGTGGACGGTCGGCTTCGACGTCGAGCCGGAGGCCCTGTCCGGCTTCAGGGTCGGAGCGACCTGGTTCGAGACGGAGGTGGACAAGCTGATCTCACTCCCGGCGGACCTCACGACCCTGCCGTTCCTTCAGCCCGAGTTCTACGGCCGGATCGTGGAGCGGAACCCCGCGGAAGCCCGGCTGGCGGCACTGTTGGGCGATCCGCGCTGCTTCTGCGGCTCGGCAAGCGTGGATGACGTCGATGCCATCGTCGATTTCCGGCGACAGAATCTGGCCAAGGCCAGCCTTGCCGGCCTCGACGTGACGGTCGCCTACAACGTGGATGTCGGCCCCGGCTCGCTGGGATTCTCGTTGTCCGGGAGCCACCTGTTCGAGTTCGAGGAGCAACTCCAGCAGGCGCCGGTGCAGGACAGCCTCGATACGATAGCGAAGCCGAATTCGCTGCAGGTGCGCGGAACGCTGTGGTGGAGGACTGGTGCTTTCCAGGCCTCGGTCACGGCCGATCACATCGGCGACTATACGGATGATCGAAGCGACCCTGAGCGGCATGTCAGCTCATGGACGACCTGGGACCTGCGCCTTGCCTACGATTTCGACTCCCGGGATTCGGCACTGCTAAGTCACACCTCTGTTGCACTGGCGATCCGGAACCTGTTCGACAGGGATCCTCCTTTCGTGGATCTTTCGAACGGGGTCGGGTTCGACGCGATCAACGCCAACGCCATGCAACGTCTCGTGGCCGTTCAGGTGCAGAAAGCCTGGTAAGCCACCATGGGCCGGGCGCTGCGTTTGCGCCGCTTGCTGCACCTGCAGGAAGGCGGCAGGTGGTGCCCGCTGCTGTGCGTACTCGCAAGCTGCACGCCGGCAGCGGGCAATGCTCTCGAGACCGGAAGCGCGGACAAGCCACTCGTCACGATCGATGCCGTCATCAGTCGGGCCGACCGACCGCGCGCAACGAATGTCCGATGGTACGACTCCGACAGTCTTCTGGTCTCGATGGCCTCGAGAAACTCCCCGAGTGCCGTGGCAAGACTGCTCTGGCTCGACGGCACTCCCGGGGAAGTCGTGGGCAACGGCGACACTGTGGCTCCCTCTCCTGACGGAAGTCACGTACTCGAGCACACGTCCGCCGGGTGGATCCTGAAGCTTCGGGATCGAAGCGAGCAGCAAGTGATTCGCTTGCCGGAAGCCGGATCGAGAACGTTCGGTTCACATCACGTGCCGGCATGGTCGGATGACGGCGAGTACGTGGCGATCATCGAGCACTCGCGTCCCGATCCTGCAGACTCGTACCGGAATGTCGAGCAGATCGACGGCGTACCCGTCATCGAGTGGGGCGAGAACAGCTCGGCCGCCGACGAATGGACGGGTCGCATCACGATCGTTCGCACCTCGGATGCACAGCCTGTCTCCTGCGTACTGGTCGAAGGGATCGTTGGTGGCGTACGGTGGGCTCCGGGGCACGTTCTGTACTACTCGAGAACGGGCTTCTTTGGTCGCGACGCCCGTACAGAGGTATTCCGGCTGGAGGCAACAGGCGATCAGCCACAGCGGGTCTATCACTCGACCGGGCGCTTTCAAACACTGGTTCCCGCGATCCACCCGTCGAAATCACTGCTCGCCCTGGTCCTCGATGCGGACAACAGGGGCTGGAGTGACTTCCAGAGCATTGTCCTGGTCGATGCCGTATCGGGAAACGAAGTGCAGCGCCTGACCTACGGCATCCCGGCGCTCGGGGGAGACTATACCTGGTCTCGTCGCGGCGACGAGCTTTATGCGCGCGTTCGTTCGGGAGGTTACGATGCCATTTACCGCTTCCCGCTGCACGGTGAACCGGCTCCGCTGGCGCGCGGACCCCGCAGGCACTTCGACATGCAACTGTCTCCGGACGGGCGACGGTTGAGCTACCGCACGGAGGACGGGTTCGGTCGGAAGGACATTCGCGTCCTCGACCTCGAGAGCGGTGAAGAGCGCGTCGTACGTATCCTGGATGAGCCTGCCCGTGAGTTCCGCCTCGGTGACTGGCGACGTATACGCTGGACCAGCACGGACGGCGTCGAGCCGTTCGGGTTCCTGGTTCTGCCGCCCGGTTTCGATCCGGAACGACGGTACCCATTGCTCGTGGACGTCCACGGCGGCGGTGCGGGCAGCCGGCTCTCACTCGACGGCCCGCTGACGCTGGGAGTCGCGAGAGGTCCGCTGGAACGGCATGCTTGGGCGGCACTCGGCTACGTCGTCCTGGTGCCCGACTACCGATCCTCCGGAATGTACGGTCCGAAGGTGATCGCGACCCGGTATGCAGCCGGCGAGGTGGCCGCAATCAAGGACATTGACGACATCGTATCCGGCACTTGTCATGTGCTCAGGCAGGGCTATGTCGATCCGGAGCGGGTTGCCATCCTGGGCCACAGCGCCGGAGGCCAGCGAGCTTACGTTCTCTTGACCCGCACCAATCTGTACGGCGCCGCCATTCTCAACGAGCCTACGCCACCCGACCCGGTCTCCAACCTGATCACGCTCGCAACAGGCCGGTTTGCGGGCAGCTACCCGGAGGGGATCCTGCGACAGAGATATGGCGGTACGCTTGCCGAAAAGCCCGAGCGGTACAAGGCGAACTACATGTTCGATGCCGTCAGGATCGAATCGCCTACGTTGATCATGGTGGGCAACGAGGAGCTGGGGGGAGTGAGCCATATGCCGGTCGAGGTGTTGTTCTCGATCCTGAAGCAGCATGGAATTCCCGCGAAGCTGCTGCAGTTCGTGCAGGAGGGTCATACCTACACCCACCCCGAAGCTGCCAGGGTGGCGTTCGAGGCAGCCCGCTCGTGGCTCGAGACTCACGTACCCGAACGAAAGGATGAGGGCAGGCAAGGCGATGCCGGCTTCGCGAAACGGGCTTCAGGCTGCCTCTTCCCGAGGTGAGCGGAGCCACGAGTCGATCCAGGCTTCGGCACGAATTGCGTTCAGGAGCGGCCAGAGCAGGCCCGGTCGGCTCACCATGGCAGACTCATGCAGGACCGCCTCGGTGCTGGCGCGATCGAGAAGACCGTGTGCCGCCAGGTTTCCGTCCAGAAGCAGCTCCCGTACGAACTGCAGATTCCGGATCAGCAACCGGTTGAAGTACCCGGTCGTCGCTCCTTTCGCCGTGCGCCGGGTGATCGTTTCCGGGATTGCGTCCGCAAACGCGTCCCTGATCAGCGCCCGGTCAATCCCGCCATAGGCGAGCACATACGACGGAACCTGCAAGCTCAGCTCGACTACAGGAAGTGACAGTAACGGATGCACGATATCAGCATAGCGTCGGGGCGCGCGATAGAAGCTCTGGGTATCTATGAGATTGGCGATCTGCAGGAACTTCGCCCCCGGAAGAGACCGTGCGTCTTCGAGCCAAGGATGCGATATCGGGCTCCACTCCACGTATTCGCGAGCCTCGGCGGTAAGGAGAGGCGACAAGTCGAAACGATCGCAGGTCCACTCGACCCGCCGGCGCAGGATGCCGTAGCGAACGGCGGCAGCCAGCACGGACCAGAAGGATCTCCCCGTAAGTCGCGCGGTTTCCTCCACCACGGTGAGCAGGCCCCCGCGAAATCCGTTACGCCAGGCGTACTCTGCCGCGATCTGGATACTCCCGCCCTGCTGAAAGAGATGATCGCCGCCCTGCCCCGAAAAGATCGCCTGCAGACCCCGTGTTCCCACCAGTCGCTCCAGCGCGGACTGGGATTCTGAAAGCAGGTTGGTATGTGCCGGTGTCGCGACAATGGCTGTATCCAGCATGCTGCTCAACGGAGTGGGTCTGGAGCCGATCGGCATCTCCACCAGCTCTGCGCCGACGAAAGACGCAGCCGCTCGCGCGAAGGTCCTTTCGTCTCCCTCCGAGCCGGGGGTAAAGTGATTCGCGCACACGAGATTGCGTACCGCCGCCCGGTGGAGACAAGCCAGGACGACCGAAGAGTCCAGGCCTCCGGACAGCCTGTGCAGCACTCCCGTGTAACAGGACGTCCACGCTGCGACGCATTCCTCGATGCACTTCCGCAGCTCGTCCCTTGCTCGTTGCCGCGATTCGATTACCCGGGCCCTGCAGACGTCCGCGGGGTTCCAGCAGAACGCCCGATCGATGCCGTTCTCCGAAACCGACAGGCATTCACCCGGCCGAAGCTGCGTTACGCCTACAAGTCCCGTCTCATCCGTCGCAAAGCGGTCGTAGCACAGGAACCTTGCGAGATGGCTCCAGTTGACGGAGACCTCGAGGATGCCCAGCCCCACGCAGTGGCGAATGTCGGAGAACAGCACCATGACGCCGTGCCGGTTCGTCATCAGGCACGGCATGGCTCCGCTCGGATCGCGGACGATCTCGACGTGCCGCGTCCCGCTGTGCCGCACAAAACCGACGTAGTGACCCCAGTACCGGGCAACCAGGTCCCGGGCGCAGGTTCCCGGGTCATTCGTCTCCGGGGGAGACGGGCTGCAACGGGAGGTTGTGCTGCTGCGGCGGCCATCACGCCTGAACACGCGACCGACGAGAACGCCGCCGCCGTCGAGCAAGGTGCAATCGTGGTAGGGCTTCCCATCCTCCGACAGGAGGCACAAGTAGAAGTCCTCTGCGTTGACGATGGGCACCTGGGAACGAAAAGCCTTCAGCCTGTCCATCAGCTTGCCGGCAAAACGGGATGCCTCGAGGCTCTCTCGATTCCAGATCAGGGCAACGTAGGAGCTCATCGCCTGCCTACACCGCCATTATCGGCGTGAAAATGCGCACGCGTTCGAAGTCGTCGTTGAGGACGTGTTTACCGTCCTGAACCCAGCAATGCGCACCGAACGGGTCGGTCTTGACGCCGAATACCCAGGAAGGGAAATGACCGAACCGGGCGAGAAACTCGATGAGGGCAAGCGAATCGAACAGGCAGCGATACTGCCTGAAGTAGAACGGTCGCAGCAGACTGAATGCCGCCACCAGCTCGGCCCGCTCGCCATGCGCGTGTACGCCGGATCGGCATGCCGAACGCTTGCGATCGACGACGGTCCGTACGGCGTTCCTGAGCGACAGGTAGCGGAGCTTTAAGCTTGCGTTCAGGACGGAGCGGTAGAAGGCCATCGAGTATCGCAGCGAGGCGGGCAACCCGGCCGGTGTCAGGACCATTTGAGAATCCGGCCGTTCCGGCTCCCTGGTACGTCTTCTTTGGGCGGAGGAGCCGCTTTCCGCCAGGAGCCGCTCCTTCACCAGGAGTCGGGCAAGCCGGGTCACGTGCCCGTCAGGAGCATGCGGGAGCGCAACGGCAGGAACAGCTCCGTCCGCGTCGGTCAGTCCGAGGAGGGCCACGGCTGCGGGAGTATGTTGGACGGGCAGGCATGAGTACCTGTTCTGCTCCAGGTCGAGAAACACCACCCGGTTCCCGCAAAGACAGGCAAACACATGGTCCCGCAGATGCCACACGAGCGTTCAACCCGAAGAGAGGTGCGCAGCGAAGCTCCGCTGCGCACCGTGTCGCCGTATGCCGGCTAGGTGATCGGGAAGGTCTCCGGCACGTCGTCCTCGCTCAGCGGGCCGGCGAGCCCATGCGTTTCTTCGGTGACCTTACCGAGCTCGATCAGGATGTCGTCGTTCATCGTCGTCTCCTCTTGGGTGTGTCGTCATGCCACGGGTTCGTGGCCCTTGAACCGTAGAGCCGCCTCCGAACAAGTGTCAAAAATATCTATTCCTGCGAGAAAGGCGCGAGGAACTCGGGCAGCAATGCGATACGCTCGTCGTGGTAGTCGTGGAGAGCGGCCACCAGCTCTTCGCGCATCCCGGACAGCGCCAGCTCGCCGAGCTTCCGGAGCTGGCCCTGCACGTCGTCGAGGTAGCGACATTCCTGGGTGCGCACGAAGTACAGGTGGTCGTTCGCCAGATCGATGGCGAGAACGACGGCGGCGTTTGCCATGCCGGCGGCCAGCGCGGAGAAAAGCTCGCCCGTGTAACGCGCGAGAACATGTGGATCGTGGATGACGCGGCGGTTCAGGCGCAGCGCAACGGAGCCTACCTGGGCGTTGCAGCGAAACTCGTTCCAGGCATCCGCTGCAAGGTCCTCGAGTCCCAGCGTCAGTAGCAGGCGCGTCAGCTCGTAGTGGCCGATCAGGCGCGCACGGGAAAGCTGCATCGCGTAAAAGCGCTTGCGCGCCGCCTTGGCGACCAGGCCTCGCTCGGCGAGCCGGTTCATCGCCTCGCGTACCGGCGTCGTGCTGACGCCCAGCGAAGCGGCGAGCGGATCGAGGTAGATCCGCTCCCCCGGGGGAAACTCGTATGCGATGAGTCGTGCTTTGATCGCCCGGTACACGCGATCGCCAGCGGCTTTGTCCAGGGCTCGCATCGCGGGCAATGCTCTCGTGCTATCGCCTCCTTTTCGTCCGGCATCGCGACCGTTTCCTGGGCGGCAGCGGTCGGACGGGACGGCTCCAGTCTAGGAAAACGCACGACGCCGCGCGCCTACCCGATCGGGTAGGGGCCGCTCCCGCGTCGCGCGTCGCGCGACTCACATGGCGGGCCAGGACTCCGCGCCGGGACGGACCGTCGCCGGATTACAGATTTATTTGCACGGGAGGCGGCGCCGGAGACATCATCCGACACGACAGGGCGGTAGTGCGGGTGGCCCCGGTCCCCCTGCATTTCGGCGTGAATGCGCGAGATTCGGCGGCTGCGCCGGCGGCGATTCGGCGGTATCTGGTAAACCGACGGTATCGTGCAGGGAAGCCGCACGTGATGGGCGTGCCGGGGCAGGCACGAGAGACCGGGCCGACGGGCCCGTCATGCGGGCGGCGCACCTGGTCGCGCCAGGGCGGCGATGAGAATGCTATCCGGGAGGAGAGCATGCGCATTTCCGAGTTCATCGAGCGCTGCAACCGGGAAACCTCGCGCGAAGGCATTCTGTCACTGATGCAACGGGCGGCACGCGATTACGGCTTCGATCGCTACGCCTATTGCGCGCTCACCGATCGCGACCTCTACGTCGCCAGCCGGCAGCCGGCGCCGGCCGTTGAGCTCAATTACCCGAGCACCTGGACCCGGCATTACTTCGCCAACGGCTACCAGGGGATCGACCCGGTCATCGCCCATGCGCCGCTCGTCGATCGACCGTTTCTCTGGGATTCGCTCGGCGCGCGCTGCCGCCTGAGCCAGAGGCAGAAGAGGGTCATGAGCCAGGCGCGTGAAGCAAAGCTTCGCGACGGGGTCGCGGTGCCGCTGCACGGCCCCTTCGGCAGTTGCTGGCTGCTCACGTTTGCTGCGGTGGAGGGCCATCCCGATGCGGAGCTGTACCTGCCCCGCCTGGCGGTGCTGTCGACGCAGTTCCACCTGGCCTACAGCGACATCGTCGACGCCCGGCCTCGCAAGCCAGTCCCGGAGCTGTCGAGGCGCGAAAGGGAATGCCTGCAGTGGCTCGCCGGGGGCAAGTCCCGCTGGGAGATCGGGCAGATCCTGCGCATCAGCGAGAACACCGTCAGGTTCCACGTCAAGAACGCGTTCCGCAAGCTCGAAGCGAACAACCGCATCGTTGCCGTCGTCAAAGCCCTTCGCTACCGGCTCATCTCGCTGGCCGACGGTGAAAACCACCCGTTCGGATAGCTGTGCCCGCCGGCCGGACGTGCTTTATTTCTCCGGCATATTCCTGTCACCGGGCGCTCGCACAGTGGCGGTTTTGTGCATCAACTGGGAAACGGCTCACCTCTACGGCGACGCGTGGATCTCGCACCACCGCTTGCGCTATCGCCTCTTCGTCCAGCGGCAGGGCTGGTCCGTGCCGTCCTTCCGGGACCTCGAGCACGACGAGTTCGATACGCCGGCGGCACGGTACCTCGTGTGGACCGACAAGGCCGGCAAGGTACGCGGCGCAACCCGCCTCCTCCCGACCGTTCGTCCTTACATGGTGCAGAAGCTGTGGCCGGAGCTGGTGGCGGAGCCTTTGCCGGCAAGCGACGCCGTCTGGGAGGCGACGCGCTTCGGTTGCGAGCATTCGCTCACGCCGGTCGAGCGCCGGCGGGCGGTCGCCGAGCTGCTCTGCGCCATGCAGGAATTCGGGCTCGGCAATGGCATCGAGCTCTACCTCGCCGTGATGCCGCTCAGGCTCCTCAAGTGCGTGGTGATCAAGGCCGGATGCGAGGTGCGGCTGCTCGGCCCCCCGCGGCAGGTCGGCCGCTTCCCGACGGTGGCCGCCTACCTGACGGTCTCCGGCCGGGTCCTCGCCGAGCTGAGGCGGCGGGCCGGGATCGCCGCTCCGGTCCTGCCGGCGTCGGTATCGCAGGCCGCCTGACCTGGACGCTGGCCCTCCGCCGCGACGCGCACCCGGTACGTAACGCGCGCTCACGGGTCGCGCGGAAAAGTCTCGTTCCAGGTTTTCTCGCGCACGGGCTTGCCGTTCTCGAACAGGCGCCGGGTGTACTCGTAATAGAAGTTCTCGCGATCGCTCGTGAACGACAGCTCGCCTTCGAAGCGCAGCACCCGGTTCTCGAGCGTCACCTCGATCTCGTGTGTGCCCCGCACCGACGTGTTTTCCGGGTGCGCGTCGGAAGTGCGATGCTCGATGGTTTCGCGGAAGGTCTGCGTGCCCCAGGGATAACGCTCTCCGCCGGCGTTGGTCGCGACGGCCTTCACGTCCCCCGTCTGCGGATTGCGTTCGACCGAGGAGATCTCGCCGTAGCCCGACGGAGTGCCGTCTTCGAGCGTCTCGTATCCCGGCAGGCGCGGCGAGCGGACCGGCGGCAGGAAGTCTGGCGCGGGACGCGCGCCGGGCGGCACGACCGGCAGCACGACATGCGAAGCGCCCTCGCCCAGCACCAGCGAGGTGGTCATCGGGTAAGGGGTCGGCCAGAGCATCGGCCACTGGGCGTTGCCGATCGAGAGCCGGATGCGGTGCCCTTTCGGGAACACCCACGAGGTGAAGTGCATCTCGACCTCGATGGGGAAGACCTCGCCCGGCTCGAGCGGCCGCGGCTCACGGGCGGAATGCCGGTGGGTGCCGTTGAAGCCGGCCCCCGCCACCAGCGTCGTGGTGCCGTCCGGTGCGACGTCCGACAGGCGCGCCAACCAGTTGGCCGCGGGCGCGTCGGCAGACACGAGGAGTCGGGCGAGCGGCAGGCCGAGTATCTCGGTGTCCTCGGCGAGCGGGTCCGTGTCGTAGGTCAGGCTGAACGCGTCGGTGGGCCGCTGGTCGTGCGCGACGTCGCCCCACCACATGACGGGACCGCCCGCCTCCAGCCCCGAAGACGGCACGTAACCCAGCCGGTGCGTGGTGCGCTCCGGTGCGCTCCCCGCGAGCGTGTGGTTCGGCTGCGGGAACAGCGTGCGCTCCTCGATGCGTTCGATCGGCCAGCCGTCCTCCCAGCGCCAGTAGCCCGGCGCACGCTCGAGGTACGGCCCGGGCGGGTGCCATTCGCGGACGTACACCGCGAAGCGGGGCTCGTCCATGATCCCGGTGTCCCGCCCTTTCAGCCAGTAATCGAACCAGCGCACCGCCTCGTGACGCCATTCCATGCCCGGCTCGGGATACGGCTGGTGCGGGAATGCGTGCGACCAGGGCCCGATCATCGCCTTCACCGGCGCCTTTACCCGCTCCAGCATGCGCGGCAGGCTGTCACGGTAACCGTCGTACCAGCCGCCGATGTGAAAGCTCGGCACGCGCATCTCTTCCCAGCGGCCGTACAGCGAGCGATCCCAGAAATCGCCGTCGCGCTGGTGCTTCTTCCAGGTCAGCATCCACGGGTCGGTGTCGAAACGGTTGGCGAAATACGCCTCGTCGATCACGTAATCAGGTGCCGGGGGCAGCGCGTTGTAGAGGTCCTGGCTCATCTCCCAGGAGTCGACGTGCATGATGCCGTCCATGTAATGCACGTCCTCCTGGTACAAGTCCTCCGTGGCGTCGACGGCAATGATCGCTTTCAGGGCCGGCGGTTCGAGCATCGCCATCTGGATCGCATTGAAGCCTCCCCAGGAGATGCCGAACATGCCGACGTTGCCGTTCGAGCGCGGCTCTGCCGCCAGCCACGCGATCACGGACTTGCCGTCCTCGGTCTCGATGGACGAATACTCGTAGGGCACGAGCCGCCCTTCGCTCTCCCCGGTGCCGCGGACGTCGACCCGGGCGACGATGTAGCCGCGTTCCACGAAGTACGAGTACAGCGAGTAGTTGCGGCCGCGCGACTCCGCCTTGCGGTACGGCAGGTATTCGAGGAGCACGGGGAACCGCTCGCCGGGAGCGGCACCTTCCGGTACGTACAGGTCGGCGGAGAGCCTCACGCCATCGGGCATGGGAATCCAGGCATGCTCGACCGCGATGCCGTACACCGGCGGTGACGGATCCTGCGCGGCGGGCACGCGCCCCGGACCAATGACGAGCGCGAGCAGGCAAACGATGACGACGCTGCCCTGCGGCCGCCTTGCGTGTGTTCTCATGCCAGTTCCCCCGGTCGTTTCGCTACACGCATGTCTGCGCGCGGCGCGCGCGAGCGCCAGCATGGTAACGAAACGCGGGGAGGCGGGTTCGATTCGGCCCACCATGCGGACCGCTGGGCAAAGCGCGTCAATGCACGTCGCAGGCATCTGCGCGACGTGCGGATGGGCCGTCCGTGGCGGCAGCGGGGGTGTTATTCCGCGCGTAGCGCGCGACACCTGCGCCGCGGCATGTGCGGGCGGCCCGGCCGGGTCTTTGGGCGGGCGACGATGGACGCCGGCCGGTCGACCCCGGGGCCCGGCCTAGCCGTTCCGGTCCCGGGAGCGCTTCGACTTCGGCGCGGTGTAGTCGCGGTCGCTCGGGCGACGCTCCCGGAGGCGGTTCTTGCCGCCGCCGGCCAGCTTGGAAACGCGACTGCCCAGCAACTCGAGCGTCGAGTCGTCCATGTCGTCAATGGCGTCCACGTACCGTTTCTTGCTCACTTTGCCTTGCCTCGGAACGAGGGCTCGCGGCCACGGGGGCGCCGCAGCCGCCAACCCGAACAAGTCAGCTTTCCAAAAACGCTCTCGAGAAGTTCCCCGGATTAAGGCGGCGAAACGGGCTCAGTGCGACAGGCCGCCGGCGTAGTCGCCGTCATGGCTGTCGAAATCGTCGTAGTCCTCGAAGTCGGCGAGCTCCATGCGGAGACTTCGGTCTTCATGGGACATTTCGATGAGCCTCCACAACGGGACGTAGTCGCGCGAACCGTCCCCCGTGCCGGCTTTCGCGACCAACTCGTCCTCCTCGTCAGGAAATTCGTCGAACTCGAGCTCTTCGTCATCCATTTCCATAGTCAATTCGCTCTCCGGGTCGTCGTCTTCGACCCATTCGGGGACGGGTTCGATGTCGGTCGGCGTGGCCATCCAAGCTCCTGCCGGGCCAGACGTTGCACCGCCAAAGATTAAGCCTGTTTCAAACCAAGTCAAGATTTTAATGGCTATTGAGATCAGTGGCTTAGGCGCGATTTTCCACTGCGGAAAGGGTTTTCCGGGAGGGCCTTTGAAGGGGTGTAGCGGGCCGCCGGGGGATCGTGGGCGAGCCCCGCTGGCCGCGCCTCGCCGCGACCCGGCGGGCAGCGGCTCGACCGGCGGAGGCGGGCAGAGGGGTCCCGCAGGCGGCCCGAACCGGCAGGGCCGCCGGCCGCTAGCGGCGCGCCCGGCGGCCAGCCCCGACCCGGCCGGTCAGGCCGCGCCGGCCTTCGCCGACTTCTCGCCCGCGCCGTCCGCCAGCCGCCGGGCAGCCTGCGTGCCGGCCTGCTGCTCCCCTTCGGCGGGCTCGATGCGCTTGATGCTGATCCCGGTGAAGCCGTAGAAGATGGCGATGAGCGGGTTCAGCAGGTTGAAGAACGCGAACGGCAGGTAGGCCACGGTCGCGACGCCCAGCGTCGCCGCCATGTAGGCGCCGCAGGTGTTCCACGGCACCAGCGCCGAGGTCATCGTGCCGGCATCCTCGAGGGTGCGCGACAGGTTCTTCGGTTCCAGGTTGCGCCGCTCGAACTCGGCCTTGAACATCCTGCCCGGGATCACGATCGCGATGTACTGGTCCGCGGCGATGATGTTCATGCCGATGGCGCTCGTGGCGACGGTCGCGATCAGCGAGCCCGTGGACTTCGCCGCCTTGAGCGTCGCCCGGATCAGCCGCTCCAGCATGCCCGCGTGCTCCATCACTGCGCCGAACGCGAGTGCCGCGAGGACCAGCCAGATCGTGCTGAGCATGCTCGACATGCCGCCGCGCGAGAGCAGCTCGTCGACGGCCGCCACCCCGGTGGCGGACACGTAGCCGTTCGCGAGCGCGAGCCATACGCCCTTGATCAGCGCCAGCGCCGGCCACGTCTCGGGCGCATCGGCGAAGGACAGCACGACCTGCGGCTGCATGACGGCCGCGATCACCGCACCGAAAAGGGCACCGGCCAGGATCGTGGGCAAGGGCGGCTTCTTGCGTGCGGCGAGCCACAGCACCAGCACCAGCGGAAGCAGCGTCCACACGCTGATGTTGAAAGCGTCGTCGAGTGTCGCCTGCAAAGCCTCGAGCGAACCCGGAGTCGCGCTCGACTCGACACCGAAACCGACGAACAGGAACAGGACGAGCGCGATGAGGTACGAAGGAACGGTGGTCCACGCCATGTGCCGGATGTGCTCGAAAAGGTCGGACCCCGCCACCGCCGGCGCGAGGTTCGTCGTGTCCGACAACGGTGACATCTTGTCGCCGAAGTACGCACCCGAGACGACCGCGCCGGCCGCGATCGCCGGCGCCAGCCCGAGACCCATCGCCACCCCGATCAGGGCAACGCCGAGCGTGCCGGCAGTCGTCCATGAGCTGCCGGTCGCGAGCGAGGTGATCGAGCACACCAGGCACGTCGCGACGAAGAAGAACTTCGGGTCGAGCAGCTCCAGTCCGTAATAGATGAGCGACGGCACCGTACCCGAGATCAGCCAGGCACCGATCAGCGCTCCCACCATGAGCAGGATCATGATCGCGCCCATCGCGGTCCCGATGCCCGCGACGATCGCCTTCTGTATCTCGGGCCAGGGATGCCCGTTGCGCACCGCCACGAGCGCCGCCACGGCGGCCCCGAGGATGAGGACGATCTGCGTCGGTCCGCCGGTCGCATCGGATCCGAACAGGTAAACGCAGAGGACGAGGAGGACGATCAGCGTGAGCAGCGGGATCAGCGCGTCGAGCAGCGACGGAGCCTTGGGTGAACTCATGCGTCTTCGAAGTTGCCGGGAAGCGTGGGAGGATACCCCAGGGCTCGCGGAAAATGTCGCTTTTCGGCGTCGCTCGGGCAGCATGGGATCATATCGGCCGTCTGGCCTTCGGTTTCCTCATCGCGGATAATCCGCCGATGGTCCGCCGTTTCCAAAGAGGTTGAAGCCATGCGTCATTCGCGCAGCGTCCGATCCCTTGCCGTCGTCATGATGGCGCACCTGGTGGCACTCGGCCTGGCGCCGTCCGCGCACGCGGCCGTCGTCGGCACCGAAGCCGCCATCGTGAGTCACGAGCGAACGGAACGGATCGAGCGGATCAACTCCGTGCTCGCGCGTGACGAAGTGCGCCGCCAGCTCGAGCGACTCGGCGTGAATCCTGCGGACGCGAGCGCGCGTGTCGCGGCGCTCAGCGATGCCGAGCTCCTCGCGCTCGAAGAACGCATGCAGGAGCTGCCGGCCGGCGCCGGGGCGCTCGAGGTGCTCGGCATCCTGCTGCTCGTGCTGCTCGTGCTCGAGCTCGTCGGCGTCACGGACGTCTTCAAAGCCATCTAGGCTCGGGCGTCGGTCGGCGCCCCGCGGAGCCCGCGATGCGGGCGGCCGGAAGCCACGAGAGAAGCGGCGCCCCGGTCCCGGGTCGGCCCAACGACCACGCGGCACGCGGGACCGCTCGCGCCGCCGCGTCGTGCCTGCTCGCCGTGGCGTGCCTCGTGCTCGCGCTGGCGCTCGGCGCCTGCGCTGCCGATCCGTTCCGTACGCCGGAAACCGCCGCGTGGCGCTCGCCGGTCGAGCTCGAGGACACGCCGTTCTTCCCGCAGGAGAAATACCAGTGCGGCCCCGCGGCGCTCGCGACGGTGCTCGCGTCCTCGGGCGTCGATGTCCGGCCCGAGGTTCTCACCCCCAGGGTCTACGTGCCGGAGCGCGGCGGCAGCCTGCAGCCGGAGATGCTCGCGGCGAGCCGCGACTTCGGCCGGCTGCCGTACGTCATAGAGCCCAACCTGCCCTCGCTGCTCGCGGAAGTGGCGGCGGGACGGCCGGTGCTCGTGCTGCAGAACCTGGGCGTTCGCTTCGCGCCGGCGTGGCACTACGCGGTGGTCGTCGGTTTCTCGCCGGAAACCGGCGAGATCGTGCTGCGCTCCGGCACCCAGCGACGCCGCGTCACGGATGCCGGCGTGTTCCTGCGCACCTGGCGGCGCAGCGACAACTGGGGTGTCGTGCTCCTGGCACCCGGCGAGCTGCCCGCCGTACCGGATCGGCGGCGTTTCCTGGGTGCCGCTGCCGCCGCCGAATCCGCCTCGCACCTGCCGCTCGCCGAAGCGGCTTACCGGGCCGCTCTCGAGCGCTGGCCGGACAGCGCCCTCGCTGCGCTCGGGCTCGGCAACGTCGCCTATGCACGTCACGATCTCGCATCGGCCGAACGCTGGTACCGGCACGCGCTGGTGCTCGAGCCAGGCGACGTGATTGTCCTCAACAACCTCGCCTCGGTGCTCGTCGAGCGGCAACGCTGCGACGAAGCCGCAGCACTCGTCGCACGCGCGGCGACGCTCGTGCAACCGGATTCCCCGCTCGCCGCCACCGTTGCCGACACGCGCCGCGAAGTCGCCGCCTGCCGGCCGTAGGTTGCAAGAAGCCGCAACGACCGGCGTTCGCACTCGCGCGGCGCGCCTGCGTACAATGGCGCACGGAGGCATGCACTTGCGCGGCACGATCGTCATCCCGCACCGCTTTCGCGGCCCGCCCCGTTCCGGCAACGGCGGGTATTCCTGCGGCCGCCTGGCAGCGTTCATCGAGGGCCCGGCGGAGGTCACGCTCGTGAAACCGCCGCCGCTCGACGTGCCGCTCACCGTCGTCGACGAGCCGGACGGCAGCGTCGCGATGTACGAC
>Ga0079224_100002963_pt1 | contig 21087 bp, 19 predicted proteins | sample Stecom2015_FD_80414 | JGI IMG/M metagenome (GOLD analysis project Ga0079224, IMG submission 80414) | Agricultural soil microbial communities from Utah to study Nitrogen management - Steer compost 2015 | ecosystem: Environmental > Terrestrial > Soil > Agricultural land | place: USA: Utah...
AGGAAGCCGGCGATCGCCGCGGCATAGCCCGCGCTCTGCTCGTGCCGGAAGGAGAGCACGCGCATGCCTTCCGCCTGCATGAAGCGGCCCAGATCGGTGATCGGGATCCCGGGGACGTTGTAGACGGTATTGATCCCGTTCAGCTTGAGCGCATCGATGATGAGGTGGAAACCGTCCGTCAGCGCGCCTGCCTCGGCTGTCTCGTCAGCCGGTAATTGTGTCGCCGTATCAGCCATATCCCTCTCCCTGCGGTCCTGGTCGAAGCGAACGCCCGCGCGCTCACTGTCGTTGTCAACTCAATGCGGTCTCGCGCCGCGTCAATCCAGATAGGTCACGTTCCTTTCGACGTGCGCCGCGAGCCCCAGCGTGTGCGCGCGCGACAAACGCTCGGCCAGCTCGGCGTCCCGGTCTTCCAATGCCTTGACGATGTTCATGTGATCGACGATCGAGCGCTGGACGCGGTTGTTTTCCGTGATGGTCCGCGCCCGGATCGCACGCATGTGGATGAAGAGCGGCTCGGTCATCGACTCCATTAGCTGGGACTTGCTCAGCCGGATGATCGCCTGATGAAAGCGGATGTTCATGGCCGAGTACTCTTCGATATTTCCCTGCGCGATGTCGTCCTCCATGGTCGCTGCCAGCTCTCGCAGGGTGGCGATCTCCTCATCCGTGGCCCGTTCGGTGATGAGGCGCGCGGCCATGCTTTCGAGCGCTGCCCAGACGGTGATCATCTCGATAATCTCGGCTTTGGTCTTGCGCGCGACGAAGACGCCCCGCCGCGGCACGATGCGAACCAGACCCTCCTGCTCGAGGCGCGCGATCGCTTCGCGAATGGGAGTGCGGCTGACGCCGAGCGCCTCGCACAGCTGCCGCTCATCGAGGCGCAGCTCACCCTCGCCTTCGTAGATGTTCATGTTGGCGATGGTTTCCTTCAGCGCGTCGTAGGTGCGGTCTTTGAGGCTGAAGGTAGGTTCGAGCGGCTGAACCGCGAGACGTACTGTCGACAACGAATCGCCCCTGTCGTGCGCGCATCATAAGCAAGAGATGCGTCAAATCATTCTAGTCTGTGCGTGGTATACAGTATACGTATTGTCGACAGTAGCACCCCTTGCACCATACGTCAATGGCATCGACGGGGAGAAACGCGCATAGCCGCGCCTTTCCGGGGCTAGCTGCCAGCCTCGGGAATCACTCGGCGGCAAGCGTCCCCCAGGTGACTTCTCAACCTGATACGACAGCGCTCGACCGCTAGTGGAGTTGCTGGGCCAGGGCCACGATGATCCCTTCGGGACCGCGGATGTAGCAGAGCCGGTAGCTGTCCTCGTACTGCATCGGCTCGCCGAGGATCTCCGCGCCATGGGCGCTCAGGCGGGTGAAGACATCGTCGATATCGTCGACCGCGAACATGATGCGGTACATGCCGATCGTGTTCATGGGAGCGGAATCGAGGCCAAGGCGTACCGGTTCCGGCGTGTGGAACTTGTCCAGCTCAATTGTCCCGTGGCCGTCCGGTGTGCGCAGCGTGGCCAGCGTGGCCTGGATGCTCTCGAGGCCGAGCAGACGGGCGACCGCGGGGTCCTCAACGGTCGTCTCGCCGACCAGCTCCATGCCGAGCTCGACGAAGAAGGCTTTGGCGCCCTCCAGGTCATCGACGACGATGAGGACGTTGTCCATCCGCTGGAGGGTCATGGTGGTTCTCCTTCTTTGTCGCGGGCCTGGTGGCCGCCGATTTGAGTGGGGAAGTAGCGCTGATCGCTCGCCTACTGGAAGCAGGATGCGTGTGTGGCCGTCATGGCCGTGGGGCGCCCGCCGCGACTCGAAAGGTGCACCACATCTCTGACCGCATATGGTTGAGCCGCCGTCATTTTCGACGGCGGCTCTCTAGATCAGCCCTGCCTGGCGCGCCCAGCGGTACTTGGCGCCGAGCACCGCGACCGGCTTCTCGGCTTCGTAGGGGTAGCCCAGGATGTTATGGGACATCAAATGGCGCGCGGCCTCCTCGACCTCGACGTCGCCGACTAACGAAGCCACGACCGGCTTATCGATGCCCTTCGAGCGCGCGCGCTCGATCTCCTCACTGAGCAGCTCGGCGAAGACCATCGGCGGGGTGATGATCGTGTGCCAGTAGCCCAGGATCAGGGAGTGGATGCGGTTGTCCTCCAGCGCCAGGCGGATGGTGTTGCGGTAGGTGCTGGGCGGCTCGCCGCCGGTGATATCGACCGGGTTGCCGGAAGCGCCGAAGGGCGGGATGTACTCGCGGAAAGCCGCGTCCAGGTCCTCCGGCATGTCCATCAGTGTCAGCCCGTTATCGACGCAGGCGTCGGAGAGCAGCACGCCCGAGCCGCCAGCGCCGGTCAGGATCAGGACGTTCTCGCCCTTGGGCGTGGGCAGGATCTGGAGGCCGCGGGCGAACTCCAGCATCTCGTTCAGGCTGCGCGCCCGGATCACGCCGCTCTGGCGCAGCACGTCGTCGTAGATCTTGTCGTTGCCAGCCAGCGCGCCGGTGTGCGAGCGCGCCGCCCGGGCGCCCATCGAGGTCCGGCCCGCCTTCAGCACAACCACCGGCTTCCGCTTGGTGACCCGGCTGGCGACCTCGGCGAAGCTGCGGCCGTCCTTGAGGTCCTCGACGTGCATCGCGACGACCTGGGTGTTGTCGTCCTGCTCGAAGAAGGTCAGCAGGTCGTCCTCGTCGATGTCGGCTTTGTTGCCAAGGCCGACGATCGCCGAGACGCCCATGCGGTTGGTGCGGCTGAAGCCGATGATTGCCATGCCGACGCCGCCGCTTTGCGAGGAGAGCGCCACGCTGCCGCGCTCGTCGTACGGCGTGCAGAAAGTTGCGCAGAGATTCTGGTGGGTGTAGTAGAAGCCGTAGATGTTCGGGCCCATCAGGCGGATGTTGTGCTTGCGGGCCACTGCCACGGCCTCGTCCTGCAGCGCCTGCTCGCCAGTTTCGGCGAACCCGGAGGGGATCAGCACCGCGCCGGGGATCTGCTTCTGACCGACCTCTTCCAGCACCCTCGGCACCAGCGGCGCCGGGATGCAGAAAACGGCCACGTCGACCGGCCCATCGATGTCCAGCACGCTCGGGTAGGCCTTGCGGCCCTCGACCGCTTCGGCGCGCGGGTGAATCGGGTAGATCTCGCCCTGGTAGCCGCCATTGATGAGGTTCTTCATGACCGAGTTGCCGATCTTGCCGGCCTCGGGTGACGCGCCGATCACGGCCACCGAGCGCGGCTGCATGATGCGCCGCATGGCCGCCAGGATCTCCTCCTGCGAGGGCCGGTAGCGCTCGGGCTGCGGCTCGAAGTCGAGCAGGATGCGCGCGTCGACCGCCACCGCGCCGTCCGGCCCGGCGAAGATCGGATTGAGGTCGACTTCGCTGATCTCGGGGTGGTCGCTGACCATCTGGCCGACTGCCTGGATAATGCGCGCCAGCGCTTCCCGGTCGGCCGGCGGCTGGCCGCGCACGCCGTTCAGGATCTCGCTGCCGCGCACATTGTCGAGCATCCCGCGCGCGTCGTCCGCACTGACCGGAGCAAGCCGGAAGGTGACGTCTCGCATCAACTCGACCAGCACGCCGCCCAGCCCGAAGGCCACCAGCTTGCCGAAGCTCGGGTCGGTGACGGCCCCGACGATGACTTCGGTGCCGCCGCCAACCTGCTGCTGGACCTGCACGCCGTCGATCCGGGCCTCGGGATTGTAGTTGTGGGCGCTCTCAACGATTTGCGCGTAGACCTCGCGCGCCTGCTCCGCGCTCTCGACGCCAGTGACGACGCCGCCAGCGTCGGACTTATGCAGGATGTCAGGCGACTCGATCTTCATAACGACCGGGAAGCCCAGTTCGCCGGCGATCCTGGCCGCCTCGTCGGGGTTGGTCGCCAGGCCCTCGCCAGGCGTGGGGATGCCGTATGCCTCGCAGAGTTGCCGCGCGGCCGCGGCGGGAAGGGCGGTGCGTCCCTGTTCGCGCGCTGCGTCGAGCAATTGCCGAACAGTGCTGCTATCAACTACCACGCTGTGCCATCGCTCTCATTCCGTGACATGACTGAAGCTGAATATAGTATGAGTCCCAACACCACTCAACTCAGGCCCCGATCGTGGTCCGGACTGAATGCATCCTCGCAGCGTGGCGCGCTCCTTGATGACTTGATGCGACAAGCGGCGCGTATCTACAGGGTGTAACCTGTACGTACAGGGCGCGCTAGATGCCTTGCCGTGGGTCCACGAAGCACGTGAAAGTGGTAGCTCGCGGGCGTGACGCGGAGGCCGTTTTCTGCGTACGGACGGCAAAAATGGTAAAATTACCTGGTTGCGCCTGAAGTTGAAGGTGAGCGTTGTGAGGCTTTCAGACGAGGCGTTCGAAGAGCTGGTCGTCGAGGTACTCGATGACTTGCCGGAAGAGATCCTCAAAATGCTCGACAACGTCGATGTGGTCATCGAAGATCACCCAACCCGGGCGCAGCTGGAAGAAGCGGGAATCGATGATGGTGGCACGCTGTACGGTCTCTACGAGGGCGTGCCGCTCACCGCTCGCGATAGCAGCTATTTCCTGGTGGCGCCGGACAAGATCACGATCTTCAAGCGCCCGATTGAGGAAAGTTGCCGCTCGCACGCCGAGATCGCCGAGCAGGTCAGGATCACCGTCATCCACGAGGTTGCGCACCACTTCGGCATCGGCGAGGACCGCCTCGCCGAGCTGGGCTGGGCGTAGGGACGGCGCTTGCAGCGGATGTGGAACCGAAGCGAAGAGCGCAGGCCCGCCAGGGGACGCAGTGTTCCCGGCGTGATCGACACGATCGGGCTGGCTTTTACCCGGCTGGCCGCCCGGCCGTGGGTCGTGCTCGGGCCGGTGCTCCTCGACCTCTACCTCTGGCTGGGGCTGCGAATCACCGCCGGGCCGCTTCTCGCCGAGCTGGCGCGCGCGGTCAGGCCGATCGACGAGGTCGGCGCCGGGCTCGCGGACACGCTGGAGCGCCAGGCGGGCTTCAATCTCGCCGAGCTGTTGAGCCTGCAGCTCGTCACGGTGCGGGTGCCGACGCTGATCCCGCTGCTGGTGTCTGACGAGACGGCGCGCTTGAGCGGCTGGAACCCCGGGATCGACGCCGGGACGTGGTGGCTGGGGCTGTTCATCGGCCTCGTATTCGCGGCGGCTGGCTTCATCGGCGGGGCGGTCTACTTCAATGCCGTCCGTGACGTCGCGCTGGAGCGCGAGCTTCGCTTCGAGCCAGGCGACGCGCTGCGGGTCGGCTGGCGGCTGTTCCTCTGGCTAGCCGCGACGGCCGGCCTGATGCTGCTGGTGAGCTGGCCGGTGCTGGTCGCCCAGGCGGGCTTCGTGATCACCGGAGGCGGTATCAGCGCGTTCCTGGCCTCGCTGCTGGTTTTCCCGGCCGGGTTGGGCTTCGTGTTTTTCTTCTTCTCGGCCTACGCCATCGTGCTCCACGGCGCGACGGCGACCGAGGCGTTTCGCGCGAGTTATCGCGTCGTGCGGGCGTTTGGAGCGCAATCGTTAGGGTTTATCGCCAGTTACATGATCGTGACCGGCGGTGTCCCGGTCATCGGGGGGCTACTGATGGACCAACCCCCCGGCACGATGATCGCGATCATCGGCAATGCGTTTGTTTCGACCGGCATGATCGCCGCCGGAATGATTTATTACGACGATCGAGCGGCCGTCCTGGCCACGCATGCTGCCCCGCAGTTGCGGCCGGAGACCGCCAGATTATGAAGGAGTTTGTCTCGTGGCCCAGAAGCCAACAGCACCAAAGTACGACGCAAGTAGCATTCAGGTTCTTGAGGGGCTTGAGGCTGTCCGCCGGCGCCCGGGGATGTACATTGGCTCGACCGACCAGCGTGGCCTCCACCACCTGATCTACGAGGTCGTCGACAACGCGGTTGACGAGGCCGTCGCCGGTTACGCCGACACGATCACCGTGACGATCCACCCGGACAGCTCGGTGACTGTCACCGACAACGGTCGCGGGATCCCGACTGGCATCCACGAGAAGATGGGCAAGTCGGCTCTCGAGGTCGTGATGACGACCCTCCACGCGGGCGGCAAGTTCGGCGGTGAGGGCTACCGCATGTCCAGCGGTCTCCACGGCGTCGGTGTCTCGGTCGTCAACGCGCTCTCCGAATGGTGCGTGACCGAAGTGCGCCAGGAGGGCGCACTCTTCCGGCAGCGCTACGAGCATGGCGTGCCGACCGGCCCGGTCGAGAAGGTCAAGAAGGTCCCGAAGAGCCAGACGGGCACGACCCAGCACTGGAAGCCGGACGCGACGATCTTCGACAGCACTGAGTATGACTTCGATACGCTGGCGACGCGCCTGCGCGAGCTGGCCTATCTCACCCGCGGGCTGCGGATCACGCTGACCGAGGAGAGCACCGACAGGGAAGCCACATTCTACTTCGAGGGTGGCATCCAGTCCTACGTGCGCCATCTGAACCGCACGCGCAACGTCATCAACCCGACGCCCTTCTACATGTACCGTGAAGTTGGCGACTATGTCGTCGAGGTGGCGATGCAGTACAACGACTCGTACGCCGAGTCGACGCACTCGTTCGCCAACAACGTCAACACCATCGACGGTGGCACGCACCTGACGGGCTTCCGGGCGGCCCTGACGCGCACGATGAACGACTACGCGCGCCGCAACGGCCTGCTCAAGGAGAATGACCCCAACCTCTCGGGCGACGACGTCCGTGAGGGCTTGACGGCGATCATCAGCGTCAAGCTGCCCGAGCCGCAGTTCGAGGGGCAGACCAAGGGCAAGCTGGGCAACGCCGACATGGCCGGTGTGGTCCAGAGCGTCGTCAACGAACTACTGAGCCAGCAGCTCGACGAGCAGCCGCAGCACGCCCGTCGGGTCATCGAGAAGTGCATCAACGCCGCCCGAGCGCGTGAGGCGGCCCGTAAGGCGCGCGAGCTGGTGCAGCGCAAGGGCGCGCTGGAGACCTTCTCGCTGCCGGGCAAGCTGGCCGACTGCTCGGAGCGCGACCCGGCCCGCTCGGAACTGTTCATCGTCGAGGGTGACTCGGCGGGCGGCACGGCCAAGCAGGGCCGCGACCGGCGCTACCAGGCCATCCTGCCGCTGCGCGGCAAGATCCTGAACGTCGAGAAGGCGCGCCTGGACAAGATGCTCCAGAATGCCGAAATCCGCGCCCTGATCACGGCGCTGGGCACCTCGATCGGCGACCAGTTCGACCCGGAGAACCTGCGCTATCACCGCATCATCATCATGACCGACGCGGACGTGGACGGCGCGCATATCCGGACGCTGCTGCTGACCTTCTTCTTCCGGCACCTGGAGAGCCTGATCGTCGACGGGCACCTCTACATCGCTCAGCCGCCGCTCTACTCGGTCAAGAACGGGAGCGATGTCCGCTGGCTGCACAGCGACGAGGAGCTGGAGCAGGTGATGAAGGAGATGAAGGGCAAGCGCGTCGAGGTTCAGCGCTACAAGGGCCTGGGCGAGATGAACGCCGAGCAGCTCTGGGACACGACGATGAATCCCGAGCACCGCTCGCTGCTCCAGGTCACGATCGACGACGCCGTGCGCGCCGACGAGACGTTCGACATGCTGATGGGCAGCTCGGTCCCGCCGCGCAAGCGCTTCATCCAGACCCACGCCCGCGAGGTCGCCAACCTGGATATTTAGGCGCGCGGGCCGCGCATCGGCGGTTCTGCTCGACTACTGTGGACAATCAGAGAGGCGCCCCGCCCGGGGCGCCTCTTTCCGTGCTGTTTGGGAACCGGGTAGCGGACTAGCTGCCGGCGACGGCGCGCTTGAGCTGGGTGCCGGGGCGGAAGCGCGGCGTCTTGCCCGCCGGGATCTGCATCGGCTCACCGGTCTGCGGGTTGCGGCCCTCGCGAGCGGCCCGCTCGGTCACCCCGAAGGTGCCGAAACCGGTGATCGTAACGTCTTCGCCAGCCGAGAGGCTGTCGACGATCGCGTCAAAGGTCGCGTTGACGAACTCGTTTGAGAGCGATTCGGGCTGCTTGGTACGGCGCGCGACCTCTTTGATCAGATCCTGCTTGCGCATTGGTTCGTCCCCCTTGTCCATGTCGATCTCATCGGTACAAAATTGGCATACCGAATGACGGATAGTGTCGCGCCGGACTATAGCACAGCCCGAGGGTGATTTCCCAAGATTATGGGCGTACGTACGTCATTTAGCCGTGAATTCGTTGCCTGCGCGCCTCAAACAGCAGCACCGCGGCCGCGGCAGCCACGTTGATCGACTCGACATCCCGCTCCATCGGAATCTTCACGGCCTCGGTCGCCAGCTGGCGGACAGCCGCTGACGCGCCGCTCGCCTCGCTACCCAGCACGAGGATGAACGGCTGCGTCCAGTCACACTCCGTGTATGCGGTCGGGGCCGCGCCGTCGGCCAGGATGACGCGTCCGCCGTCGGCGTGCCATTGATGGACATAACTCATCGCCTCTCCGGCCGTCAGCACCGGCAGGCTCCCGATCAACCCGGCCGTGGCGCGCACGACTTTGGGGCCGAAACGGTCGACTGTCCCGGGCAGCAGCAGCACCCCGTCGATGCCCGAAGCAGCGGCGGAGCGCAGGATCGAGCCGAGATTGCCGGGGTCCTGGATACCGTCGAGGGCGAGCAGCGCCTCTGGCTGGTCCGGTAGCGGGAGATCCGGCATCTCAAAGACCGCCAGGGCGGGTTGTGGCTCTTCGACGTCCGACAGCTCGCGGAAAAGGGGCGACGCGATCGACAGGACGCGACCTCCCTCGGCCTCAACTGCCGCCGTCAGCCCCTCGGGGAGTTCGACCAGGCGGGCGGCGTCGAGCAACAGCGCGCGCGGCTTCAGCCCGCGCTCGACCAGCGTGGTGATCGTCCGCAATCCCTCAGCAACGAAGGCGCGCTCGCGGTAGCGCGCTGCCCGGCGCGCGAGCAATAAGCGCACGAGCCGGACGGTCGGATTCGTCCGGCTCGTGATCGTTTCCATTGGTGTTGGCTTCCCTGCGGGCGGCACGCCTCGGCTCTAGAGGGCGGCTTTGGCGATGGCGACGTACTCCCCGAAGGCATCGGGATCGTTCACCGCCAGCTCCGCGAGGATCTTGCGGTCGACCGCGACTTCCGCCTTGGTGAGGCCGTTGATGAACTGGTTGTAGGGCATGCCGTGCAGGCGCGCGGCCGCGTTGATGCGCTGGATCCAGAGTCGCCGCATCTGGCGCTTGCGGGCGCGGCGGTCACGGTAAGCGGTCGCGTTGGCGCGCATGACCGCTTCGTTGGCGCGCTTGAACAGGCGCTTGCGTGTCCCGCGATAGCCTTCGGCCTGCTTCAGAACCTTATGATGGCGCTTGTGACGGGTGGCTCCGCGCTTGACGCGTGTCATCGATGCCTACTCCTCCCCGAGGGTCGTGGTCTGCGCTCGTGCTAGTCCGCGCCGTAAGGCAGCAGGCGCTTGATGCGCTTGCGGTCCTGCGGAGCGACTTCGAACATCTTGTCGAACATGCGCTTGGTGCGCTTGGACTTGCGTCGGCGGAAGTGCGACTTCATGCCCTTGGCGCGCATGACTTTTCCACCGGCCGTAATTCGAAAGCGCCTCGCGGCTGCCTTGTTGGTCTTCATCTTTGGCATGAATGTCCGCCTCACCAGTGCAAACGTGGCATTCAAACGGCACCGCGCAGGCGGTGCCGTCACTTGCGACCCTCAATCTTAGCAGGACCGCGCGCGCTTGGCTATTGCTGTGAAATGGTTCTATTGCGCGCCAGCGTCCGCCTCCTGGGGCTGCTCCGTGCTGGCCGGATTGGCGGTTGGGCTCAGGAGCATCGTCATGTCGCGGCCCTCGGAGCGAGGCATCTGGTCGACCTGCGCGACGTCGTCGAGCATGTCCACGACACGCAGCAGAAGGTCGCGACCAAGGTCGCGGTGGAGATTCTGGCGTCCCCGGAAGCGCACCGACACTTTGACCTTGTCGCCGCCGCTGAGGAACTTGCGCGCGTGGCGGACTTTGGTTTCGAGATCGTGCTCGTCGATATTCGGGGTAATCCGAATCTCTTTGAGCTGCGCCTGCTTCTGCTTCTTGCGCGCCTCGCGCTCTTTACGGCTTTCCTCATAGCGGTACTTGCCGTAGTCCATCAGGCGGGCAACCGGCGGGTTCGCGTTGGGCGCAACCTCCACCAGATCTAGCCCACGCTCGCGGGCGATTTGCAGGGCTTCCTGGGTCGGGACGATGCCGAGCTGGTTGCCGTCTTCGTCGATCAGGCGTACTTCACGAATGCGAATGCGTTCGTTTACGCGCACCGTTCTGGAGCTTATTAGATCCCCCTTTTGTCGTTTAAGGAATAGGCCGAAATCCGCGTACGCTAGGATGTCGCGTGGATCAAAGGGTATCAGATCCTGCGTTCTACCTCAATTCCCGGACGCCGCCAGCGGGTCGTTTTCCGCCACCAGAATTACCGTCTGACCCTGCTGGAGGGCCACTTCCCAGCCGGCGGAGCGCAGGCGCTCGATTTCCTGCTCGCCGCGCGCCACAAGCTGCGGGCAGCGCTCGCTGGTAGCGCGCTCGATGACGCCGAAGATGACGAAGCGCGGCTGGGGCTCGCCGTCCACCGGAATGCCGGAGAGCCAGCTCTCGGCGATCTCCCGGCGCGCCTCGACGGCCTCGGTGAGCCCGGCAAGGTCGTCGAACTCCCCGCGCCGCCACTGGCGCTCATGATTGGCCCAGCCGAGCATCGCCGGCACACCGGTGAATGCCGAGAAGCGATTCATCGGCACCCCGCCCAGCGATTGGTAGGCGCAGCCGGGAGCCTCGACCAGCACGTCGCTATCCGTTGCGACCGAGTCCAGCCAGTCGATCGCGGCGGCCTCGGCAGGGTTCGCGGCCCGCAGGTAGGCCGCGCCGTCGAGCGTGCCGCTGGCCCCGCCCATCTCCGTCCAGTCCTCGGCCGACAGTGGGGTATACGGGGCGGCGCACGCGACGAGCAGGGCGAACAGCCCGGCCGCGGTGGCCCGCCAGCGATCTGGCGCGGTTGAGATCACCAGCAGTCCGGCGGCGGCCGAGGCGATGCCGAGGAAGAGCCACGCCTGGAAGCCGAGCTTGAAGACGGTGTTCATGCGATTGCCGAAGGCGTCCTGGATGAAGAGGAACTCGGGAACCAGCGCCAGGCCGAAGCCAGCCGCGAAGAGCGCGCCGATGAGGCGCACCGCGCCGCGCTCGTGCGCCGCCGCGACCGCCAGCCCGGCCAGCGCTGGCACGCCCAGCAGGATCAGACCCGGCGCCCAGGCAACCGCACCGGCCAGCAGCACCAGCCCGGCTGGCAGGAGCAGCGCTCCCCGCCCGGCAACGAGCCCCCGCAGCGCTGCGGACGACTGCGCCGCCCAAACGCCAAACATGGCGAACGCGACGATCCAGACGCCATAGACAGTCAGCAGCTCGCTGGTCGAGGAGGGCCGCCAGGTCACGACGGCGATCGTGTTGGGCAGCGAGCCCAGCACCGGGATGCGCGTGAACCATTCGGGCACGCTGCCGGTGTCGACACCGACCGGCGCGGTGTAGTTGAGGGCGAATGGCAGCGCGGCAATGGCCGCCCCGCCCACGGCCGCACCCGTGCGCGCCAGCACTTCCCGGTCGAGCTGCCGGTAGGCCAGCAGAATTGCTCCCAAAACCGCGACCACACCGACCGGCGCGTCCCAGCTGTTCGAGGCGTAGAGCAGGCCGGCGAAGCCGCCCACAACGGCCGCGCGCGGCAGCGTGATCAGCTCGCGGTCTAGCGCCAGCCCGGCCGCCAGGGCGATCGCCGCGAGCAGCGCCGGCAGCGTCGTCACGTGCGGGTGGAGGTCGCCCAGGACGAACGAGAAGGCCGGGAACTCGTTGATCGTCTCGTGGGGATTGGGATCGCCGTTCACGCCGGTGTCGACGATTACCCGGCTGGCCTGCCAGCCGATGCCGTCCCACCAGCCGGCCGAGATCGTCGCGCGCGGCTCGCGCAGCAGCCGGATGGTTGTCTCCAGATTGCCGGCCAGCGCGACGAAGAAGCCCGCCAGCGCCGCGGCCGCGACCTGCGCGCGCCGCCCCAGATCGGCTCGGCTCGCGAGCCAGCCTCCCAGCCCGGCCGCGCCGACAAGCGTCGAGGCGAAGAGCATCCCTAACGCCAGGTTGAAGGCGACCGTCGACTTGACGCCGCTCATGTGCCCCAGCGTCGCGACCGTCTGATAGCCGAAGTAGTAGTAGTTGATTGGCTCGCCAGCGAACCAGGGGTCGGGCGCCGGCACGTCGCCCGAGCGCACGATCGACGCCAGCAGCGCGATCTCCATCGGCTTCTCGGTGTTGGCGATGTCGGGATTCGTCGAGCGGAACCAGAGGTACGTGCCGAAGGCCACAAGCCAGGCGATCTCGAAGGCCAGCAGCGCCCGGTAACCGCTCAGCAGATCACGGCCCCTGAGCCAGAGCAGCGTCCACCCGGCGGCCCCGGCAACGATGATGGCGCCGATAACCGTCGCGCGCTGGAACGGGATCGGCAGGAGCGCCGCCGGCCACCAGAGCGCAAACGTTCCCAGCACCAGGCCGACCGGCCGGATCAGCGCGTGGCGAAACGAACCAAGGCCGGCCGTCAGCCACCAGCTCAACGGCGCCAGCGCGACGGCCACGACGGTCAGCGCCAGCCACCAGCGCAGGCCGGCTTCGAACACGGTCATAGGTTTTGCACGGCCCCGGGAGCGGGCGGTAGGCGGGGGAAGTCCAGCACTTCGTAGACGCGCGTCCCGCCGGACACGAAGGCCAAACGCAGACTCTCGCCCAGCATCGCCTCAAACGTCTCAAGGCCCGCCTCGCTGGCATAGGGCCGCGGCTGGTCGGGCGTGTTCCAGTAGCGCTCGACGTCCCCGACGATCACATAGCGCACGCGGTAGCGGCGCAGCAATTCCAGCTTCTTTCGCGGGTCAGTGCTGTTGTAGATGACGCGCACGTCCTCCATGCGCTGGGCGATACCCTCTGGGTAGCGCTGCTGATACTGGTGGCGGTCCCAGCCGATCACGGCCGGCATGCCCGTGCCGCTGGAGATGCGCGCGCCATTGCCCCGGTATGGGCCGATGCCCGCCTCGACGATCACGTCGGTCGGGCTCGCGTTGCGGTCGAGCCATTCAATGGCCTCGAGGTCGCCGGTGAAGTCGATCACCTGGCCGTCGGCGTTCTGGATCGAGCCGCCGCGCATCCAGGCGTACCCGTCCAGCGTCAGTCCGGACGGGGTCGACGGCATGTCCTGGCGCAGGCGTACCGGTGTGGCCATCAGGGGATAGACGAGACCTGCGAGCAGCGCCAGCGACGCGATTCCGGCGAATGCCAGACCGGGGATCCGGGCTCGGGCCGTCCGGCTGCGCGCGCCAGTCTCCGCTCGTTGTTCGGATACCCGGCCGGCCACCACCCCAAGCGCGCCGGATGCGGCTGGGGACCGGGGTAGGCTGACGCTCCCCAGCAGCCGTGCCAGCAGGATGGCGGCGCCGGTTGCGACCAGTGTCCAGGCTTGCAGGTAGAACTTGAAGACGGTGTTCATGCGCTGCCACGGGCCCTCTTGCAGGTCGTCGACGACGTAGACGAACTCGACCGAGGCGATCGTCATGCAGCCCACGGCGATGAACGCCCAGGGCAGGAATCGTCGCGGCGTCGACCAATGCGTGACGGCGAGGATCGAGGCCGCGGCCGCCAGGTTGACCGCCACCGCTGCTGACGGCTCAGAGGGAGCGAGCACGCCAGCCAGGACGATCAGCACGAGTGCGGTGACGAACGGGAGTGGGTGGAAGCGCATCGGCCGCCCGGCCACCGCCGCGCCGCCAATCGCGAATAGGCCGATCAGCGTGGCGGCGAGGAGCGGTCCCGTCGCCAGTTCATCGTCGCCGCGCAGCGCCCAGATCGTTCCGGCCAGGACTGCCAGCAGATACAGCAGCGCCACCGGCAACGCGTCCCAGAGCGCAGCCGGCCGGCGCGCGTCCCGCACGGCTCGGAACCCGATCGCTGCCAGGATGATGACGAAGAAGATGCCCCAGAAGGTCAGGAACTGCCCCAGCTCCGAGCCCGCCTCGGCCCGGTCGATCCCCTCGACGACGCTGTAAAAGCGCGCGTGGATGGGCATGAAGATCAGGTAGCTCAGGCCCGCCAGCGCCGCGCCGACGGCGCCGAGGGTGGCCGCGAGCCGAACCGAGCGCAACAGCCCCGCGTATGCCAGTCCGGCCACGGTCATGGCGATCGACAACGGCATGTCCCAGGCATTGATGACAAACACGCTGCCCAGTGCCAGTACTCCGGCCGCCGCCATCATGCCGAGCTCGCCCCAGCGGAGCGGTTCACCTGCACGGCTGCGGTCGACGCGCCCGGCGGCCGCGACGAGCAGCGCCAGCACCAGCGCCACCACCGGCAGGTTCATGACGTGCGGGTGGACATCCGCCCAGAGGAAGGAGAAGTAGGGGAACTCGTTGATCGTGTAGTCGATCACCCGCGTGCTGCGCCAGAAGTCGAACTGGTCCGCCGTCGCGCCGCCCTGCTCGATGAGCTGGCGGACGGCGTCGATGTTGCCCAGGAAGACGACGGCGAGGACCGTGGCGCCAGCGCTCGCCAGCTGCCGCTTGCGATGCCGCCACACGGGGCCGGCGCGCGACAGCAGTAGCCCGATCAGGGCGACCTGCATCGCCAGCAGCGCGGCAAAGGTCGGTACTGCCAGCTGGAAGGCGTGGGTGATGCCAACGCCCGGGATGCGCCCGACCGTCGCCACCAGGTGCCAGCCGTAGTAGTAGTAATTGATCGCGCCATCGCTGTACCAGGGATCGTAGGGCGGCATCTCCGGCGATGCGGCGACGGCTCGCAGATAGGCCAGCTCGAAGGGCTTCTCGCCGCCCAGGTAGGTCTGCCAGAAGTCGGGATAGAGCGCTCGGAAGAGCAGGAACAGCCCGAAGACGCTGGCCATCAAGCCGAAGGACGCGGCGTAGGCCCGCAGGCTCGGCAGCGGCGGCGCGTCGCAGCGAGACTCTCGCCAGCGGTGCCAGATCCAGGCGGCGATCCCGATGAGCCCGAGGAAGATGGCCGCGACCGGGGCCGTCGCCGTCCAGAACCCCAGGCTCGCGCCGATCCAGACCAGCCAGCCGACCGCCAGGATGCCGATCAGCCGCGCCGCCAGCGCGCCCCGGTCGGGCGAGCGCCGAAATATCGCCGCGCTCCATGGCAGTGCCGCCAGCCCGAACAGCTCGAGGACGAGCAGCCAGGCGACGACCGCGACGATCCCGCTGCCGGTCGCCGCGTTATTCCAGCCGATGTCCTCGACCGCGTCGCGCTCGCCCACCGGCCTGTCCAGCATTAGCCACTCGCGGGATGGGTAGCGCGTCGGCTCCCAGGGCTGGTTGATGCCCCACAACAGCCGCTCCCGGAACTCAGCTTGGCTCAGCGTCTCGACTCGCTGGAAAATGTGGACGCGCGGGTGGTCGTAGACCGAGAAACTCTCGTCCGCTTTGGAGTCGTCGTAGCGAACGCCGAACAGCTCAGGGCGCAGCTCGGCCTTGTAGACGAGCTGGAAGCCCAGCTGCCCGTCCAAAAGGCGTCGGTAGAACTCGTTCTGGACGGCGTAGCGCCAGGGCAGGTTATCGACCGAGTAAATCAAGCGATCACTCGACATAACGACATAGTCGGCGTTCGAGAGGGCCTCGTAGAGTTCTTCGACCTTCTCCTCGGGTGGGCGGTCGCCGTAGATGTCGAGCGATTCGATGCGGTAGGTCTTCGTCTGGCCTTCGAGCCGTAGCGGGAGCGCGTCGTCCCAGGATTCGGCGGTGAGGATCGCGCCGTCGGGCACGTTGGCATAGATCCACTCAGACGCGGCGATGCGCGGGTGGGTGGCGCTGTAGATCGTCACGAAGCCGACGCCCCAAAGCGCGGTGATGCCCAGCGCGCTGGCGGCCACCACCTGCGCCGCGCGCCGCCAGCGCGGGATGCGTAGCGCAGACCAGAGCAGGCCCCCGGCCAGCAGCGCCATGATCGGGATCAGCGGCAGGGCGTAGCGCAGGAAGCGCGCCTCGGTGATCAGCAGCGTCGGGACATAGGCCGCCACCCAAGCCAGCGGGATCGCGAGCGCGACGTCGCGCCGGCGCAGCAGCCAGTGGATGGCCACTGCCAGGCCGGCAAGCCCGGCGATTAGCAGCCCCGGCCCAACCGAGTAGCGGAAAAGGTTCTCCAACTCGTAGATGCCCGGTGTCAATCCGACGAACTGGCGCGTGAAGGGGACGTCCCACGCGCCGCGCACGATGCGCGACTGGACGCGAATGTCCTCGAAGAACGGGTCGTGTCGCACCAGGGCGTAGGGTTCGAAGAGCGTGAAGACGGCCAGCGCTACGGCCGCGCCGAGCAGGGCGTGAAGCACGATGCGAGGCCGCACGGTCGAGTTCCAGAAGACATAACCAAACGCCATGGCCAGCGGCAGCAGCAGGGCGGGGACGCTCGCTTTGGTGGCGAAGGCGCAGCCCACGAAGACGCCCAGCAGCGCGGCGCTACCGGCCGAGCGCCGGTCGACGTAGCGGATCGACAGGTAAAGCGCCGCCGTCACGAACGTCGTCAGCCAGGGGTCGACGGTGAAGAAGTGGCTGAGCTGGATTGGCAGGACCGCGAAGGCGTACAACGCCGCGCCGATCAGCCCGGCGCCCTCGCTGAAAATGCGGCGGCCCAGCAGGTAGACCAGCACCACGGTTGTCAGATCCAGCAGCGCGGTCAGTGTGCGTCCGACGCGGTAGAGCTCGCCGTAGTCGCCCATATTGGCGTCGAAGAGCGGGTCGATTGCCCAGCTCACGATGCCCTGGACGTAGATCGGCAAGCTGCCGTAGGCGAAAGACAGCGGGTTGCCGTTGGCGTCGTCGCGGCGTGGGTTGATTGGGCTATTCGCCGGGTCGAACAGGCTATCCAGTTCGCTCAGCGGCGGGAAGTGAACGCGTTCGCCGGAGACCTGGGCGATGAAGCGCTCATCCGGGTGGAGATAGTGCCCCTCGTCCCAATCCTGGCCGTAGAAGCGTAGGAATCCGGCGACGAGCAGGATGATGAGGAGCGCGATACGGGCCGGCTTGACCTGGTACAGGCGTCCTGACATGTACTAGTCACTGCCCCTGGATGAGTACTTATCTCCGATTGTCCGAACGATCTGGCCGAACCTATACTCTACGCCAAGAGAACGCAGATTTCCGCATTTCCGCCACTCGCGCGTCAGTGAACAAGGGTCAAAACTCATGATGCGAACCCTGAAAGTGATCGTCGGTGGAGAAGGCGCGGTAGGTAAGACCTCGCTCATTCGCCAGTATGCAAAAGCCAAGTTCAGCGAGGCGCGTAACATCACCCTCGGGATCGACGTCACAACCCAGGAATTCGACATCGACGGGCAGGCCGTCAAGCTCGCGATCTGGGACATCGAGGGCCAGGCCGGCAACCGCCCGAATTTCTTCCTCGGCGCGCAAGCCGCCATGCTCGTCTACGACACGACGGTGGACGGCTCGCTCCAGGCGCTGACTGAGTGGTACGCGCGCTGCAAGCGCTACTGCCCCGACGCTCCGATCATCGTCGTCGGCAACAAGATCGACCTGGGGCTGTGGTTCCCGCCGGAGCTCCCGCGCACGTTTGCCTGGTATGCCCGGGCCAAGCACGGCTTCCTGTCGGCGAAGACCGGCGAGAATGTCGGTCAAGGCTTCGAACTGCTGGCGCGCGCCGCGATGCAGCACGCCGGCGTCCTCGAGGGCGTCGTCTGACGCTCCGGGTAGTTTTCCTCGGCTCCCCCGACTTCGCGGTGCCCAGCCTGCGAAGTCTGGCCGCTCATGAGCGCATCACGATCCCGCTCGTCGTCACTCAGCCCGACCGGCCGGCCGGTCGCGGACGCCGCCTGACGCCCCCGCCGGTCAAAACGGCTGCCGAGGAGCTTGGTCTGGCCGTCTACCAGCCGGAGGCGTTACGCGACCAGGCCGACCTCGCGCCGCTCCGCGAGGCCGCTCCCGATCTCCTGGTCGTCGTTGCCTATGGCGAGATCTTGCGCCGTCCCGCCCTCGAGCTGGCTCCACACGGCGCGCTCAACGTTCATCCGTCGCTCTTGCCGCGCTATCGGGGCGCGGCCCCAGTGCGCGCCGCGATCCTTCACGGCGACGAGGTCACCGGCGTCTCGATCATCAAGCTCATTCGCAAGCTGGATGCCGGACCGATCGTTGCCCAGCGCGAGGTTGAGATTCTGCCCGGTGAGAACGCCGCCGAGCTGGAGGCACGCCTTGCCGAAGTCGCCGCCGAGATGCTGCCCGGTGTTTGCCTGGCATGGGCAGCCGGCGAGTTGGAGGCTCGGGAGCAGGATGACGCGGCGGCCACGCTGACCGTCGAGTGGAGCCGCGACGATGCGCTGATCGACTGGTACGCCGACGCGCCTTATATCGAGCGCCTGGTGCGCGCTGCCCAGCCCTGGCCGGTCGCCTGGACGCGGCTCGACGGCCAGCCCTTCCGCATCCACGCCGCCGAGGTCGGCCCAGAGGTCGATATGCCGGTCGGCATCGCGCGGCGCGTCGGACGCCAGATTCTGGTTTCCTGCGGGCAGGGCACGCTGGCGCTGGAGCGTGTCCAGCCGGCCGGCAAGCAGGCGATGCCCGCCCTCAGCTGGTGGAATGGCGTCCAGGCCGACGAAGTGCAGTTCGACCTCGATCTCTGAGCCGGGGAACGGCGCCTAGTCCGCGGCGATGCCGAGTTCGGCGCGCAGATCGCGGAACATCTCGGCGCGGCTGCGCCCCTGGCGCGCCGGGCGCATGCCCATCGGCAGGTTCTCGATCTCCGGCACGATCTTGACCGAAACGAACACCGGTCCCGGCTCGTTCAGAATCTCGCCGACGCTGATCGTGAAGTCTTCGAGGTCGTCGAAGCGGTAGGCCGAGGCGTAGCCGGCCCCCTTCGCCAGCGCTGCGTAATCGATTCCAGCGGCGTTCGGAACGGGCTGGCCGCCGGTCGTCGCATAGCACTCGTTGTCGAGCAGGAAGTGATAGAAGTTCTCCGGCCCCTTACCGGCGATCGTCGCCAGCACGCCGAGGTTCATCAGCAGCGAGCCCTCCGAATCGAAGAGCACTACCTTCTCTTCCGGCAAACCCAGCGCCAGCCCGAGCGCCGCTGAGGTCGCCTGACCCATCGCGCCGCCCAGTGAGACATCGCGCGCCGGGTAGCTGCTGACCTCGGACCAGTGGCGGCCGGAGGTGCCGGTGGCGGCGACGATAGCCTTCCGACGGTACGGCTCGAACGCGCGGAAAACGTCGATAGCCTCGATCATCGCTGTCGCTCCCTGCCTAGCGGTTCCAGCCGTGATACTCGTCGCCGATCAGCACCGCCACCGGCTGGCGGGTCTCCCGAGCTTCCTCGAACGCTGTGTTGAGGCGGTCGCCGTCCGCGTCGTACTCGACCAGGTAGTAGTTGATGCCGAAGGCGTTCAAGAAGGGCTCGGTGTAGCGCGCGACCGAGTCGGTGATCTTGCCGCGCCGGGTCCAGCCGCGATAGCCGACGACCATGACCAGCGGGAAGCCGGCATCCAGTGCCATCCCACGGATCGAGTCGCCGGATTCCAGCATTCCGGTGTTCTGAATCAGGACGACCGGCGTCTTGCCGGCGAGGTTTAGCCCCATGGCGATACCGAAGGCTTCTCCCTCCCTCGAAACCGGCACGATGTCGAGCCAGGGCTGCTCGAGCATCAACTCGTAGAGGTAGTTGGTCTCGCTATCCGGGATAGTGATGACATGGGTGACGCCGTTTTGCCGGAACGCGTCGACCAGCGTCTCGGGACGCAGAATCTGGGCCTGCTGCTGGGTCGCCATCTGGACGCCCTCCTCCTGGGGGATTCACCCGTTATACCGTGCGGCATGGCAAACGATGGCGCAGACTCTAGACCGTCCCAGCCGAGCCGTCAATCACCCGCTCGAGGACCGGCGGTGGCCTTCTCCCTCAGGGCATCAGAGCGAGACCCAGATCTCATCCGCCATTCCCAGGCGTGACCAGATGTCGTACGCGGGTTCCCCAGTTCGCAACGACACGTAGAGGGCGATGACCGTGCCGTGACTGACGATCCCGAGCGGGTCCGCCGCCGTCTCGGCCAACAGCGACTCCACCGCCTGCGAGAAGCGCGCGAGAGCTTGATCCGCCGTCTCCAAGCCCATTACCAGCTCGCCGGGATGCTCGAAGAGGCGGCGAATCAGGGCGTGCCACGCGGCGGGAGCGTATTCCGGCAGGGCCTCTCGCTCGTGCTCGTGCAGTCCCGGCCAGGTATGCCACTCGATGCCGAGCCGGGCCGCGACCTCCCGCGCGGTCGCGGCCGCCTTTGGCTCCTGGCTGCTGTAGAGTGCCGTGGGGCCCGCGTCGGTGAGGCGCTCCGCCAGGGCGCAGCATTCGGCGATGCCCTGATCGGAGGTCGGCCACTCCCGCGGCGGCCGATTGAAGTCCGGCTCTGGCGTTGCGTGCCTGATCAGGACCAGCCGCCGGCGGTTCGCGGCTGCATTGCCGGTCACGGTTGGCTGCGATCCAGCAATTCCTCGATCCAGCGGCGGTGATCGTCGTAGTGGTAGTAGGTGTTGCCGGAGATCCAGTACCCGACCGGGTCAGACCCGCGATCACCAGGCTCGTCCGGGGCATAGTACGAGTAGGGGCGCATCAGTCCTTCCCACCTGATCTCGTCGAGGGTGGCGAGCAGTTCGCCGTGCACGGCGTCGAAGCCGGCGCGCACGGATTCCCAGTCGCGGTCGCGGTGCTGGTGGTAGATGACATCGTTGATCGCGTCGACGTCATGACTCAGATAGAGATCGCGCTCAATGCCCAGCCCCTCGTGGCGCGGGCGCCTGGTGAGCAGGTAGAGCATCGAGCGTTCCCACATCGTCAGGTGGGCGAGGTGGTCTTTCGGCGCCCAACCGGCGGGGTCGCGCAGTTCGTCACGTTGCTCGGGCGGCAGCTGGTCGAGCAGCGCGAGCAGCGGTTCGCGGTGCCGCGCGATCCATTCTTTCACCTCGGAGAGAGTGGTGGGGTGATCAGCGGTCATGCTGCGCCTCCTCGCGACGTTGCGGGCATCCCTTGCCCGCTTCGATCGGCCTGCTGTACGTTGCGGCAGGGGCGGATTG
>Ga0079224_100002966_pt1 | contig 21072 bp, 23 predicted proteins | sample Stecom2015_FD_80414 | JGI IMG/M metagenome (GOLD analysis project Ga0079224, IMG submission 80414) | Agricultural soil microbial communities from Utah to study Nitrogen management - Steer compost 2015 | ecosystem: Environmental > Terrestrial > Soil > Agricultural land | place: USA: Utah...
CGTCGCGCCAGATTCAGCGCCTCGTTGAGCGCCTCGCCCGACTTCACCGTTAGTCGATCAGGATTTATCATCTGGGTGCCATCGCTCCGTTCCTGGTGTCCGGCAAATCGTCATGTGCCAACTGCGGCGACGCCTGCTTGAGATATCCGCCACCCAACTGGCGTGCCGTCGCATACGGTGAGGATAACGAGCAAGCCGGGTGCCCCTTCAAGGCTGCACGAACGGCAGAACTCCGGCCAGTGCGGCGTAGGAAGGCTGCCTCTGCGACTTATTGACCAGCTTCGCTGCCGTCAGTCGTTCCGTTGACGCACAGGGCACGCGCACCTAGTGTTTGGCCATGTCCACGTATCCTGCGCCAGAATCGGCTGACTGTGGGCGCCAGCCTGTGTTCGAGTTGAAATCTGTCACCGAGCCGCCGCGAAAGCTCGGGCCGCGTGGCAGGAGGTGCGTCCTGGTGCTGGCGGCACTCCTGACAGCCGGTTGCGCAGCCGCAGATATGGGCGTGAGCGACTCCACCTACGTGTCAGCCATGGCGGAGCTGCAGCGTCTGGTGCGCAACTCTCCCGATTCCGTGCGACAGGAGCAGCGCGATTCGATCATGGAGGCGCACGGGGTTACTGCTGAGCAGTTGGAGCGCGCTGCTGAGTGGCTCTCGGAGCATCCGGACGACGCCGCCCAGATGTGGCGACAGATCGACCGGCAATCGAGGATGGTGCGCGACTAGCGATCCGCCGCCGCGGGGGTTCCGGCTCGCAGCTCGGCCGCAACGGCTCCGCCGTTCTGTCACGCACGCAACGGCGAATTCCCCCGCGGCGGAACGAAAAAGGGGGAGAGGATCTACCGCGATCCTCTCCCCCCATCCATCCGGTGGATGGTTACTTCTTGATTGTAACCCGCTTTACCTGCACCGGCCTGCCATCTACCTCCAGTTTGTAGAGGTACATGCCTGGTGCGGCTACCTGCGACGTGCTGACATTGGTGCCGTCCCAGTACGCGGTGTACTCGTCGCACGAGAGCAGAACGTTCTCGAGCGGCTTGTCGTCGTCGCGGCGTGTGTCGTTGTCCTTCAGTACCGGAACAGCTACCAGCTGGGCCAGCACGTTGTACACGCGCAGCGTGACCTTGTAGAACTTTCCTTTCTCGCTGCAGTTCGGGGCATCTCCCACCGAGAAGGTCATCTGTCGTTCCGCCTGAGTGGTAACAGGCGGCAACACAGCCGCCGAATCGGCGGTTGACCTGGGTCTTGGTGGCGTGGATTGCGCGTCCGCAGGCACGGACGCAACCACGAACAGAGCGAGCACTGCTGACAGCGCTGCCCAACGGGGCGTCATGGCGTCTTCTCCAGCGAACGGATTAGCGTCGAAGCAATGCTCCTCGCGAAAGGTTGGAATAGGGTGACTGCGCGAACATACGGCTGAAAACCACGGCTGTCAAGAAATTGCAAGTTCTGGCTCAACATCGGCTTACCGACCGGTCAGAAGTTCCCACCGACAGCACACGACCACCACGACAAGCCGTTCACACGCCAACCTGTCGCTATACACCAGTGACGATTGAATTGTTCGCACCCAACAAATCACCTGCGGCAGACTGAACTATCCAACCCGCAGGAACCCTGCCAAAAGGGCGCTGGCAGCCGTTCCGTCCTGAAACACCGCCGGCGCCACCGGCTGCTCCCGCATTCGACCACCCAAGCGCCATACGCCTCGCCCCCCCAAACCGCTCGCCTGCAAAGCGCGGCCGCACTACTCCCGCGACCACATCTCCCATACCCTAAGCGGCCGGTCGCCTGTCAGGTGCGCATCCAGAAACTCCCTCAGCAGCCGCTTGTGAGCCCGAACCTCTCGCTCTGCCGGCACCTCCGCCTCGGCACCGGATACCCACGCGAGCAGACGCGCGCGTTCAACTGCCGGCAGGGCGCGTCCGCTGCCCTCAGCCACCGCGCCGGCACAGCGTGCGCAGAGAACACCACCAACCTCGGGCAGGAATCGCACAGGCTCCTCGGCGGGCCCGAGCTCCGCGTGACACGATGCGCACACATCCAGCGCCGGTGCAAACCCGAGCTTTGACAGCAGGCGCCAAATACCGCTGAGCGCTGCGGAGTCTGCGGCAGTAGGAACGTTGGAGCTTGCGCCGTTTATCGCATCGAGAGTCTCACGCAACGTGTCATAGGCGGCACCATTCGGCTCACCGTGCAGCACCCGCAGCGCCACCTCACCGAGTGCGTTGGCGGCCATGAACCTCTGCAGGTCCGTACCAAGCGCCGGACGCCCGGGTCCTGCCTCGAATCCGCCGAGCGTGTGCAGGTCTCGCGTGGGGCGCACATACACGTGGGCGGTGCCTTCCACGAACAGATCCAGTGCGCTCCCCGCACGCGCGCGCTGCCGCTTTGCACCTTTTGCGATCGCGGACAGCAACCCTGCCTCCCGAGTGGCAAGACGCACTATGCGAGAGCTCTCCATGTAGTCGTACAGCTGGAGTACTATCGCGTCAGTAGTGAGCAGCGCCATATAGACTGCGGTATTCTGCTCGGCTAGAGCCCGTCACGCCGTGCGAGGGCCTCGTTGAGCCTGTCCTTCAGTTCAGCGCGCTGGTCCTCGTAGTATGCAACCTCGGCGTCGGTTGGTGCCTTCTTCTTCTGGAAGCGCGTGTCCAGGTTCACAATCTCCCTGGCGATGCCTTCGGGGGGCTCGAAGCTGCGCATGCCAGGCGTAGAGATGTTCGGCGCACGCTGCCGGAAGCTCCGCGTGAGCGACAGAAGCATAACGACACCAATTGCCAGCAGTATGCCGGCAACATACAGGGCTCGCCTGTCCAGCGAGATTGGCGGCAACTCCACCGTGACCACGCTGCCCGCAGGAACCGAGTCTGCAAGCCAGCGTCTCACGACACGTCCTTCAACGCTGGCTCGTTCAACCTCCGTGAGCCGCGGCCCCTGCACCACAGCCTGTTGCGGCTCCGAGAGTATTTCCAGCAGTTCGACCGGCTCGGTAAGCGGAATGGTGAGCGGGAAATCGCCGCGACCAAGAGTGTAGGAGAAGGCCACCTGCTTCATGCCCGGGGCAATGGGCGCAACCACCTTGACGATGCCTTCTTCAACCTTCATCGCGTCGCGAGACACGTCTCCCTGCCCTGCCATCACGTCGCGCGCGTTAGGCGGAATTCGCGTGAGCCACGTGTAGTCGTCCTCTCCAGGCGCCACCATGGTGCGCCGCTCGGGATTCTCGAGCTCGAACACCTCGATCACCAGGTGCCGATTGTTCGAATCACGCGCGCCCACAACGAAATGCCTGCCGAGAATCTTCAGTTCTGCGGGGCCGGAGATGGTATCGAAAACAACGATCGTATCCGGCGCCGTGGAAGGCTCCCCCGCCGGCATTGCGGCAGAGAAGTATGTGACACCGCCATACTCCGCAGTCACGAAATACACGGCGGCCGTATCGGCTGCGCGAAGGCGATAGGGAATGCCATAGCCACCCGTAGTGCTCGTGCGAGCCGAGTCCACTACGCCGGAGGTGTCCCGCCCAACGCGATGGAGCGTTGCCCATACGCCAGCAACCGGCTGCATCTGCGTGGAGTCGCTCGCGTGCGGCATCACCACGGCACCAGTGGCACGACGGTCTTCACCTTGCAACTGCGCCTGGGAAACTCTCGGCACAGCGGCGAGGAAAGCCATCAGCACAATGCAGAAAAGCGCCGGCATGATGAGCACACGCCAGCGCTCAACCATCCATGGACTCCCGCACAAGGCCTGCCTCACGGGGTGAACTTTCCGAAGTCTTCCGGCCTCAGGTTCTCCAGGTATTGCTTCAGCTGCTCCGCCCGCATCTCTGCCTCACGCTGTTCGGTGCCGCCGGCAGCAGCAGCCGGTGGAAAGTCGGATTCCGTATCCTCCGCCATGCCCGAGAGCAATACATCACTCGCCAGGATAGGCGCGCCGAGTCTCAATGCAATTGCAATGGCGTCCGATGGCCGCGCGTCGATCTGCACCGCCTGATCTCCGCGTTGCAGGTGCAACTCGGCAAAGTAGGTGCTCTTTACCACTCGGGTTATCTGAATGCGCTTCAACGTTGCTCCCATGCCCACGATGAGGCTCTTGCACAGATCGTGAGTAAGCGGGCGCTCCCGCCGAATCTGATTGAGCTGCAGTGCAATGGACTCCGCCTCCGGCTGCCCGATCCAGATTGGCAGCACGCGGTTTCCATTCCTCTCCTGGAGGATCACTACGTAACTGTTCGTCGAGCTGTCCAGACCGAGCCTGGCGATCGTCATCTCCACCATCGGGGAGGGCTCCATCGCTACCGTTTGGCGAGCACCCCGTGCGGGCGACCGCGGAAGCTCAGCGAATGCCTGCCTGAAGCTCAGCCACGCGGTCGTTGCGCTCCCACGAAAAGTACACGCGTTCGTTATCGCCTGTACCCACGGTATGCGGCTCGCGACCGAAGTGCCCGTAGGAAGCGGTTTCCGCAAAAATGGGCTGCCGCAGGTTCAGCGACCTGATGATCTCAGCCGGAGTAAGCATGAAGGTGTTTTCGATGGAACGGATAATCGCAGCATCCGGCACAGCTCCCGTTCCGAAAGTCTCCACGCGAATTGACACCGGGTCTGCAACGCCAATGGCGTACGCAAGCTGAACCTCGCACCGCCTTGCGAGTCCGGCAGCCACGACATTCTTCGCAACCCATCTCGCCGCGTAGCACGCCGAGCGATCCACCTTTGTGGAATCCTTTCCGCTGAATGCGCCACCACCGTGACGTCCCATCCCGCCGTAGGTGTCAACGATGATCTTGCGGCCGGTGAGCCCGGCATCGCCAAGCGGACCGCCGATTACGAACCGGCCGGTTGGATTGATGTGGAATGCCGCGTCCTTCGCGAACAGGTCGGCCGGAATCACGTACTTGATCACTTCCTCACGAACTGCTTCGCGCAGCTCCGATGTAGCGATTCCCTCGTCATGCTGTGTGGACACTACCACCCCAGTCACCGCTACCGGCTTGTCGTCCTGGTAGGCAACCGTAACCTGTGCCTTTCCATCGGGACGCAGCCAGGGGAGCTTCCCCGACTTGCGGCATTCCGCCAGCCTGCGGGTGAGGCCGTGCGCAAGCTGGATAGGCAGTGGCATCAATTCGGCCGTCTCGTCCGTGGCGTAGCCGAACATCATACCCTGGTCACCCGCCCCGCCCGTGTCCACTCCCTGCGCGATGTCGGGTGACTGGCGCCCGATCGTTGAAATCACGGCGCACGTCTTCGAGTCGAAGCCGTAGTTGGCGTCCGTGTAGCCGATGCGCATGATGGTGCCGCGCACTACCTCGGGGATGTCAACGTAGGTATTGGTCGTGATTTCTCCTGCAACACACGCCAGCCCGGTGGTGACGAGAGTTTCGCACGCCACCCGGGCGTGCGGGTCTTCGGCAAGAATTGCGTCCAGAACGGAATCCGAGATCTGGTCGGCAATCTTGTCCGGGTGACCTTCAGTTACGGACTCGGATGTGAAGAGGCGGAAGTCTGTATCAATCACGGGATGCGGACGGCGTAGGTGAATGGTCGGTAACAACCAACCGGCGCGGGGAAGATAGGGACCTCAGCCGATCAGCGGCAACTACGGCGGGCCTGGGACGCAGCGCCAACGCGCCGATCCGCCCCGAACCTCGCCTCATTCGCTTCCACTCAATTCGTCCCTGAGGAACGCCGCGTCGCCGAACGCGGCCAGCAGGCGTCGCCGGAGCTCCTGCTCGGCAATCTCGGGCGACGTAGCGAGCAGCGCCGCCCGAGCGGCCTCCTCGGCAATGGCAATGCTGAGCCCCCGCACCACCCGCTTCACGAGCGGTACGGAGCGCGGCGCCACACTGAAGTGCCTCAGGCCGAGCCCCACCAGGCAGAACGCGGAGAGCGGCTCGGAGGCCATCTCGCCACAGACACTCACGTCCACGTCGGCAGCCTTGCCGGCCTCTGCGACTCGGGCAATGAGGCGCAGTACCGACGGATGCAGTGGCGTGAAACGGGTAGCCAGGTTCACGTTGCCCCGATCAACGGCGAGCGTGTACTGAACCAGGTCATTGGTGCCGATGCTCAGAAAATCAGCCTCGGCGGCGAAAGCATCTGCCATGAGCGCCGCCGCCGGTGTCTCGATCATGACGCCGAGCGACAGGCTGGGACTGTGCTCGATGCCGCGCTCGGCGAGTTCGGCTGCTGCTTCCGCCAGTAGTGCTCGTGAGGCACGAAGCTCGTCGAGCGTGACCACGAGCGGAAGCATTATGCGCACATCGCCTTCGAGCCCCGCGCGCAGAAGTGCACGCAACTGGGTCTTGAAAAGCTCTGGCTGGTCCAGGCACATGCGAATGGCACGCCATCCGAGGAAAGGATTGGCCTCGACCGGAAAGCCACCGACAGGCAGCTTGTCGCCACCTACGTCGAAAGTGCGAATGATCACAGGTCGGCCGCCGAAGGCGCGCACCACTTTCACGTAGGCGCGCACCTGCTCTTCCTCGTCAGGCATGGTTGCCCGGCCGACAACGAGGAATTCCGTTCGCATCAGGCCAACACCATCAGCGCCGCTTGTTGCCGCCTGCTCGGCTTCTTCGGGCAGATCCACGTTGGCGCGTATGGTGACCTCGGTGCCATCGGACGTAATGGCAACCTCGCCGGCCTGCTCACGGAGTTCGGCCTCACTGGCAGCTTCGAATTCTGCACGGCGGAGGTATGCCGCCACTTCGGCGTCAGTGGGCGTAACGCTCAGGGTGCCGGTGAAGCCGTCCAGAACAACTCGCTCTCCGCCCACCAGTCGTGTGGTGGCCGTGCGCAGACCGACCACCGCAGGCAGGCCGAGCGAACGTGCGAGAATGGCTACGTGCGAGGTGCGGGTGCCGGCGTCGGTGGCAATGCCGGCGATGGCGTCCGGATCCAGCTGAACCGTGAGGCTGGGCGTTAGGTCGTGGGTAACGAGAATTGCGCCGGCACCCTTGGGAAGCTCCACCGGATCATGATCCGGGAGCCCCAGGAGCAGTGACAGTACGCGGATCTGGATGTCCGTAAGGTCACCTACCCTCTCGCGCATCATCGGCATCGAGTGGCGCGCAAAGTTCTGCCTCCACTCGAGCATCACCAGGTCAAACGATTTTTCCGCGCACAGATTCTGCCTGATGTAGCTCTCTACTGCATCGCGCAGCTCCGGATCCTGCAGGATGGTGATCTGAACGTCGAAAATTGCCGCCTCTTCGGGGCCGGCGCGTTTTTCAGCGCGGGCGCGCACGTTGCGCAGCCTTTCACCAGCATCCAACAGCGCCTTGCGGAATCGCTCAACTTCGCTGGCGATTTCCCCGTCAGCAATGATGCGGTGGCGCACGTCAGGCACCTCCCACCTGAGAAGGTGAGCGGCTCCCACAACTATGCCGGGTGAGGCTGGTACTCCACGCAGTGTGCTGTGCATCAGTGTTCGCCGAACTTGCTCTGGATGATTCCGGCAATCTCCTCCAGCGCCTGATTCTCGTCAGGCCCCGATGCGCGGAGCTGCAGTGTGCAACCACATTCTGCGGCAAGCATCATCACGCCCATGATACTCTTGCCATTCACCTCGAGGTCGTCCCTCACGATGGTGATGTCGCTCTTGAACTTTGCAGCTGCGCGAACGATCTCCGCCGCAGGGCGTGCGTGGAGTCCGTTCCGGTTCATGATAGTGACAGACATCTCCGCCATCAGCGCACCATCGTGACGAGTACGTAGAGTGCGAGCCCTGTTATCGCGAGCCGCCAGCCTTCCATGCGCGCGGGGAGCCGTGAGAGTGCGAGACCACCCACCACGGACAACAGGAGCACGAACGCGAAAAGCCACACCGGCGAATGATCAGCTCCGCCAATGCGGTACAGCGCAAGTGGTATGGCAATGCCAGACGCCAGGGCGCCTGCGCTTCCGAGCCATTCCGGGCCGCGCCGCAACCACGGTGACCCGAGCGACGATGCCACCTTCAGCCCGCGCGTCATCCCCACGTGCAATCCCCAGGCGCGCAGCGACAGGTGCCCGGCGTTGTACAGCAGGAGGAATACAACGACGGTAAGTATCGGTCCCGCTCCCATCCCGAACACTCCCAGCGCGATCAGGGAGCAGAGCGGGAGCCATGCCGCCCATACCAGCCGGTCTCCCACCGATCCGAGCGGGCCGCACAGCGCCGTACGAAATCGCTCGATTCTCAGTGCGGCTTCGCCATCCAGTTCCGCCCTGGCCAGCGCTCCCACGGCAACGGATGCCAGGTAGGGATGCGCATTGAAGTAGTTGCTCTGCCTGGCGAGAGCCTCCCGATACTCCAGCCCTTTGCTTCCGCCCGGAAGCCGGCGCAATGCCGGTTCAACGCAAAAGCCGATGCCGTTTCCAAGCAGAATCTCGTAGTTCCACGAAGCCTGGATGGCGAGCAGGCGCAGGAACATGGAAAGCTTCGTGCCGAGGGGAATCTCCCCGCCGCTTCCGCTCACCGAGGGGCCTGCACCCGGGGTTTCGGTAATCGGGCTCATGAAACCAGGAGTATCACGAAGCCCACCAGCAAGCCGCTCATGAACAGCCAGCGCGAGCGCGGCACGGCATGAAACAGCTTCCAGACTGCGCCCGCCGCCACTATGCCACCCATCGTCGTAAGCACGGCTCCCGATACGGCAGGGAGCGAGGGCCATGCGTCCATCCCCATCTGAATGGGCGGGATGGCAAGCAGCATGACCACGAGGGTGAGCACTACACCGCGCAGGTAGTCTGCAGACAGCCCGGAAAGCTGCAGGCCGATGATTGTGCGAGCGTCGCCGGCGTGCAGTTCCTGTAGAACGCGGCGAGCCCAGGCGGCATTCAGCCTGCGGAGCCATACCATGGTGATTCCGCCTGCCCATGCCGCCAACAAGCCTGCGAGTGCGGCAAGTATCAGGGCGCCGTCTGCCGGGCCGCCGTACTGCAGTGCGAGCCCGTGGAGTGCTCCGCCGGCAAGGGATGCCGAACCCCATTCCGGATATCGTGAGGCGCCGAACGGCAGCGTACCGAGTGCCACGAGTTCGAGGAACACTCCAACCGACAGCCCTGCCATGGCGTTACCCGTCATCGCGCCGCCGATAGTGGCCGCCACGATCGGGCGGGACACCATCACCTGAGGGAAGCTCACCACGTCCAGCCCAAGCAGGCCGCCAACGAGGGCAAACGGGAGCAGCGAGGAGAAGTCGATCATGTCTCCCCGCCGTTCAGGATTATGTCCAGGGAAAGCGAACGTGAGGCGGGGACATCCTGCGCGGTAACGCGAACTCCGAGCTCGGCGAGTTCACGCAGCTGCTGCTCGTCATCCTTCGACAGGAAGAGGTAGCGAAGGCGCTGCCGTCGTCCCTCGCGATGATGAATTCCTCCAACGTTTACATCGGCAATTCCATCGGCCGTTTCCACCAGCCGAATCATCGTCTCGATGTCACCGGTAAGCACGAGTCCAGCCCGGGAGTCGGCGCGGAACTCCGGCAGGCGCTGCGCCGCGGAATCCACTGACTCGAAGTACACCTCCATCCCGGGTGGCACTGCCATCTGATACAGCTCCTGCTCCCAGTCGCTTGCTGCTACCTCTTCATCAACGAGCACAATGAAGCGCAGGTCGAGCGGCTGGCCCCAGCCAACCACTACCTGCCCGTGTATAAGTCGGTCGTCAATGCGGTACAGCTCGATTGTCACGTCAGGCTCCGGCTGCAGCTGGAGGGCCCGAAACTGACGTGAGCGACGACCGCCCGCGCTCCACCGCCTGACGCGCCGCAGCAGCGGGGTCCGCATCACAATACACGAAGTCCAGTAATACCGGCAGACTCGTGCCCGTTACCACAACAAGCTCCGGCATCGTGCGCTGAAGCCGCCTCGCTGCCAGGGTCCAGCTGCCACCCTGCAGGTCAGTGAACACCACCCTTGCGCCGCTGTTCTGAACCACTTCCCTCAGTCGCGACTCGAGAGAATCACGATCGAGCCCGGCGTTCGTGAGTGCATGGAATACAGCTCCCTCGCCGGTGATCACAGCCACGGCGTTCACCAGTCCCTGCGCCAGGTCACCGTGTGCGGCAACGATGGCACGTGCGGCGCCGGACGGTGCCTCCCGCTGAAGCTCACTCATGGTCTTCCTGCAGGTATCGCCTCACGTCTGCGTTCTGCTGCATCCGGGAAATGAGACGCTGGTTGAATGCTTCTGCAGGGTTCACACCCGCGTACCGCAACAGGTGATTCATCGCGATTACCTCGGCCACCACGGTAATGTTCTTGCCCGGATTCAGCGGCACGGTGATCAGGGGAATATCCACTCCAAGTATGGAAGTAGTCTGCTCGTCCAGGCCGGTGCGCTCGATGATTGCATCTGCCCGCCACTCCTCGAGCCTCACGACAACCTCCAGTCGCTTCTGCTGCCGTACTGCACGAACACCGAAAATGGCCGGGATGTCTATCAACCCCACGCCACGAATCTCCATGTAATGGCGCTGCAACTCCATTCCCTTGCCTATCACCACATCTGTACCTCGTCGCTCGAGGCGAACCAGGTCGTCTGCCACCAGCCTGTGCCCTCGCTCCACAAGGTCCAGCACGCACTCGGACTTTCCGATTCCGCTCGGTCCCGTGAAGAACAGGCCAACACCGTACACGTCGGCAAAGCTTCCGTGCAACGTGGTGGTGGGAGCGAACTCCTCCTCGAGATAAGGCTTGAGGCGACGGTAGAACTCAGCCGTCTTCAGGTTCGACAACAGTACCGGAACACCGGCGCTGCCAGCAATTTCCACCAGTTCTTCCGGAAGCTCCTGCCCCTTGGTGACGAAGACGCACGGCATCCAGTAGGAGAAGTAGCGTTCCAGGTTGGCCTTGCGCTCGTCAGGCGTGAGCGAACGAAGGTACCGGATTTCCGTTTCGCCGAACACCTGAAGCCGCTCGCTCGGAAAGCGATTCACGAAGCCCGCGAGGACCAGCCCGGGGCTGGCCGCCTCTGCCGTTTCGATCTCCCGCTCCAGCGAACAGGCTTGCCCCGCCTGCGTGAGTTCCAGAGCGCCCCCCATGCGCTCGAGCACGCGGGCAACTGTAAGCTTGGGTTTCGTCACGCTGCGTTTTTCAGGTCGTGATCGCGTGGCGACGGGTGCGATTCTCTCATGCAGTGAGTGGGCCCTCGCCGCTCGCACGTGTGCCCCGGTGCGCGCGTTTCGCCTGCCGAAGCTGGGACTCGAGCCTCGTTATGGCGTCGGACAGCGCGTCTTCATAGCGGCTGGCGGTTGCCTGCGAAACGAGCGAACGCTGGCGCGCCGCGTGGAGCTGAAGCAGCACCCGGCGGTCAGGTCCGTCAGCCTCGAAGCGAACCACCGCGTCCACAGCACCGCGCACTCGCCCGGCGGCCCGGCCAACCGCTCGAGTCGCCCGCTCCCTCAGCTGCTCGGATACCGAAGCGTTATGCGCCTGAATGATTATCTCCACTCGCGCTACCCTCCCTCATCTGGAGTTGAAGATGTTCGCGTGTTTCGGCTGCTGCGCGTGTCCACGTGAATGTTTCCGCAAACCGCCTTGCACGCATGCCGAGTTCGGTTACCAGGCTGGGGCTCGATGCTATGCGCTCCATGGCATCGCTCAATTCAACAACGTTCCCATGCGAGACCAGGAACCCGGTTTCACCATGCCGAACCGACTCACGAAGGCCCGGTGAATTCGAGGCGATGACCGGAGTGCAACAGGCCGCCGCCTCGAGATTCGTAATTCCCCAACCCTCCTTCGGAGACGCAAAGACCAGAGCCCATGCCGATCGAAGAAGGTGAAGCTTCTGACTTTCGCTGATGAATCCAAGAAACTGCACGCGATCGGCAAGGTCAAGCGAGCGCGCCAGCGACTCGAGCTCGGGGCGATAGTCGCCACCGCCGGCTATCAGAAGCCGCGCATCAGCCCGATCGAGCTTTGCGAACGCCTTCAACACGAGGTCCACCCCCTTGTAGCGCTTCAGCCTGCCGAGATACGCAAACGTAGGGGCCGGTGCACGCGTTCCATCCTGTGGAGTGTACTTGGCGGAGTCGATACCCGGATAGATCACCCGAATGCTTTCTCGCGGTATGCCGCGAGCAACCAGGTCATCTCTGGTGCTCTCGCTGATCGCCTGGAAGGGCGCGCCGGCATACGCACGAGGCAGCGGCCGCTCGGCCAGCCACACGGCGGCTGCGAGGGGTGCCGGAGCTTCCTGGAAAACAGTCCCGCCAAAGAGGTGCGGAACCAGCGCAACCACCGGCCACCGATCCTGCCGGGTCCTCCACCGGGGCGTGAAAAGAGGAACCTTGTTGATGTCTTCCACCAAGACATCCGGCGTCCAATCCCGGAGCAGGGTCTTGAAGGCACCACGAACCACGGCGGGGAAGGTGTACCTGGTGCCCACCCGAGTCACGCGAATTCCGTCCACCACGGCCGTGGGTGCACAGCCCGGCCAGCCGCCGCAAAGCAGGCGCACGTCGTCACCCGCAGCGGCGAGACGCCCGAATATCTCGTGCAGGTGAATTTCGGCGCCACCCGCCTGAGGGTTCTCCCGGTCCTGCCAGTTGATCAGGAGTATGCGCACGGAGGCGGCTTCAGAGCCTTCCCATCTGGCGCGCGAGTGCGTCGAGCACTCCGTTCACGAAGCGCGCACTCTTCTCTGAACCAAACCGCTCGGCGAGTCGTACGCCTTCCTGGATCACCACTCGCGGCGGTGTATCCGAGTTTGCGAGTTCAGCGGCGGCGAGCCTGAGAACGGAGCGTTCCACTGCACCGATGCGCTCGAGGCGCCAGTTGGTGGTAACCAGTGAAATTTCGCGATCCAGTTCGGCGCCGTCCTTCACGATGCGCCTCACGAGCATCCCCGCCAGTCGCCGTTCCTCGGCCGGAACGGACAGGTCGTCCCACACGTCGCTCGCAACTCGCTTCAGGTCCGTGCCACGCATGTCCCAGGCATACAGGGCCTGAAGCGCACGGGCGCGAGCGCGCGATTCCACCCTTGCAGAAGCATCCGTGTCGTCGCCATCCGAATCGCCGTTGTCCACTCGAGTCCAGCGCTGAGCTGGAGCGGGTTCCGGCAACTCGTAATCATTGTCTTCGACTGTCACTGAATCACCGGGCCACCGGGTGCAGACCTGCGCAGGGGAACCAGTTCCTCGCCCTCGTCCACGTCGTCGTAGTCCTCCGCGCCAGCGGCGACATCCAGCCTGTCGAAAAGCTCGGCCATTTCCAGAGCTGCCACGGCGGCGTCCCACCCCTTGTTGCCATGGTCGCCGCCCGCGCGTGCCTCGGCCTGCTCGAGGGTGTCTGTCGTGAGTAGCCCGAAGCCGAGCGGAATCTCGTAATCGGTTACCACCTGCTGCAGTGCTCGTGAGGCTTCGCCGGCCACGAAGTCGAAGTGTGGTGTCTCGCCGCGGATCACGGCGCCCACCGCGACGGCAGCGTCGTAACGTCCGCCGGAACACGCACGCCTTACGGCTGCCGGAAGCTCCCATGCTCCCGGCACCCAGATGGTGTCTACGTCGTCGAGTGCAACGCCGTGCCTCACGAGCGCCTGCGTGGCGCCATCCATCAGGCGTGAGGTGATTGACTCGTTGAAGCGGCTTGCGACCACGACCACGCGGCGGCCGGCTCCGTTGGGACCTGCGCTGAACTCTGCCATCAGAAGGAAATCAGGTGTCCGAGCTTTGCATGCTTCGTTCGAAGATACTCAGAATTCTCGTCGGTAGCCGGAGCGACTATGCGCACTCCTTCCACCACCCGCAGTCCGTACCCCTCGAGGCCCACCAGCTTTCGCGGATTGTTCGTGAGCACCCGGATGGACTTGAGCCCCAGGTCCAGCAGAATCTGCGCACCTATGCCGTAGTTTCGCAGGTCCGGCTTGAAGCCCAGTTGCTCATTGGCCTCCACCGTATCGGCGCCGGAATCCTGAAGCTGGTACGCCTTGAGCTTGTTGAGCAGGCCAATGCCCCGCCCTTCCTGGTCCAGGTACACGATCACACCGCGCCCTTCACGCTGGATCGTTTCCATGGCGGCGTGAAGCTGCCAGCCGCAGTCACAGCGCTGGGAGTGGAACACGTCTCCAGTAAGGCACTTGGAGTGCATGCGTACCAGCACGTTCTCGCCGTCTGCCAGGTCACCGTGAACCAGCGCAACGTGCTCGCGGTTGTCCACATCATTGCTGTAACCAACGATGCGCCATTCGCCAAACTCCGTTGGCAACCGCGCCTCGGCAAACCTGTGAATGAGCCGTTCGTGCTTCAGCCTGTAGGCAACCAGCTGCGCCACGGTAATGAAGGTGAGACCGTGCTTCGTGCAGAACTCCTCGAGCTGCGGCCGACGCGCCGTGGTTCCATCGTCATTCAATATCTCGCAGATCGCCCCTGCTGGCGCGAGTCCGGCAAGACGCGCAAGGTCTACAGCTGCCTCGGTGTGTCCTACGCGCTGCAACACGCCACCCTCTCGAGCACGAAGGGGATGGACATGACCGGGACGAACCAGGTCGTCTCGCGTGGTGGCGGGGTCCACCGCCACACGAATGGTCGCTGCCCGGTCGCTTGCGCTGATGCCGGTGGTAACCCCGAAGCGCGGTGCAGCATCTATGCTGACCGTGAACGCGGTTCGCAGCGCCTCACGATTGTGATCTGTCTGCGGAAACAGCCCAAGGCGCTCCACCCGTTCGGGCGAGAGCGCAAGGCAGATCATGCCTTTCGCGCGAAGCATGAAGTTCACCATCTCCGGCGTGATGAGCTGCGCCGCGCAGATAAGGTCGCCCTCGTTCTCGCGGTCCTCATCATCGGCCACCACCACGAAACGGCCTTGCCGAATGTCCTCGATCGCCTGCTCCACCGAGCCGAACGCCATCTTCAATTCATCCTGCGCGCAGACGCGCGCGTCAGCGTCCGTCTTCCAGTGTCGCCAGATGCGGCGCCACCAGCCGACGGACGTACTTCCCTATCACGTCCCCTTCCAGATGCACTCCGTCACCGGGCTCCAGACGGCCGAGTGTAGTGTGCATGAGGGTGAATTCCAGCAGGGAGATTCCAAGCAGTCCGGAAGCCGGAAGCGCATTGACCGTGAGGCTCACACCATCCACGGTAATCGACCCCAGCGGCACCAGCAGTGATTCCATCTCGTCGGAGACTTCGATCTCCACGATGCGCGCATCACCTTCCTGCCTTACGGCCACGACCTTTGCCACTTCGTCCACATGCCCCTGCACGAGGTGACCACCAAGCCTGTCCCCGAGGCGCAGCGCGCGCTCCAGGTTCACACGCCTTCCCGCCTGCCACGAACCGATCGTCGTGCGGCCAAGCGTTGTCGTAATGGCACCCACGGTGAAGCGCCCCGGCCAATGCTCCAGAACCGTCAGACAGGCTCCATTGACGGCAATGCTCTCGCCGTCAGCAAGATCCTGGTAACTGCAGGCAATGGTCAACTCACGGCCCGCTGCAGTAACCTCAACCTTTTCGATGGTACCTACGTCATCCACCAGGCCGGAGAACACTCAACCTCCTTGCACATCCCTGCCCGCAGGAGCGAATACGGACATGAAGTCTGCCCCGTACGTCTTCCGTTCCACGACTCGCCATCGCGGTGCCTCTCCGGCAGACGCCGCCGGCGCACTCCCGAACCCGGGCAATGCACCAGCGCCGAGCAGTACTGGAGCCTGAAAGATAACGAGCCGGTCCACCATGCCGGCGGCAAGCAGTGCCCCAGCCATCCCGGCCCCGCCCTCACAGAAGAGGTGTCGAACCCCCCGCGCCCGCAGCTCATGCAGCGATTCGCCCAGTGTGGCTGCGCGAATCACGGTGGCGCCGGTGTCTGTGAGGGCATCCGCGCGCTGGCCAGCCCCACTGTCGAAGTCAGTCTTCACCACTTCGCTGGCCTGATTGCCCTGCATTGGCTGTGCGCAATTACCCGCCACGATCAGCAGCGGGGCCTGATCCTGGGTTCGAACCAGTGCACTGGTCAGCGGCAGTCGCAACTCCCTGTCGAACACCACACGAAGTGGCGGTACTCTTGGCGGCGGGCCGTAGCGCACGGTGAGCAACGGGTCGTCTGCCAGGGCGGTGCCGATGCCAACGGCAATCGCGTCAGAACCCGCGCGCCACCGGTGCACGGCCTTTCGAGCGGCCTGTCCGGTCAGCCACCCTCGCGTTCTGGTGTAGTCCGCAATGGCGCCGTCCAGCGACAGCGCCAGTTTCAGGGTGACGAATGGTCGATCGGCGCCGCGGGCATCGTGGAAAAATGAGGGATCGAGGTCCAGAACGTCCTGCTGCAACGTGCCCACTTGCACTTCCACTCCCGCGGCTCGCAGAAGCTCGATCCCGCCTGCTGCCGCGGGGTTGGGGTCGCGAGCGGCCACCACTACACGAGCCACACCCGCGGCCAGGACGGCGCCTGTACATGGAGGGGTTTTGCCGTGATGACTGCACGGCTCGAGCGTGACGTACAGAGTGGCCCCCCGGGCGCGCTCGCCCGCGGCAGCCAGGGCCATTACCTCGGCATGCGGGCCACCGAATTCGGCGTGCCAGCCTTCGCCGGCTATCTCTCCATCGCGCACGACAACGGCGCCAACCATCGGGTTAGGCGCCGTGCGTCCCCAGCCGCGCCGCGCAAGCAGTATTGCACGGCGCATGAAGCGCGCATCCGCGGACGAAACACCGTACCTGTCGTCAGGCACCGCCCGCGCTGCTCATGTCAGATACCCGCGCGAAGCCCTACGGACATGTACGTACGCGCACGCGCACCGTCAGCCGCTTCGAATTCGTTGTACGTGGACACATCGCCTCCGCTCACACGCCCCACCTCACCCACGAGTCGAATCACCGGCAGGTTGAGGGAGATACCGCCGAACACATTCGTGCGCGTGATCTTCTGATTCACCGCAACCGGCGCGAGCTCGTACACGAAACCCATCTCCTCAACCCTGGCGCTCACTGACGCCGAAGTCTCGTAGCGATCCTGCCCCACACCAACCATGAAGCCGAGTATGCCAAGACGCTTGCCCACCATCAGGCGAAGGGCGTCAGTGTCCATTGAGAGATCGCGAATTGAGAGAGAATCTCCGGCGTCCGTTTCCGCCAGAACGGAAAGCTCCGGAAGGCCGCGTCGAATGTAGCTCACCGAAACGCCGGGCCACGCAACTCCTTCCTGAACGATGCCCACTCGCACGCCGCCGCCGAAGCGGAATCCGTTGCCCGATACATCGAGGGTCACGTCATCGGATTCGATGCTAGGAATGTAGAAAGCGCTTCCCAGCAGGTCGATTGCACCCACGCGCGTGAGGCCCAGGGGAATGCCGCCAAAGATTCCGAACTCGGCATCGGCAGCCGGTCCCGCACCCCACTGCTCGCTGGTCATGATGGTGCTGCGAACCGGTGCACCGGTTGTCACATCGAGTTCGTCAGGCAGGTCCAGCCTGGTTGCCGTTGCGCGCACGTTGAGCGAGAAGCGACCCAGGCCGCCAAGCGCCTGGTACTGGCCGGGTGTGGCGCTTCCGCCAACCAGCAGCACACCAAGCTGCGGCGCGCTGAACTCAAAGATGTCGAGCGCCTTCTGGCAGGCATCTCCAACCATTGGCTGAACTGCGCAGGCTGCATTGGCATCCTGCGCCGATGCGGTACGCGGGGCGACGACAGCGGCGATAACGAGTGCAACCAGGGTCAGTGCGCGAATCACGCGCGAAGCAGGAGCGGGCATCAGTCCTCCACGAGCCTCACCATACCAGCGCCCGAACCGATGTGCCCGAGCATCCAGGCGGGGATCCCCCCCGCTAGGCTCGCTTCGATGACTGTGTTCGCCTTGCTCGGGTCACACACCACCACCATGCCAACACCCATGTTGAATGCGCGGAACATCTCCGCTCGAGGAACGTTGCCGGCTTCCTCCAGTACGCGGAACACGTTCGGCACGTCCCAGCTGCGTGTGTTGACAGCAGCGTCCAGATCTGACGGGAGTGCACGATCAAGATTGCCGGGCAGGCCACCACCGGTGATGTGTGCCATTGCATGCACATCGTCCAGTACGTCGCGCAAGACTGGCAGGTACGAACGGTGAACGCGAAGGAGAACGTCTGCGGTTGACCCATCCTCACCCGGAAAGGGATCTTCATGGCCGAGCTTCAGGCGATCGGCAACGATGCGCCGCGCCAGAGAATACCCATTGGTATGAAGGCCGCTGCTCGCGAGGCCAACCAGAACATCACCATCGCGAACACGATCCTTTCCGGGCACCTTCTGCTCGGCCACGTGCCCCACGATGAAGCCGGCGAGGTCGTAGTCAGGCGGTGTGTACAGCCCCGGCATCTCGGCAGTCTCACCGCCAATGAGGGCGCAACCGTTCTCGCGGCAGCCAGCTGCGACGCCGGAAACAATTGCCTCCACCACGGCGGGCTCCAGCTTGCCGAACGCCACGTAGTCCAGGAAGAACAGCGGCGTTGCACCCTGCACCAGGATGTCGTTCACGCAGTGGTTCACCAGGTCGTGTCCAACCGTGTCGTGCCGGTTGGACTCGATGGCAACCTTGATCTTGGTACCCACACCATCGGCACTGGCAACGAGCAGCGGACTGGATGCGTCGCCAGGCATCTTGAACATCCCGCCGAATCCGCCAAATGCCCCGCGAGTTCCTTCGGTGAAGGTGGACTCCACCAGCTTGCGGATGCGCTCCTTTGAATCGTCTGCGGCGTTGATGTCCACGCCGGCGGAACGATAGTCGAGCGGCACGCCCTGATCACTCACTCTGGCATCTCCTCGTCGAATGCCACGAGCTTGCGGAACTCGTGAACACGTTCGCGGATCGCGTCGTCGTCAATGGAAAGCAGCCCCTCGATGGAGAACTTTTCAACTGCAAAGGAGCCCATTGCGGAACCGTGTACCACGGCACGACGCATCGTGCCTTCATCGAGTGAGCCAGCGCGCGCAAGGTAGCCCATGAAACCGCCGGCAAAGGAATCTCCCGCACCGGTTGGGTCGAACACGTTCTCGAGCGGGTAGGCAGGGGCAAAGAAAACGGTGTCCTTCGTGAACATGAATGCACCGTGCTCGCCCTTCTTGATGATCACATGCCGCGGGCCGCGCTCCAGAATCCAGCGGGCGGCCTGAACAAGATTCGCTCGCTCCGTGAGCTGACGCGCTTCCGCGTCGTTGAGCGTGATGAGGTCAACTCGCTCGAGCAGTCGAAGCAACTCCGGACGGCGAGACTCGATCCAGAAGTTCATCGTGTCGCATGCAACGAGCTTCGGCTGCTTCACCTGTTCCAGCACGTCCAGCTGCAGCCGCGGATCGATGTTGGCGAGAAACACGAAAGGTGCATCCCGGAATGCATCGGGAATTACGGGCTGGAAGTGCGAGAACACTCCCAGGTGCGTCTCGAGCGTCTCTGCAGTATTGAGATCGTGGCGGTAGCGTCCGCGCCAGCGGAATGAGACCCCGTCGGCCTGTTCCACGCCCGAAAGATCCACCCCGCGGTCAGCGAGCGCATGCAGGCGATCCATGGGATAGTCGTTCCCCACCACGCCCACCATCTGCACATTCGTCAGGTGGCTTGCAGAAGCGGAGAAGAAGGTAGCGGAGCCTCCCGGAACGTCATCTGCCTTGCCGAAGGGCGTCTCGACAGAGTCGAGTGCCACGGATCCAACAACGAGAACGGTCATGAGCTGGCGGTTCGATACGGGTATTCGTCAGGCGGCTCAACGTCAACGTGGACGCAACCCGCACGCTTCGCTGCTGCCTACATTCGCTCCGGCGCGGTAACTCCGAGAATCGCCAGGCCGTTGCGAATCACTATCCGCGCCGCCAGTGCAAGCACGAGCCTCGCGTTCATGATTCCATCGGGCTCACCGAGCACATGATGCTTGTGATACCACTGATGGGCGAGCCGGGCGGTGTCCAGCAGGTACGATGCTACACGATGAGGCTCGAGCGACTCCGCCGCACCACGCACAAGTGCGGGGAAATCCAGCAAAGCCTTGATCAGTTCAACCTCTGCCGGTTCGGAGAGTAGCGACAGGTCTGCATCCGCCGCAGATACCGTTGCCAGGTCTATCTCGCCAACTCGGAAGATGCCGCACATGCGGGCATGTGCCATCTGGATGTAGTAAACGGGATTCTCCTCCGACTGCGACCGCGCCAGGTCAACGTCGAACACGAGCTGAGAATCGCCCTTTCGCATGAGGAAGAAGTACCGTACCGCATCTCGACCAACCTCGTCGATCAGGTCGCGCACAGTGACGTAGCTGCCTGCACGCTTGGAGATCTTCACCTCTTCTCCGCCACGAGTGACGGTGACCATCTGGTGCAGTACGTATTCGGGATAGCCTTCTGGAATCCCCATGCCGAGCGACTGCAGTCCGGCGCGCACCCGAGTGGTGGTACCATGATGATCGGCACCCTGCACGTTGATTGCACGATGGAAGCCGCGCTGCCACTTGGTCACGTGGTAGGCCACGTCAGGCACGAAGTACGTGTATGTGCCGTCGCGCTTGCGCATTACGCGATCCTTGTCGTCGCCGAATCCTGTAGTGCGCAACCAGAGCGCGCCATCTTCCTCGAAGGTGTGACCGCTGTGCTGAAGTGCTTCTACCGTTTCATCCACCTTGCCGTCCGTGTACAGCGACGACTCCAGGTAGTAGCTGTCGAAGCGCACACCAAACGCCTGGAGGTCGAGGTCCTGCTCGTGCCGGAGCGCAGCCACCGCGAAGGCGCGCACTTCGTCAAGCTGGTCAGCGCTGGAGTCTTCCGGATGCTCCTTCCGATAGCGTTCGGCAATCTCCGATATGTAGGCGCCATGATAGCCACCTTCGGGAAGCTCCGCCTGCAGGCCTGCCTGCTGCCTCACGCGTGCCTGGACGCTCAGCGCCAGGTTGGCAATCTGCACACCTGCGTCGTTGTAGTAGAACTCGCGGCTCACCTGCCAGCCTGTCCACTCGAGCAGTGCGGAGATGGTATCGCCGAGTGCGGCCTGTCGCCCGTGGCCAACGTGCAGCGGGCCGGTTGGGTTGGCAGACACGAACTCCACGTTCACCGGCGTGTCGTGCTTTGTCGCCTGCCGGCCGTAGGAATCGGCGTGCTGCAGAATCTGCTCGAGGCCCGC
>Ga0079224_100002967_pt1 | contig 21066 bp, 23 predicted proteins | sample Stecom2015_FD_80414 | JGI IMG/M metagenome (GOLD analysis project Ga0079224, IMG submission 80414) | Agricultural soil microbial communities from Utah to study Nitrogen management - Steer compost 2015 | ecosystem: Environmental > Terrestrial > Soil > Agricultural land | place: USA: Utah...
GCGGCGCACCCGGCCTCCTCGAGGCGCAGCGCGGTCACCGGGTCGTCGTTGGTGTAGGCGAGCACGGTGAAGCCGGCTTCGACGAGCTGGGCGGCCGCGTCGACCGTCTCGGTGGGGTCGGGCAGCAACGTCCGGTCGTCGGCGTGCACCTCGAGCTTGACCAGATCGGTCTCGAGGGCCTCGCGGGCGAGTTCGGCCGTCAGGACGGCCTCGGCGGCCGTACGGCATCCGGCGGTGTTGGGCAGCACCGTGATCCCCAGGCGCCGCACCAGATCGAGCACGCCCGAACCGGCGCCGAGGTCGGCGCGTCGCATGGCGACGGTCGTCAGCTCCGTGCCGGAGGCCACGAGGGCGCGTTCCAGCACCTCCAGGTTCGCCGCGCCGCCCGTACCGATGATCAACCGCGACGAGAGTTTGTGGTCGCCGATCACCAGGGGGTCGGCCGGGTTCGCATCCGTCATCTCAGGCCACCTCGTTCTCTCCGCCACGTTCGTCGGCCACGTATCGCTCAGCCACGGTTTCTCGGTCACGTTCGTCGGCCACGGTTTCTCAGCCGCCCTGCACCGCCGTGAGCACCTCGACACGTGCTCCATCGGTCACGACGACGTCCGACCATTCGGCTCGGCGGACCACCGAACCGTCGAGTGCCACCGCCACGCCTCGCGCGGGTACGTCCAGTTCGGCGAGGACGTCGGCGACGGTGGATCCGTCCGGCAGTTCGTGGGGTTCGTCGTTGACGTGCACGCGCATCAGACCCGCTCCTTCGTCCGGTCCGGATGGGCGGCGGCCACGCCGGGTGGCGCAGGCACCCCCGCGAGCCACGCCACGACGGCGTCGGCCGTGACCGGCGCGAGAAGCAGTCCGCCCCGGTGGTGCCCCGTCGCGGCGTATACCCCGTCGGCGACCTCGCCCAACAGCGGAAGGTTGTCGGCGCTGCCCGCACGCAGGCCCGCCGCGGTCTCGACGACCTCGTACTCGGCGATCCCGGGAAAGACGCGTTCGGCCGCGTCGAGCAGCCTGCGCACGCCGCGGGCGGTCACGGCGGTGTCGAACCCCGCCTCGTACTGCGTGGCCCCGAGCACGAGGTCGCCGTCGTGCCCGCCCGCCCGCGGCACGAGGTAGACGGGCTCGCCCTCGACCATGGCGCGCACGGTCCTGGTGGGAGGCGGCAACGTCGTCCTGCGCGCCCGCAACCGCATGATCTCGCCCTTGAGCGGACGAATGTGCTGGGCGAGATGGGGCAGCAGTCGCCCGCTCCACGCGCCCGCGGACACCACGACGGCGTCGAACCGGCGGGTCGCGGCCCTGGTACGCACCGTGGCGGACTCGCCGACCTCGAGCACCTCCTCCGACAGCAACGTCGCGCCGCCCGCGAGCGCCGCCATCCGCAGTGAGTCGAGCAGCAGCCGCGTGTCGACCGCCAGATCGCCGGGCACGATCAGACCACCGGTGACGGCCCCCGACAGTCCGGGCTCGCTGCGCCGCAACTGTCTCGCGGCGACGTAGTCGGCGTCCCGGCCGAGCTCGTGCAGATACGCCGCAAGGGTGCGCAGGGTGTCGGCGTCGGCACGGTCGAACGCGGCGACGACCGTGCCAGCCGTGGAGAGCGCCGGATCGTGGCCGTCGGCGGCCAGCCGGGCGGCGAAGTCCGGCCAACGGCGCAGCGATTCCTCACCCAGCGCAAGGACGTCCTCCTCGCCGGGCCACGCCTCGGTGACGGGGGCGAGCATGCCTCCGGCCACCCGCGAGGCCGCTCGGGTCTGGTCGGGATCGAACACGGTGACGCGATGTCCCGACGACGCGGCCCGCCATGCCACGGCGAGGCCGATCACGCCGCCACCCACGACGGCCAGTTCGTACATGCGGTTCACGCTCCCTGCGCCGGCATGATCCGGATCAGGTTCCACGGTCGGAGTCGGGCCGCGTAGCGGCGGCCGTGCTCCCTCTCAGCCCGGTGGGGCTCCCGTGCGGACGCCACCAACCTACCCCGACGCGTTACGGTGACGCCATGCCCGGCCTCAGCGGTGATCAGATTCGTCGGCGGCTCGCCGACGCCCGGTTGTACCTGTGCACGCCGATGCGGCCGGACCTGACCGAGTTCGCCGACGCCGCGCTGGCCGGTGGCGTGGACATCGTTCAGCTACGGGAGAAACCCGCGCTGGAGGCGCGCGAGGAACTCGCCGCACTCGAACAGCTCGCCGAGGTGTGCGCCGCCCGCGGAGCGCTGCTGGCCGTGAACGACCGCGCCGACGTCGCACTCGCCGCAGGCGCCGACGTGCTGCACCTCGGCCAGGACGACCTGCCCGTGCAGGTGGCCAGGCGCATCCTCGGGGACGAGCCGGTGATCGGCCGCTCGACGCACTCGTTCGAGCAGGCAGGTTCGGCGGCCGCCGAACCGGGGGTCGACTACTTCTGCGTCGGCCCGTGCTGGCCGACGCCCACGAAACCCGGCCGGGCGGCACCCGGTCTCGAGCTGGTGCGCGAGGTGGCCACCGCGGTCGACACCCCGCGGCCGTGGTTCGCCATCGGCGGCATCGACGCCGAACGCATACCCGAGGTCGTCGACGCCGGAGCACGACGCGCCGTGGTGGTGCGCGCCATCACCGACGCCGACGACCCGAGCGCCGCGGCCTCGCAGCTACGCTCCGCCCTTTCCTGAAAGCACGCGGCCCTCGCGTGAAAGCACGGCGCTGCGCTGACGTACCGCCCTTTCCTGAAGCACGCGGCCCTCGCCTGACGCGCCGCCAGTGAGGTCAGGGCGTCTCGGCTCCGGCGCCCGTTCCCGCACCACCGTCGCCGCCGGTCTGCGGCTGTTCGGTGGGCTGCTCGGTCGGAACCTCCGTCTGCCCCGGCTGCTCGGTCTCGGTCGGCTCGGCCGTGTCCGTGGGCTCGGGCTGCTGCGGGGCGGGGGTCGACGACTCGGTGGGCTGCTCCGTGGGCGTCGCCGAACCGTCTCCCTCGGTCTCGGTGGTCCCCTCGGTCGAGGTCGAAGGGGCGGGCGCGTCGACGTCGTCGCGCTGCTCCTGCTCGACACCGCCTCCGGTGTCGTGCTGGTGCCCGCGGTCGCCCACGATCTGGCTGACGGTGCTGCGGCCCTGCCCGTTGAGCGACTGACCCGTGGCCAGCTCGAAACCGGTGACGACGAACAGGCCGATGGCGAACACGACGGCACTCGTGGCGGCCAGGACCGGCCAACGCCGCTTCAGCCAACTCCCCCTCGCGGAGTCACCACCCGAGGTGTCCGCCGCGGCGGGCACGCCCAGGTAGTCCGTGGGCTGATCGGCGTTGGACAGGATCCGCCTGGTCGGCTGGTCCGGCCCGCCGGGTGCGGACCACGACCGGGTCGACGAGGCGCCGGGCAGAGCCATCGTCCTCGTCGCACCGGCATCACGCCGTGGGTCCGGCGCTGATGCGCGGTGTTCCGCCGTGTTCCGTTCCGCCGTGTTCGCCACGGCCTGCGCTGCGGGGTTCCTCTTCGCCGACGGCAGTACCGCCGTGCGTCCCTTCGCCTCCGCCAGCGCGGCGGCCTTGGCCTTGGCCTTCTTGGCCGCCTCCTTCGACTTGCGCGCCGAGCGCAGGTACAGCTCGCTGCCGACGGTACTCAGCACGCTGATCGCTCCTGCGCCGATCACGGTGCCGTACACGCCGAGGAACGAGCACAGGAACGCCGCCGTCGTCGCGGCGACCCCACCCGCCACGATCTGCGCCGGCCGCAGACCGGACTTCTCCTTCTCCCCTTCGGAGTCGTCCGGCCGCGCCGTCTCCGCACCCTCGGGTGCCTTACTGATCCGTGTTCTGTCGTCCTGCGTCATGGCCTCGCTGTTCGCACTCCGCTCCCCGTCTCCCCACTCTCAACGAATGCATCGTCTCCGATGCTCCCGTCGTTTCGCGGAATTCGAGATTTTCCGACGTGAGAGCGAACACGTGGCCTTCCGTCCATTTCGGACGGCGGTGTCAAGAACGCGTCAAGGACGCGTCAGCGTGGTGACGAACTTGTAGCGGTCGCCGCGGTAGATCGACCGCACGAACTCCACCGGCTTGCCGTCGGACCCGAACGTCTGCCGGTTGAGCAGAAGCACCGGCACGCCGACGTCGGCGCCCAGCAGTTCGGCCTCCTCGGGACCGGCCAGTGAGGTCTCGATCGTCTCCTCGGCCTTCTCCATCTCGACCCCGTACCGCTCCGCGAGCGCTTCGTAGAGCGATCCGCCCTCGATGACGTGCCTGCGCAGCCCGCGGAACCGGGCCAACGGCAGGTGGGTCGTCTCGAGGGCCATCGGCTCGCCGTCGGCGAGCCGCAGCCTGCGCAACAGCAGCACCTTCGCCCCGGTGCGGATACCGAGGAGTTTCGGAAGGTCACCCTCCGCGAACACCTCGTCCACCTCGAGCAGCTGGGAGGAGGGTTCGAGCCCCTGCGCACGCATGTCCTCGGTGTAGGACGAGAGCTGCAACCGCTGCGCCACCTTCGGTTCGGCGGCGAACGTGCCCTTGCCCTGCACCCGATGCAGCCTGCCCTCCGCGGTCAGGTCGGCCAAGGCCTGACGGACCGTGGTGCGGGAGACGTGGAACTCCCCGGCGAGTGCACGCTCGGTGGGAATCGGCGCCCCCGCGGGTAGCGAATCCAGCTGATCCAGCAGATGCTGTTTCAGAGCCCAGTACTTCGGCTCACGCCCAGGCCGCGCGACGGTTGCGGTACCGCCCTTGGCCCCGGAAACCTCCAACATGACGACTCCTTCACTCAGCGCCCCGACGCTTACTCGCAAAACTACCCTTCGCGAGCCAGTTTCAACCTGTCTACTATTGGTCTAGACCTTCGAGGGGATACGAGAGGATCATCGTGACAGATGCCGAGCCCGGCGCCCTGATGACCGCGGAGATCGACCAGCAGCCGAACATGCTGGCCACGATCGCGCAGAACCGCGCCGACATCGCGGCCGTCGCAGAGGACATCGCCAACCACCCGCCGAGGTTCGCCCTGCTGGCCGCACGTGGTTCGAGCGACCACGCGGCGATCTACGCCAAGTACCTCATCGAGGTGCTGCTCGGCCTGCCCGTCGGCCTGCTGTCCCCTTCGACGACGACGCTGTACGGCGCCCGTCCCGACCTGCGGGACGTGCTGCTGGTGTCGGTGAGCCAGAGCGGTGGATCACCCGACCTGCTCGAGGTCACCCAGGCGGCGCGGGAGGCGGGCGCACGGACCGTCGCGGTCAGCAACACTCCGTCGTCGCAGCTGTTCGCGGCTGCCGACCTGGCCGTCGACATCGGGGCGGGTCAGGAGCGCGCCGTGGCGGCCACGAAGACGTACACGGCCACGCTGCTGAGCCTGTACCTGCTGGTCGACGCCATCCGCGGCGGCAAGGGCGAGGCCGCAGCCGACATCGGCGAACGCGCCGAGGCGACACTGCGCGACTCGGCGGACCAGGTCGCGCGCGCCGTCGACCGCTACCGGTTCGCCGACCGCGTCGTGGCGGCCGCGCGTGGCTACTCCTACGCGACGGCGCTCGAGTCGTCGCTCAAGCTCGCCGAGACCAGCTATCTCCAGACCAGGGCCTACAGCGGTGCGGACCTCCTGCACGGCCCCGTGGCCGCGGTCGACGAGGAGACGGCCGTGCTGGGCGTGACGAGCACGGGCAGGGGCGGCGACGTCATGGGCGACGTCCTCGCGGCGGTCGGCGACCGCGGCGCGGACGTGCTCGCCGTGGGCTCTGCCGCGTCGCGGATGCCGGCCGCGCTGCGCATCGACGTCCCGGAGACGGTCGAGGAGATCGCACCCGTGCTGGAGATCCTGCCGGTCCAGCGGCTCGCGCTGCGGTTGTCCCTCGCACGCGGCGGCAACCCGGACAACCCGCGTGGCCTGCACAAAGTGACCAAGACGCGCTGATGTACGTCGTGGGAGTGGACGCGGGCGGCACGAGCACGAGGGCGTGCGCCGTCGACGAGAACGTCCACGTGCTGGGTACCGGCCGCGCGGGTGGGGCCAATCCGAACTCACACCCTCCGGACAAGGCGGCCGCGGCCATCGCGGAGGCGGTGGCGGCCGCGACCGCCGATCTGGACCGCAGCGAGCTCGCGCACTGTGTCGTCGGCATGGCCGGGTCCAGCAAGCTCACCGATCCGGCGATCGCGAACCTGTTCGACCGCACCTGGCGGGACGCGGGACTGGGCAGTTCCCCGCACATCGTGTCGGACGCCGAGACCGCGTTCGCCTCGGCCACGGACGCGCCCGACGGCACGGTGCTCGTCTCGGGCACGGGGTCGATCGCCGGCCGCATCCGCGACCACCGGATGGTGTCGGTCGCGGGCGGGTACGGATGGCTGCTCGGCGACGAGGGTTCCGGGTACTGGATCGGCAGGGAGGCGGTCCGGGCCACCCTCGACGCGCTCACCGGACGTGCTCCGCTCGGCCCGCTGGCCACGGCGGTGCTGGACGAGGCCGGGATCGAGGTGACCGAACCGCGGGCGTTCCACCGCCTCATCACGGTGGTCAACCAGCACGTGCCCGTACAATTGGCCCGGTTCGCACCGCTGGTGAGCGCCGCGGCGAGCACCACGGGTGGCCGGCGTGCCCCGGCCGATCCGGTGGCGGCGCGCATCGTCGACGACACCGCGGCGTGGCTGGCCGAGACCGCACTCGCCGCGCGCGAGCCGGACGAGACCACGCCGATCGTGCTCGTGGGCAGCGTGCTCGGAGCGGGCAGCCCGGTGCGGGCCCGCGTCCATGATCGGCTGCGGAGCCATGACGTGCGGGAAAGCAAGGACGGCGTACTCGGCGCCGCGTGGCTGGCCGCGTTGAAGGGGTTCGGCCAACACGTACCTCACCCGAACAGAGTAGGGTGATCGCGGCCCCCGGACCTCCCCCCTCGCCGGGGGCCACCTACTTCTCGGCCTCGACCACCGGATGCCGCAGCCCCGGATGCCGGTCGGGCAGCGCCCGGTGCAGGACCCAGCCGCTGACGGCGACGGTCACCGCAACCAGCGGCCACGACAGCACCGTCCTGGCCACGCCGAGCGCGACGACCTCGCCCGCCCACCACAGGACGCCGAAGACCACGACCCGCACCGTGTACTGGCCGAACACCCACACCCAGCTGGCCAGCGAGTAGGCCCGCAGCAGGTCGGGGTCCTTCCGCCAGCGGGTCTTCTGCCCGAGCACGGTGCCGACCACCACGCCGAGCAGCGGCCACCGGATGACGATGCTCACCGCCCACGCCAGCGCACTGGCCACATTGGACAACAGCTGGATCAGGAAGAAGTCCTCGGCGCGCCCGGTCCGCAGGGCGATCAGCGCCGCCACGACCACGGCGGCGAGGCTGATCAGCACCGCCCTGACCTTGTCGCCACGCACCAGCCGCACGATGCCCACCACCGCGCTGACGGCGATCGCGGCGGCCGCACCCCAGCCGATCGACGATCCGGACACCAACCAGCCCACGACGAAGGCCACGGGCGGGAGACTGGCGTCCAGCGCGCCCTTGCGCCCACCGAGCAGGCTCGCCAGCGACTCGCGGCGGCCGGGCGGCGTCTCGGGTTCCTCGGGCGGGGTGTCGTTCACGGTCTCCACCTTGCCTGATCCTCCGCGAAGGCCGCGGCCGATCCGCCGACGTTAGCTTCGCCACAGGTGAACGGTCGTCCGTGAGATTACGGCTGCGTAGGTCGATGTCGAAGGAGGAGACTGTGGCTCTTGATCCGACCGGCGCCCGCCGAACGACCTCAGGGGATTACCGTGCCCGCGCCGGCCGTTGATCGACTGGGAGACGCGCGATGCACAGGGCGGAGGGAGACGTCGTGACCGGATACCGCAGCTTCGTTGCCATCGGGGACAGCTTCACCGAGGGGATGAACGACGAGCGGCCGGATGGCACCTATCGGGGGTGGGCCGACCGGCTGGCCGAGATCCTGGCGGACGGATCGCCCGATTTCGCCTACGCCAACCTGGCCGTGCGCGGCAAGATGCTCACCGAGATCCTCACCGAACAGCTCCCGATCGCACTCGAGGTGAAGCCCGATCTGGTCACGCTGTGCGCGGGCGGCAACGACATCATCGTGCCCGGCGCCGACCCCGACGAGAAGGCGGCCGAGTTCGAGGAGGGGGTCGCCGCATTGCGCGCCGAGGGCATCGACGTGTTGATCTTCACCGGTCCGGACACCAAGGGCATGTCTGTGATGAGCGTGCTGCGCGGCAAGGTCGCGATCTACAACGCCCACCTGCGCGCGATCGCCGACCGGCAGGGGGCGAAGGTCGTCGACCTGTGGTCCATGGACGCGCTGCACGACGTGCGCGCCTGGAGCGACGACCGCCTGCACTTCACGGCCGAGGGACATCGGCGGATCGCGCTGCGCACCGCCGAGGTGCTGGGCGTGCCGACCGCCGAGGACTGGCGTGAACCGTGGCCGGAGACCGGCGGCCACCCCAACTGGCTGACCCTGCGCCGGAGCGATCTCGAGTGGACCCGCGTCCACCTGCTGCCATGGATCCGGCGTCAGCTTCGCGGCGAATCGCTCGGCGACGGCATCACGGCCAAGCGCCCGCGTCTCGCCCCGCTCCGGGAGTTGGCGGAACGAGAGCTGGCCTCGCAGCAGGGCAGCACCCTGGTGGACCACGCCGACAGCTGATCCACGGGCCCGCCGCCCACCCACACGCGCACCAGCGATCTCAGCATTCGCGGATGCCGTCGAGTGCGCCTATCGTCGAAGCATGGCCAGGAACAATGTCCGGTTCTGGCTGATCCCGCTCGCGCTCGCAGTGTCGGGGATGTTGGCATTCGCCGCGACGTGGGCGTCGGCCGACCGCATCGAACGCAGCCTGCACCCGCACGTCCGCGCCGCACTCGACGACGCGGGCATGCGGTCGGCCGACGTCACGATGGACGGCAGGGACGCGGTGATCTCGGACGTGCCGGAGGGCAGGTCCGAACGTGTCGAGGCGGTCGTCGGCGGTATCGAGGGTGTCCGCGGCGTCGACGTCCGCGAGAAGCAGATGACCGACGCCCAGCGCAGGGCGCAGAGTTCGATCGACCGGGTGCTGGAGCGTGCGCCGATCCGGTTCGCGGCCTACAGCACCGAGCTGAAGGGTGCGAGCAGCCGGGCCATCGCGCAGCTGGCCGACGTCATGCGCTCGACGCCACCGGAGTTGCGGTTCCGGATCGGCGGCCACGCCGCCCAGGTGCCGGAGCTGAACCAACGGCAGGCGCGGGAACTGTCGCGCGGACGTGCCGAAGCGGTCGCGACGGCGCTCGTCGAGGCCGGTGTGAACCATCGCAGGCTGACGACCATCGCGCACGCCGACACCCAGCCTGCCGGCGGCGACCGGTCGAACGGTTCGGCTGCCGAGGACCGGCGGGACAGGCGCGTCGAGATCACGGTGCTCTGAGACACGAACGCTCCGGGAGGGGCTTCGGGACGGAGGGGAACGGGAATGCTGTGGCTGTTCGGACAAATCTGGCTGTGGCTGCTGATCGCGTTCGCACTCGGCGCCCTGTCGACCGCGCTGATCCTGCGGCCTCCGCAGCGCAGCCCGCGGGCCGACGTGGAGGCGACACCGGACGTTCCCGCGCGTGCGGGAGCCGGCGACCCGGCACGTGAGCACCCCGGAACGGCGTTGCTGCCTCCGGTCTCCGCGGAGGAACAGACCGGCATGCTCCCGGCCACGGGCACGCTTCCCGGCGAGGACCCGGAAGCCGAGCACGGCGAGTCGCACCGAGCCCACGGCAGGCACGCGGGCTCGCGCGCGGCGCACCGCACGGGCAGGACACGCGCGCCGCGGACGCCGGACGTCGAGCGCACGCAGGCCGGTGACAGCGGACGAGCCGACGAGGGTGAGGTACTCGGTTCCCTCGACGAATGGGCGGGCACGGGCCGCACGTCCGGAACGCTGCCTCCCCGCCGCGCCTGGCACGCGCGCAACGAGTGGCCCGACGAAGCCGACGTTCACGCCACCGAGCACGATATCCCCCGTTCAGGCGGCTGAGGGCGCGTCGCGTCGCGGCTGATAAGTTCGCTGAGCCGCTTCCGGCGCTTCGTCGGCGATGTAAGGAACGTGGATGCCGCTCCCCTACTGGACTCCGGACAACGTTCTGCCTCCTGGACGACACCCCGCCGATCTGTCGGACCTCTACGAACGGTTCGTGTGGGACGCCCCGCACCGCAACGAACGCGAGGTGCTGTTCAGTGCGCTGTCCGGCTACCTCGGTGTCGTCGGTGGTCTGATCCCCTCCGGCAGGGCGTGGATCGCGGGCGAGATCACGGTGCGCTCGGAGAACGTGCCGCGCGATGTCGACGTGCTGCTCATCCCGGACGACTGGGGCAGCCTGAAACGCCTCACCGGGCCCGCGCGCGAGGCGCTGTACGGGATGCTCACGCTCAACGGCGTGATCGCCGAACAGCCGGCGATGTACCTCGACCGGGTCCGCCCGATGAGCGGCCTGCTCGACGGATTCCTGTGCAGGCCGGGCGACGAGGACGCGTGGGAGCCGACGTGGGCGCGCGGTCCGCGGCACGGCATGTTCAAGGGCTTTGCGGAGGTGACGTGGTGAGTTTCGAGGACGTCGCCGAGGCGATTCCCGGCGGTACGTGGCTGGACGACCTCGCGCGCGCGTCCGCGCGTGCGGCGCACGCCAAGTTCGAACGCACCGGCCGGTCGGCACTGCTGCGGGTGTCGATGCTCGACTCCACCCGTATGGACGCCTACGCGTTCTCCGACATCAGCAGGGCGTTCCAGGACGCCACGGCGAAGGTCGGCCACATCGTCCGCAATCCGCAGGGCGAGATCACCTACGTCCAGCCCGCCGACCGGGAGAAGGCTCCGCTGTTGCAGCGCGGCCAGGCAGGCAACGCGCTGTTCTTCGGTTTTCCCGAGACGTCCGATCCGGACGCGCTGATCAACGACGGCATCGAGACTCTGTCCGAGCGCGCGGTCAAGGAGCTGTGCGACTTCCTGCCCATCAACGGATCCGACGACGGCGCGTTGGATGCGGTGTTGTTGCAGCGCGACACCATCCGCAACGCGGTGAGTGACATCGTCAGCGCCGTCACGAAGACCTCCAGCCTCGGTCTGACGCTCACGCCGACGTCGGGTGACGAGGTCACGCGCAGCATGACGACCGAGCAGGCGCGCGTGCTGGGCAACAGCCTGCGTGAGTCGCGGGAGGACGTCGGCTACGAGACCGTTACCGGCAGGCTGGACGGCGTGCGCACCCGCAGGCGGATCTTCTACCTCGAGCGGGACACCGGAAGCACCATCCAGGGCGCGGTCGTGCCGGACCTGCTCGACCAGATCAAGGTCAACCTCGACCGGCCGGTGACGGCCCGGCTCCGGGTGGTTCGCACCACCACGATCGACGGACGGCGCGGCAGGCCGGTGTACGAACTGCTCGACATCCACGGCGAGTCGAGCCTGTTCGACTGAGTTCTCCTCTGCCGGGTTCTCCACTACCGTGTTCTCTACTACGGGAGTTCTGGACCACCGGGCCTGCTCGGTCACGGCCGGCGCACCATTCGACCGATTCGCGCATTTTCGCGACACGTCGGAAAATCCGGCGGACGTCGAGGCGGCACGGGCACACCGCACGGGGCAGCACACAGAATACGGCCCCGTGCCATCAGTCCCGATCTGATGGCACGGGGCCGTACTCCTCGTACTGTCGCCGCCTCCACCGCGGTCACGCAGTGCCCACCCCGAGCAAAGGAGTCACCAGGCCGCTGCGGACGGCTGCCCACCGCTTACGCGATGAGGTGGCGACACGGTAACAGGCTGCGCAAGGTCGACTACACCCACCCCTGGAGAAATCGACCTTGCGCGTCGCCTGCCCTACCGCATTCGGCCGAACCGACTCGGCCGCGTTCGTGCACCGCTGCGCGGCTGCCGCGTGGGCGTCAGTCCCGGCTCAGCGGCGTGAAGTCGCGGGCACCGATGAACTCGGGCCGCGGACTGCTCGCGGCGAACGGCTCGACGAGCGTGTTCTCCACGCTGTTGAACACCAGGAAGATGTTCGACCGCGGGTACGGGGTGATGTTGTTGCCCGAGCCGTGCATGATGTTCGAGTCGAAGAACAGCGCCGACCCTGCGGGCCCGGTGAACTGGTCGATGCCGTGTTCGGCGGCCAGCTTGGTGATGTCGTTCTCGCTGGGGACGCCGATCTCCTGTTCCTTCAGCGAGGCCTTGTAGTGGTCGTCCGGGGTCTCGCCGAGGCACTGCACGAAGGTCCGGTGCGAACCGGGCATCACCATCAGCCCGCCGTTGAACGGGTAGTTGTCGGTGAGCGCGATCGAACAGCTCACCGCGCGCGGCCGCGGCATGCCGTCCTCGGCGTGCCAGGTCTCGAAGTCGGAATGCCAGTAGAAGCCGTTGCCCCGGAATCCCGGCATGTAGTTCACGCGACTCTGGTGAATGTAGACATCGGAACCCAGAATCTGACGTGCCCGGTCGAGAATGCGCGGATCACGAGCCAATTCTGCGATCAGCTCGCTGATTTTGTGCACCTCGAAAATCGATCGCACCTCGCCGGAGTTCTTCTCCGTGACCACGCGTTCGTCGGCCTTCAGCTGCTCGTCCGACGACAGTCGCTCGAGTTCCCTCCAGTAGCCCTGGACCTCGGCAGGCGAGATCAGGCCTTCCAGGATCGAGTAGCCCTTCGCCTCGTGGGCTGCGAGTTCGGCGGCGTCGAAGGGGCCGTCGTCGGCAACACCCCAGACAGCGGGATCACTTCGATCCAGCAGCTGCGCCTCGCCGCCACGCAGGCGGGTCGGGTAGGCGTCAGAAACGTTGGTGTCGTTCGTGCGGCTCTGCGCGAGAGTCACGTTCGCCTCCTACAGGGTTCTCCACTCTGTTGTTCCGGTTATCTCTCTCCTACAGAGAACGGGTACCCGGCCCGTGTGGGCGCCGTCGGCGACGGCGGCCACACGGACCGGGTACCCGTTGAACTGGGGTGACACGTCGCCTATGGCAACGTTTTGTGTCAGTCCTCTTCGACGATCAGGGGGTAGACGCCGTTCTCGTCGTGCACCTCGCGACCGGTGACGGGCGGGTTGAACACGCAGACGGTCTTCATCTCGGTCCGCGGCCGCACCTGGTGCTTGTCCGCGTTGTTCAGCACGTAGATCGAGCCCGGCTTGAGCTGGTGCACCTCACCGGTGGCCTTGTCCTCGACCTCGCCCTCGCCCTCGGTGATGAACACCGCCTCGATGTGGTTGGCGTACCAGAAGTCGTTCACGGTGCCCGCGTAGAGCGTCGTCTCGTGAACGGAGAAGCCGAGCTTGTCCTTGGCCAGCAGGATGCGCTTGCTGCGCCAGTTCTCGGTCTTGATGTCGGCGTCGGTGTCCGTGATCTCGTCGAGGCTGCGGACGATCAATGCGACTCCTTTGGGTCGTGAGTGTTCGTGGGGCGCGCGAGCCACCGCCCGGCCCTGCCATTCGAGCACAGAACCGGGCGGGGGCCCGTCAGGTGGGGCGTCGTGTCAGCGGGACAACACGGACTCGACGGATTCGGAGATGATCTCCAAGCCCTTGGTGAGTTCGTCGTCGGTGAGCGTGAGCGGCGGGAGCAGCTTCACGACCTCGTCGCTCGGGCCGGAGGTCTCGAGCAGCAGGCCGCGGTCGAACGCCGCCGCGGCGACCTTGCCCGCGGCCTCGGCGTTGCCGAACTCCAGACCGCGCGCGAGACCACGGCCCTTGGCGATCAGCTCGGCGTCCGGGTAGGCGTCGACGAGCTTGCCGAACTCGGCCGCGATCTTCTCGCCCTTGGCCTTGGTCGACTTCTCGAGCGTGTCGTCGTTCCAGTAGTTGCGCAGCGCCGCGGCGGCCGTGACGAACGCGGGGCTGATGCCGCGGAACGTGCCGTTGTGCTCGCCGGGCGACCAGACGTCGAGGTCCGGGCGCACGAGCGTGATCGCCATCGGAAGGCCGTAGCCACCGATCGACTTGGACATGCAGATCATGTCGGGCTCGATGCCGGCCTCTTCGAAGCTGAAGAACGGACCGGTGCGACCGCAGCCCATCTGCACGTCGTCGAGGATGAGCAGGATGCCGTGCTTCTTGCACAGGTCGGAAAGGCCCTTGAGCCAGTCGAGGCGCGCGGCGTTGATGCCGCCCTCGCCCTGCACGGACTCGACGATGACGGCGGCAGGCTCGTTCAGGCCCGAGCCGGAGTCCTCGAGGAGCCGCTCGAAGTAGAAGAAGTCGGGGAACTCGCCGTCGAAGTACTTGTCGAACGGCATCGGCGTGGCGTGCACGAGCGGGATGCCCGCGGCGCCGCGCTTCATCGAGTTACCGGTGACCGACAGCGCGCCCAGGGTCATGCCGTGGAAGGCGTTGGTGAAGTTGATGACCGACTCGCGGCCGGTCACCTTGCGGGCCAGCTTCAGCGCGGCCTCGACGGCGTTGGCGCCACCGGGGCCGGGGAAGATGACCTTGTACTCCATGTTGCGCGGCTGCAGGATCACGTCGTCGAGCGACTGCAGGAAGTCCCGCTTGGCGACGGTGTACATGTCCAGCGAGTGCGTCACGCCGTCGCGGGAGATGTAGTCGATCAGGGCCTGCTTGAGCGCGGGGTTGTTGTGCCCGTAGTTGAGGGCGCCCGCGCCGGCGAAGAAGTCGAGGTACGGCTTGCCGTCCTCCGTGTACAGCCAGCTGCCCTGCGCCTTGTCGAAGACGACGGGCCAGCCACGGCTGTAGCTGCGCACCTCGGACTCGAGCTTTTCGAAGATGCTCACGTGTTTTCAGCTCCTGCTTTTTCAGGCAAATCTGGTGATGTGTTCGCGGCGCTTCGCGCGCTCGGCGCGGCTCAGCCGGCGGGCGGGTTCAGCGGACCAACGCGGAAGAGATCTTCCGGCTCGTGCGGATCCGGGAATTGCTCCGCGGCAAGGAAGTCCGACCGCTCCAGCGTCGCGTCCCACCGTTTGGCGAAGGATCCGAACAACCGGATCGACGCTTCGTTGTCCGGTGTGATGGTGGTGTCGAGGTACCGCACACCGTCTGCGACCGCTCGCTCGAACAGAGCGTCCAGCATCTTCCCGGCCAGGCCGCGGCCGCGCTGTGAATCGTCCACAGCGACCTGCCACACCAGCAGAGAATCGGGCGCGGTGGGCCGTCGATAGCCCATCACGAATCCTACGGGGTTCCCGTCAACGCGGGCGACGACAGATGTGTCGGCGAAATCACGGCACCACAGCAAGTAGGCGTAGGACGAGTTCAGGTCCAGCTTTTGTGAATCACGCGCTATTCGCCAGAGGGCCGCGCCGTCATCCGCCGCTGGTGGTTCGATCACCACGTGGCCCGCCGAATCATTATCGCCGTTGGCACGCTTTGTGTGCTTTCCGGACATATTCAAGCAACGTAACAGGTCGTTGTTTCCTTATCAGCTCACGACGGTCACGATCACCCGATTAACCTGCAACAATGCAGAAACACGCGTGACGATGGCGACAGCGAGCTACCGATCATGGCGGCGGCTGTGCTAAGGACGCGTAGGCCCCCGTGACGTTTCGGACGTATCCCGCAGACCTCGGCCCGCACGTTAGTGGCTCGCGACGGCGAGCGCGAGGGGTCGGAGCGGGGCGACTTTGCGTGACGACCACGGTCACCCAGGGCGTCGACCCCGCACCACCGCATCGACCCGGTGCGCGGCCCGCCACGGCGGGCCCGCGAGCGTCACGACGTCACGAGTACGCCTCCCACCCCCGTACGCCCGTCGGCCACGCCGTCGAACTCGACGGTCGCTCCCGCGCGGACGTGTTCGCCGAGGACCTCGGCCAGTGCATCGGTGACCGCAGCCACGAGCCCGCCGAGGATGTCGTCGGCGTCGGCCCGCTCGAAGACGGCCTCCTTGATGCCGAAGTTCACGGTCGGCGACGGTGCCTCGGCGATCCGGCCGCCGACACCCCAGCGCCCGGCGGGCACGCCGAACAGTCGCACGACCGCGATGTTGCGAGCCCACTCCCCATAGACCGACACGATCGCGCCGGTGAGCTTCTCGATCAGTGCGGTCTCGCGACCCGCCAGGTCACTCTCCGCCACGTGTACGTCGAGGTGCGGCATAGGATCCTCCCCAGGCAAGTTTTGAAAACAAAAAGATTTTGATACCAAACGTATTGGGAGGGTTGGCGGATGTCAACGCCGGACGCCACGGAGGACGCCGTCAGGAAGCTGATGCTCGTGCTGCCGAGGTTGGTGGGCCGGATCAAGCGCCTGCCGCTGCCCGAGGAGCTGCGCTCGCTCGAACTCACGCCGCGGCACCTGTCGGCGTTGTCGATGTTGCTGCTCGACGGGCCGATGAGCGTGTCAGGGTTGGCCGAGGCGCTGGGGGTGGAACCGACGACCGCGAGCCTGGTCGTGACCGAGCTCGCGCGCAAAGGTGTGCTCGTGCGCAGCGAGGACCCGGCCGACCGGCGGCGCCGGATCGTCGACATCACCCCGGACAGCAGGCCGGTCATCAGCCGGTGGCTCTCGCCGGGTGCGCACGCGTGGCGGGCCGCACTGGAACCGCTGGACGCCGAGCAACAGCGACTGGTCGTCGACACGTTCCTGCGCTACGAGGAGACCTTCACCGCCGCGATCGCAACCGACTTCGGCGATCGTTGAGGGCGAGACGTGCGACGATGAGGACATGCCGAAGCTCAACCTCACCGGCGACGCCGCCGCCGACACGCTGCTCTCCGACGACCCGTTCGCGCTGCTGAGCGGAATGCTGCTGGACCAGCAGGTGGCGATGGAGGTGGCGTTCGCGGGTCCGAAGAAGCTCGACGAACGCATGGACGGCTTCGACGTGCACAAGATCGCCGCAACCGACGTCGACTCGTTCGTCGAACTGTGCGTGGCCAAGCCGGCGATCCACCGCTACGGCGCGTCGATGGGCAAGCGCCTCCACGCCCTCGCCCGCTACATCGTCGACCACTACGACGGCGACACCGCTGAGCTGTGGACCTACGGGGCCCCGGACGGGAAAGAGGTCCTCAAGCGGCTGAAGGCGCTGCCCGGTTTCGGCGACCAGAAGGCACGCATTTTCCTGGCGCTGCTGGGAAAGCAGCTCGGCGTGCAACCGGCGGGGTGGCGGGAGGCCGCCGGTGCGTACGGCGAGGAGGACGCCCGCCGCTCGATCGCCGACGTCGTCGACCCCGACACCCTCGCCGAGGTACGCACCTTCAAGAAGGCACAGAAGGCGGCCGCGAAGAAGTAGCGGCCCTACCTGCCGGGGTGGTGCGGCATCCGGTGGGCGAGCAGCTCACCGGTCAGGGCTCGTGCGGCACTCGCCGGGGTGCCGCGCACAGTCGGTGCGAGTCAGCTGTCCTACGCCTGCTCCCCACGCGTCGTACTGGACGGCGTGGCGACCCCACGCCGTCGTCTCGAACGCGGGCCGGTCGCGGGGCGGGACCGTGACCGTGCCGTGTTGCCCGCGGTAGGTGTAGTCGATCCGCAGCCGCCGCGTGCAGTGGCACGTCTCCGTCGACGCCTGCACGATCATGTGCTCGGCCTTGCCCTGTTCGACGTACCGGATGCGGCCGTCGGCTCCGTACGGCCGCGGCTGCCCACCTCCGCGCTGGACCCGTGCCGGGATCTCGTCGCCGCCCGCGTCGAGCGGCACCCGGACCAACAGCGCGTCACTGTCGCCGCCCTGCGGGTCGGCGAGGAACGCGGTGCCGGCCAACGGCCGCTCGCGCCGTTCGACTACGGCGGTGATGCCGACGACGTCGATCCGCCCCGCCCGGTTGCTGTTGAGCGTCACGGTGTGACCGGACGTGCCCATCTGCGCGCCGCCGGACTTGATGGCCTCGAGCACGTCCCGCGTCGTTGATCCGGTGACGATGTCGTCGGTGGCCCAGTAGACGGCGGTGATGACCGCGGGGTTGGCCCTGCCCTCCGCGACGAGCGGGTCCTCACCGACCAGGTCCCGCGCCTGGTCGTGCAACCATCCGTACGCGCCGGGGATGGCGGCGAGCGTCGCGACCAGGCCCACGGTGCCGACGACGGCCACCTTCGCCCTGCCGCCGACCGTCGACAGCCTTCGCCACCAGCGGTTCTCGTCCGCCTGGCGCCTGGCCGGTTCCCGCGTCGACGTCTTCCGCCCCGCGACGTGCTTGCGCCTGCTCACGCCGGTTCCCCTTCGGCGACGGCCGCGTTGTCGTCCTCCGTGTCGTCCTCGCTCGGCCCCTCCCCGGGAACGGGCGCGAGGACGAACGCGTACGCCAAGGCCAGGACCGCTGCGGCGCCGGCGACGAATCCTCCGCCGAGCGACAGCGACGCGTAGTCCGACACCAGATCGCCGAAGGTGCCGTAGGGGTCCCACACCAGTATCGCGTTGAGGGCGAGCACCCCGCCGACCGCACACACAGTGGACTCCGACGGCACGCCAGATCCGGCGCCGCACCCCCGCGGTCAGCACGATGCCGACCGCGCAGAAGAACGTGAGCACCAATCCGGCGCGGTACACCGTCTGCCACCCTTCGACGGCAGGCGGCCAGTCGTCGGCGGTGATCTCGAACCACGGCCAGGACAACGACAGCACCGCGAGCGGCAGCGCGAGCACGAGCGCGCCCCATCCGACGATCCTGCGTGCGCGCAGGCTCGGCTCACCCACCCGCGCCGGCACCACCAGCAGTGTCGCGGCGGAGCCACCCGCCGAAACGGCGACGCCCAGGCTGATCAGCAGCGCGCCGACGGCGTAGAGGTACAGCCCTGGCGCAGGCAATGCCGACAACGGGGCTCCCGCCTGCAGCGCCACCTCCCAGTCCGGCCGCACGGCCTCGGCCCCGGCCCGCAGCGCGGGTTCGGGCGGCTGCCATCCGACCCACAGCGCGAAGATCGGCACCACGGGACCACAGCCTGCGGCCACGACAGCCGCGACCCTGGACGAACGTGCCGCGCCCGCGAAGCCCACCGCCGCGGCCACCGCGCTGAGCACGAGCAACACCGCGAACAGGGGACCGAATCGCGCGATCGCCGTGATCGGCAGCGCTTCGACGGCCTGCTGCATCGTCGCCGACACCCAGGGCAGGGTGAGCGCCACGACGGCCAGCCCGGTGCCGATCCCCGCGAGCACCACGCCCGCGAGCCACGCCACCGTGACGCGTCCCGCCGCGCCCACCGGTGCCTCCGACTCCGCCGTCCCCACAGTCATCGCTGACACCGCCTCCCGGTTCGCCGCGGCAGAGCTTAGACCGGGAGTGCGCGCCCGTCAGGCGTTCCCGAATGTTCGCTTCGCCAGCCGCGTTCCCTCGGCAGCCACCGGGCTCGGGGTCCACTGTGGAACGGGGCGTCACCGGCGAAGCAGGATGCCCTTCACGAACTCGGCCTGGCCCGCGTGCTGCATGGTGTCGCCGATGACGCTGACGAGGCGGACCCCGAGGGTCACGGGCGGATCCCACGCGTCGTCGATGACGACGTCGAGGTCGTCGTCGGAGATACCGCGGACGAACTCGACCGTCTGGTCGTGCACGGCATCGTGGTAGTCGACCAGCAGCGCGGGGTCGGCGATCCGCACGGCGGCGACGTCGGCGCTCGAATGCCCGTAGCCGATGTCGCCGACGGGAAACGGCAGGCCGAACCGTTCGGCCCAGCCGTCGGCCGTCCAGCACTGCTCGAGATCGGCGGCGTCGGCGAGGTGATCGTCCTGCACTCGCGTCAGGTGCCAGACGAGCCAGCCGATGGAGTTGGCGTCGGCGTCGACGCGGTAGGCGAGCGCGTCGGTGTCCAGTCCTTCGACGACGTCGTGGACGATCTCGCGCACGCGCCCGAAGGCGTCCGTCAGCAGTTCGACACTTCCCATACCGTGAATTGTGGTGGCCACGGCGACGTTTCGCTTGCCGGAAGGCCGCTACGCCGACGAGTCCAATGCGGCGTCCACGGCGGCGGGTTCGAACACCGAGTCGGCGACCAGACCGGCAAGTCCGACGAAGGCACCGTTCTCCCCGAGCCGGGAGGCACCGACGTCCAGTCCACGCAACGCGCTCGCGTGGGCGTTGGACTCGACGGTCCTGCGCAGCGCTTCGAGGAACGGCGGCAGCACGCCGATCGCACCGCCGACTCGGACGTGCCGCGGGTTGACGATCGTGACGACGGTGGCCAGGACGGTCCCCACGAGGCGGCCCGCTTCCGCTGTCGCACGCACGGCGTCCCCTCGTCCGGCCTCGACGCGGCGCACCACGTCGTCCATCGAGCGCACCCCGGAATCGCGAAGGTCACGCACCAGCGCCAGACCGCTGGCACTGGCGGCGACGCACCCGCGCCTGCCGCACCCGCACCTGCGGTCGTTGCCCTCGATCCGCATGTGCCCCATCTCGCCCGCGGTGCCGCTCTCCCCACGATGGATCCGTCCGCCCACGACGACGCCGGCCCCGATGCCGGTGCCGATCTTGACGCCGACGGCCGTCGTGTCCGGCCTCCCCATGGCGCAGTAGTCGCCGAAGGTCAGGGCGTTGGCGTCGTTCTCCAGCAGCACGGGAACGCCGAAGGCGTCCGCGAACGGTTCCCGCAGCGCCGTGCCGCTCCAGTCGGGCATCGTCGGCGGCGCGACCGTGACGCCGCGGTCGTGGTCGATCTGACCCGGGATCGACAACGCCATGGCCTTGAGCGTTCCGGTGCGCCCCGTGCGTGACAGGAGCTCGCGGCCGGCGTCCAGCAACATGGGCACGACGTCGTCGGGAGCGTGCCGGACGCGGAGTCTGTGCACGTCGCGGGCGAGCACGGCACCACGCAGATCGGTCACGGCCAGCGCGGCATGACTCTGCCCGAGGTCGACGGCCAGCGCGGTCGGTGTCTCGTCGTCCACCTCGAGCACTTCGGCGCGCCTGCCGCCGCTGGAGTCACGGTGCCCGGCCGCGCGGACGAACCCGTGCCTGTGCAGCGCATCCAGCCGCTCCACGAGCGTCACGCGGGACAGGCCGATGCGCTCCTGCAGCTCCTGCCTCGTGAGCGAGCCGTGCGCGCGCAACACGGCGAGCACGTGTCCCGAGGACGTCGCGCTCGGCGGAGATCCATGCCGACCTGTCACAACCACGTTGACAATCGTCCCATCGCTACTTATGTTAACAGGCCTGACAAAAGTTCGTAACACGTCAGGTCCCGACAAGCCAGTTCCGACAA
>Ga0079224_100002968_pt1 | contig 21062 bp, 20 predicted proteins | sample Stecom2015_FD_80414 | JGI IMG/M metagenome (GOLD analysis project Ga0079224, IMG submission 80414) | Agricultural soil microbial communities from Utah to study Nitrogen management - Steer compost 2015 | ecosystem: Environmental > Terrestrial > Soil > Agricultural land | place: USA: Utah...
CACGGGGGCGGCAAAGGCGATGGGACCAGCGAGGATTGCCGGATGCAGCGCAATTACTCCCACTGTGGTAAACCGTGGGCTAGGGCCTCGGCAATCCGCTCAAGTTCACGGCCGCGCGAGGCTTTTAGGAGCACGGTGTCACCGGCTCTTAGCTCCGCAAGAAGGGGCACCGCCGCTTCCGCGGGAGTCGATACGGAGGTGACGTTGCCCGCCTTCATTCCTGAAGCCAAAGCACCTTGCGCGATGCGTTCCGCCCTTGGCCCCACCGTAATTAGCCTGTCGAGGCCCAGGGCGCCGCATGCTTCGCCGACCTTTCGATGCGCTTCTTCGCAGTAGCGGCCCAGTTCCAACATGTCCCCCAAAACGGCGATGCGCCGGGTGGCGGCCGTGTCGGCCAGCGTGGCAAGGGCGGCTTCCATGGAGGCCGGCGATGCGTTGTAGGCGTCGTTAATGAGTGTCACGCCGCCGCTTAGCCGTTCAACCTGCATACGCAAGCCGGAGGGCCGGACTTGGGCCAGCCCCTGCGCCACTTCCGACAGAGAAAGCCCGCACTCGACGCCCACGGCCGCAGCAGCCAACGCGTTGGCGACGTTGTGCCGTCCCGGCACCGGCAGGCGCACCGGAACAGCTTCCGATCCGCAGTGCAAACGAAAGGCAAGGCCTTCCAGACCGAAGGATTGAACGTCTGAAGCCCGAACCCGGGCATCCTCTCCCAGACCAAACGTGACAACTCGCGCCTGCGTATACGCCGCCATGGCCGCGACGCGCGGATCGTCCGCGTTGAGCACGGCCGTTCCCGTGGCCGGCAGGGCCTCCACGAGCTCCCGCTTGGCCGCGGCGACGGCGTCAATTGATCCGAGGAGTTCGGCGTGGACCGGGCCGACGTTCGTGACGACACCGATTGAAGGCCGGGCAATGCGGGCCAAAGACGCAATCTGTCCGGCGCCGCGCATGCCCATTTCCACGACGATCGCTTGATGCTCACCGGTGCGGCGCAGCAGCGTCATGGCCATGCCGATTTCCGTGTTCAGGTTTCCCTCCGTCGCCAGTACCCGGTACTTTTCCGACAGAACGGCGGCCAAAAGGTCTTTGGTCGTCGTCTTCCCGTTACTGCCCGTCACTGCTACGACCGGACCGCAGAAGTGCTTGCGGTCCCAGGAGGCGAGAGCTTCCAGGGCGCTGAGCGTATCGTCTACGGCGACGGCGGTTACGCCCTCGGGCAGTTCGATCGCACCGAGGTGCGAGCGGTCGACCAGAACGGCCGGTGCCCCCTTGCGGACGGCTTCACCGATAAACCGGTGGGCATCGAAGCGCTCTCCGATGATGGGAACGAAAAGTTCGCCTGGCTGTAAGGTGCGGCTGTCGGTGGAAACCCCCAGAATGCGGTCTGCTCCGCCGTGCTGCACGATTGTACCGCCGACTGCCGCGGCCAGCTCTTCAGCGCTGAGCGGTTGCACGACCGAATCGCTCCTCTAAGGCGGCCCGAGCCTCTTCGCGGTCATCGAAGTGCCTGCGCACGCCTCGGATTTCTTGGTAGGTCTCGTGACCCTTGCCTGCGATCAACACCAAATCACCGGGCTCCGCGATTCTGATAGCCTCCCGTATCGCTTCCCGCCTGTCCACAACGCGCTCCCAGTGCGCTGGCGCGCCGCTCACTTGCCGCATGCCCGCCTCGATTTCCTCGCATATCGTTTCCGGGTCTTCACTGCGCGGGTTGTCCGAAGTGACGATGACGAAATCCGCTAGACTGGCCGCGATGCGTCCCATGCGCGGGCGCTTTGTTCTGTCCCTGTCACCTCCCGCGCCGAAAAGGAGGATCAGCCTGCCCTTACCGAGCGCCCGGGCGGCGCGCAGCACGTTCTCCAAGCCGTCCGGAGTGTGAGCATAGTCCACAATGACTGAGACCGGATAGGCACCCGACACCCGTTCGAAGCGGCCGGGAACCTGGACGCCGGCCAGGCCCGCAGCGATGTCCTCCAAAGGCACTCCTAATCGATGAGCCACGGCCAAAGCGCCCAAGGAATTGTACACGTTAAAGACACCGGTCAGCGCGAGCCGGATTTCGATGCTGCCGCTGGGCGTGTGAGCGACATAAGTGACTCCGCCGGCATCGAAGCGGATTGAGGATGCCCTGTACTCCGCGCCTGGGCTCTCCACGCCGTACAGATAAACCGGAGCGGCCGTTGCCCGCGCGAAGTGGCTTGCATGGGGATCGTCAGCATTGATTATTGCCCCGTCCTCAAGGCGCGAGAAAAACCTGAGCTTCGCATCGCGGTAAGCCTCAAAGGTTGTATGGTAATCGAGATGGTCCTGCGTGAGATTTGTAAAGACGCCATATGCGAACCGGGCGCCGCTGATACGATGTAGATCGATACCGTGGGACGAGACCTCCATCGAACACGTCGTACAACGGGCCGCCGCCATCTCGGCTAAGAGACGCTGGATGTCCGGTGCCTCGGGCGTGGTCCGGTCGCCCGGCACGTATCGATCGCCGATGCGGCTGCCCAAGGTGCCGATAAGCCCGGCTGCACCGTGAGCCCGTTGGAAAATCGAATGCAGCAGATAGGTGCTCGTCGTCTTGCCGTTCGTGCCCGTCACGCCGATCAGAGTAAGTCGTCGGGACGGATGACCGTAGAAGGCAGAGGCTAACTCGCCGAGGCGCTCGCGTACGTTGGGTACCACGATTTGTGGAACGTGCGCCAGTTCGTCGAGGTACCTTTCGCAGAACAAGGCACGTGCCCCTTTCGCCACCGCCTCGCGGGCAAAGCTGTGCCCGTCTGCTGTCGCTCCTTTCCAGCAGACAAATAGCGCTCCTGGCCGCACGTGCCGCGAGTCATAGACGATATCGTTCACGGTAACGTTCCGTTCGCCCACGTAGCGGGCTTCAGGCACGCTCGCGGCGAGCTCATGTACGTTCCGCGCTTGAATCCCCATAATCCGTCTCACTCCAAAGAAAGCAAAAAGGGCTTCGCATCTAGTCTCGCCACCTAGCGGTCATTCTATGGCGCGGACGTGCCCGGTGACGAAAACTGCACTTCCACGACACTGCCGGAAGGTGTGCGCTCGCCGGGGGCGGGGAACTGCGACGTGGCGACGCCTGTTCCCTGGATACGAATGCGCAAGCCCTTCTCCTGTAAAGCGAATGCCGCGTCCCGCATGCTGAGACCCGTCACATCGGGAACGGTGACGATCGTCGGTTCGGGAAGTTCCTCCTCGTGGAAAACGAGCAGGACGGTGGTTCCTTTGTCGACGACCGTTCCCGGGACCGGAATGACGTCCAAAGCGTAGCTTCCGTAGCCTTCATGGGCCACCTTGAGTCCGGCCGCTGCCAACCGTTCTTCGGCTTCTTCGGCAGGCAGGTTGCGGATGTTGGGGATCACGACTTTCTCCTTGGGCACCGGCTCAGGGGTTTCATAGCGGCGTGGAATACCCATATACTCCAACGCCTCCTCGACGACGCGCCCGAAGACCGGCGCCGCCCAGGTGCCGCCCCACGAGGGTTGGGCGTGCACCTTGTAGAGCATCACGACGCCCACTATCGCCGGGTCGTCTGCCGGTGCAAAGCCGACGAACGTGGCCATGTTGAGGTCGATGTAACGTCCGTGCTCGGGAATTTGTGCCGTTCCCGTCTTGCCCGCCACCCGGTAACCCGGCACATCCGCCCGGGTCCCTGAGCCGTTTGCAACCACGGAACGCATGGCTGAGATAAACTCCTGCGCCGTCTGCCGTGAGAGGACTTGCCGGATGATTTCGGGCGCACGCGCTTCGACGATGTCGCCGTCCTTGGTGCGGATCTCCTTTACGAGCCGCGGCTTGTATAAGGTACCCCCGTTCGCGATGGCCGCCACGGCCATGGCCATCTGGAGGGGAGTGACCGCTATTCCTTGGCCGAAGCCGACGTTGGCCCATTGCAGCGACGGGTTCGGCGTCGGGCGGGGCACAAGGCCCGTTCCTTCACCCGGAAAGTCGATGCCGAGCCGTCCGCCGAAACCGAACGCACGGATGTATTCGTAGAACCGGGCAGGGCCGATCTCATCGGCGCTCATTACCGCGAATACCGGGTTGCACGAGTTCTCCAAAGCCTCGACGAAGGTTTGCTCGCCGTGGCCCCCCGCTCGCCAGCAATTGACGACGCCTCCCCACCGCTCGAGACGTACCGGGTCGACGTAAGTGGACGCCAGAGTGGCGGCTCCGACTTCTAGGGCCACCGAACCCGTGATTACTTTAAACGTGGACCCCGGCTCGAACTGGTCGGTTACCGCCCTATTTTTCCAGAGCTCGGGCGGATAGTCGCTAAAGTGGTTCGGATCAAAGCTGGGATAGGTGGCCATGGCCAAAATGTCGCCCGTCTTCGGATCGACGGCGACGAAAATGCCCATCTCCGCCTGGCTTTCGAGGACACCCCGCTCGAGCTCGCGTTCGACGATGTACTGGATGACATGGTCCACCGTAAGGACGATGTCGAGGCCATCGGTCGGTTCGATACGTCGTTCCAGACCGTCCGGAATGGAACGCCCCGTCGCGTCCCTCTCGCGTACGAGCATGCCCTCGGTTCCCTTTAGGACATTCTCGTAGTACGCCTCGAGTCCCTCCAACCCCTGATTGTCGATACCGGCAAAGCCCAAAACATTGGCTGCCAATTTGCCATGGGGGTAAAAGCGCTGCGGCCTTTCGGTTATGTAAATGCCCGGCAAAGCGCGGGCGCGGACGGCACGTGCCGTCTCGGGATCGACCTTCAGGCGGAGCCACACGGTGCGCACGTTTTGCTCCAGGCGCGAGAGCTGCCAATCCGCGTCGACATCGAGCAAAGGCGCAAGCTCGTGGGCGGTGCGGACCGGGTCTTCGACCTCGACGGGCACCGCGTACACCGCTTCGGCGCTGATGCTGGTGGCGAGTGGCACCATATTGCGGTCGTAGATCGTGCCGCGGTCGGGCAAAAGCGGCACGGGGCTAAACCGTTGGGCCAGCGCCATGTCGAGGAAACGGTCGCCGTGCCATAGCTGTAAGTAGGCGAGGCGGAGCAGCAGCAGAAGCGTCAGAACGCTGACGGCGACGAAAAGCGCCGCAATACGCCGTTGAACGGCCAGTTTTGAAAAGCGATTCACACGACGCACTCCTCAGCCCTGCTCCTCAATTCGAGGGATGTAGGGGGATTCGGCGATTCAGCGCCTCTCTCCTCCCGCTTCGGCCGTTTCGAGGCGTGGCCAGTGCTGGGCGACCCAATCGACTGCTATGGCGATGAACCCACGTGGTTTCTCCGGCGCTGGTGTGGCCGGTTCGGACGACGCAATGCGGGCCGTTTCATCGAGTACTACGTATTGCGTCGCCTCAGGCCGGACCATGCCGAGTTTGTCGGTGGCTACCTGTTCGACGTGGGCGAGGGAGTGGGCTTGCGCTATGCGTAGCTGCAGGAACTCCCGTTCCCGCAGCGCATCGGCGACGGATTGATTCAGCGCATCGGCTTTGTAGGCCAACGTCATGATGTAGGTACGCTGACCTACATAGACGAGGGCCAAGGCGAGCAATGCCACCGCGCAACCCGCCATCAGGAGGGCCTCATGCACTCGACGCTGCTTCCTGCGTACACGGCCCGTCCCTACGTGTGGTGCCACAACAGAATGAGTCTTCTGGGAAGTCCTATTCGACATGATCATGTCTATTCGTCCTCTCCCGGCAGAAGAACACGTTCTGCCGCCCTCAATTTGGCACTGCGTGCTCTCGGATTCTCCGACTTCTCCCTCTCACTGGCCGCAACGGCACGCCGCGTCAGGATCCGAACCGACGGCCGGCGACCGCATCGACAGACCGGAAAGTCCGGGGGACAAATGCACGGGTTTTCTGCTTCCTGCAACGCCTGCTTTACAATGCGATCCTCCAGCGAATGAAAGCTGATGGCGACCAAGCGCCCGCCGTGACGCAACGAAGCGATCGCCTGCGGCAAGGCTTCCTCAATCGCATCGAGCTCGCGGTTAACGGCTATCCGCAGCGCCTGAAAGGTCCGCTTCGCCGGATGAGGACCCTGGCGCCTGGCGGCTGCGGGGATCGCCGATTTCACGATGTCCACCAGTTGACCCGTCGTTGTGATGGGCGATGCGGACCGCGCCCTGACGATCTGCCGGGCGATGCGGCCCGCCCAGCGTTCTTCACCGTACTCCTTCAGGATGCGTGCCAACTCCGCCTCGGGCAGCGTGTTTACAAGGTGTGCGGCGTCCGTTTCGCTTCTGCGGTCCATGCGCATATCGAGTGGAGCATCGAGTTGGTAGCTGAAGCCCCGCTCGGCCCGGTCTAACTGCGGCGATGAGACGCCGAAGTCGAAGAGGATCCCGTCCACTGCGTCGATGCCTAGCTCGTCCAGGATGGCGCTCAGACGGGCGAAGTTGTCGTGAACGAAACGCACCAGATTGCCGAAGCGACCCAACCGCCGGGAGGCAGCCGCCAGCGCAGCCTCGTCGCGGTCGATGGCGATCAACAGGCCACCCGGAGCGATGCGCTCGGCGATCTGTTCGCTGTGTCCCCCGCCACCTACGGTGGCATCGACGTACACGCCGCCCGGGCGTGGGTCGAGGTAGCGCAGGGCGGGCTCCAGAAGGACCGGTTTGTGTTCGAAGGGCCGGTTGTCCGGCTGATCCATCGGAGCGCACCCCCAATCAGTGTCAAATACCTAAGTCTACAATGTTTTCCGCGATGGCGTCGAACGATTCGGACGCGCTCTCCACATACACCTTCCAGCGCTCGGCGCTCCAAAACTCGACGCGAGTGGACACACCGACGGCTACGACGTCCTTTTCCATTTGTGCGTAATCACGCAAGTTTTGCGGGAGCATAATGCGCCCCTGTTTGTCCAGCTCGCACTCGACGGCACCGGAGAAGAAAAAGCGGACAAACGAGCGGGCGTCGGCTTTGGTGAGCGGCAGGGAGCGCAGTTTTTCCTCGATGTCCCTCCACTCGCTCATCGGATAGGCGAAGAGACAGTGGTCTAGCCCACGGGTGACGATAAACGTGTCACCGAGGCCTTCTCGGAAACGGGCCGGCACGATGAGACGACCTTTGGCGTCCAATGTGTGGTGGTATTCTCCCATGAACACGGGCGCCTTGTGCCCCCTTCCGGCCCACCGCGCTTCCCTGGGGAGACCCTAACCTCCCCGGGGTCCTCCACTTCTCACCACTCTCCCCCACATTGTACCCACTTTCGTCCACCAACGGGAAATTCCTCCCGCCGAAAACGTGCGAACGCGAAAAAACGCCCTCCGAGGGAGGACGTTTGACCGGAAGCACTATGTCGAATGAGGGGGCCAATGCTAATCGGGCCAGTAAAGGATGCGCCCGCACTGTTCACACGTCGATGTGACCGCTCCCCGCAGCGCCGTCACGGAGGCCGGCAGCGTCATGCGGCAGCCTCCGCAAACGCCGCGGATTACTTGGGCGATGGGCGTCCCCTCGGTGGAGGCCTTCTTTCGCTCGTAAAGGGCTAATGCCGATGGAGAGACCTGAGAACGCAGCTCCTCGAGTTCGTCGCGCACCATGGCCTCTTCCAAGTCCCAGGCGCTTTGCATGTGTTCCAACTTTTGCTGGGCGGTGTGGAGTTCCCTTCGTGCCTTGGCTTCGGCCGCATCGACCTTGCTTTTTTGAGCTTCCAGGGTCTCCAACTCTTCGAGGGCCTGGAGAAGGTCCGTCTCTTCCTTTTCGACCTGGACCGTGAGTTCGGCGAGGCGCTTTTCCAACTGCGACAGCTCACGAGGGTTGGTGATACCGCCTTCGTATAGCCGCTCACGCACGGCTCCTTGTGACTGTTCAGCGGCGGCTAAGGCAAGCTCACGGGAGCGGACACTGCGCTGCGCCACGGCAATGCGTTTGTCGAGTACCGATTGCAGCTTCTGGAACTTGCCGGCTCGTTCTTGTAACTCATTCACCAGTTGGGTCTCGGGAGAGGTTTTCCGGAAGCGCTCGAGCCGGATCAATTTCTGCTCGAGTTCCTGAATCCGGAAAAGCCGTTTCAGATCGTGTTCCGCCATGGGCTGACTCCTTCACGAGCGGACTTGAGCGAGGTGTCGTCGACTAGCTGCGGGTGGCGCTGAGCAGATCTTTGTAGGTTTCGATGTCCATGCCCACGGTGCGGCGGGCTGTAATCAGATCGGTACCCACCGTAGCGGCGCACTTGACACAACGGCGGGTTTGCGGAAGTGCGGCAAGACGTTCAGCGGGAATAGGTTTTCCGCAGATCTCACACGGGCGAGTCACCTTGAGCCCCCTCCTTCGCAGCGGAATCGGCAAGCGTGAGGTGGAACGGATCTTCTTCCTGAGCTACGGCGACCAGCAAATCGAAGTCGACGGCACGGGCCCGGGATTCCAGGTAGGTTTTCCAGTAGTCGAGCAGCAGTCGCTCGGTGGCGAAGTGTCCCGCGTCGATGAGCCAAAGGCCCAAGGCCCGGGCGTCCACCGCATCGTGAAACTTGACGTCTCCGGTTACGTACGCGTCCGCCCCCTCTCTGGCAGCCTCGGCCATAAAGGATGCGCCCGAGCCGCCCATCACGGCCACACGTTCTACTTTGGCAGGTAACGCGCCGTTATGCCGCACGTGCGTTACCGCGAGCCGTCGTACTACAAAATCGAGGAACGCCTCGGGCGTCATTGGTTCGGGCAACTCCCCCACCCTTCCGTAACCCGCTTTGTCGGCTGCGCCGTCGGCAGCCCGTTCGGGAACAAGGGTGCGAGTGCCTTGGAGTGCGAACCGCCGTGCGAGCACCTCGCTCGTCCCCTTTTCGGCCGCATCGAAGTTCGTGTGGGCGGCGTAGACCGCGACGTCGGTTTCGAACAGTGCGCGCAGCAAAGCACCGGCCGGACGATCCCATCGCAGTTCGGTGAGAGGGCGAAATATCAGCGGATGGTGGGAAACGATAAGATCGGCCGACATACGGGCGGCCTGCTCTACGACATCGGCTGTGACGGTCAATGCGAGCAGAACCCGCCGCACCTTGCGGTCCGCCGCGCCGAATTGCAGGCCAATCTGGTCCCAATCGGCAGCCAGGACGGGCGGTGCGAGTTCCTCCATCCACTGCACGATGTGGCCGACGCGACAACCCAAAGTGCATCCCTCCGTGACGGCACCGTCAAACGGACCAACTTAGAGAACACCTTCGTCAGTGAACTGCAACTTCCTGCCCTCGTGCCAAGTCCGGTGCGGCGGAAGAGGACAAAAGAAAGCAACGGACCCTTCTCGCTTCGAGAAGGGTCCGTTGTCTGGAAAAAGCTGGTACCCCCAACGGGATTCGAACCCGTGCCGCCGCCTTGAAAGGGCGGTGTCCTAGGCCTCTAGACGATGGGGGCATCTATTATAGTTTGACAGTCCGTGGTGGGCCCGGCAGGATTCGAACCTGCGACAACACCGATTATGAGTCGGGCGCTCTGCCGCTGAGCTACGGGCCCCGCACCCGCATACGACGCTCTCAATTATACCACGTAGTCGCAAGTTGTGGCAAGGGCCGCGCCGCAGTTGCGGTCGCACTGAAAGGCCCCGGCCACTGGCCGGGGCATGGCTCCCCGGGCTGGATTCGAACCAGCAACAACCCGGTTAACAGCCGGGTGCTCTACCGTTGAGCTACCGGGGATCGGCGAAGCGGACTGCAACAACTATTATACACTGTACAGCCCGCTAGTCAACACCCTACTCAAGGAAATCCTTGAGCTTCTTGCTCCGGCTGGGATGGCGCAACTTGCGTAACGCCTTGGCCTCGATCTGCCGGATTCGCTCGCGGGTGACGCCGAACTCCTGCCCCACTTCCTCGAGCGTGCGCGGCCGCCCGTCGTCAAGGCCGAAGCGCAGGCGCAGAACACGCTCCTCACGGGGAGTTAGCGTGCCGAGCACCTCTTCAAGCTGTTCTTGCAACAACAGGAAGGAGGCAGCCTCGGCCGGTGCCGGTGCGTCCTGATCTTCGATGAAGTCGCCTAAATGGCTGTCTTCCTCTTCGCCGATGGGCGTTTCGAGCGAGACCGGCTCTTGAGCGATCTTCATGATCTCGCGCACGCGTTCGACCGGCAGCTCCATCTGTTCGGCGATCTCCTCCGGCGTGGGCTCCCGGCCCAGTTCTTGCAGGAGCTGCCTGGACACCCTGATCAGCTTGTTGATGGTTTCCACCATGTGAACAGGAATACGAATGGTCCGCGCTTGGTCTGCAATGGCCCGTGTGATGGCCTGGCGAATCCACCAGGTCGCATACGTGCTGAACTTGAAGCCCTTGCGGTAGTCGAACTTGTCGACGGCCTTTAGGAGCCCCAAGTTGCCTTCCTGAATCAGGTCGAGAAACAGCATGCCGCGACCGACGTATCGCTTGGCGATGCTGACTACGAGGCGCAAGTTGGCCTCCGCCAGTCTCTTCTTGGCTTCCTCGTCGCCCTGTTCGATGCGCTTCGAGAGTTCAATCTCCTCTTCCGCTGTGAGCAGCGGAACCCGACCGATCTCCTTTAAATACATCCGCACTGGGTCGTCGAGTCCGATGCCCTCCGGTAACGACAGATCGTCGTCGTCGTACGACACACTCTCGAGCACGTCCTCCGCGTCGTGGTCGGAGGAAGCTTCATTCCGGCTGTCGTCTGCGCCGGAATCTGCTATAATATCAATACCTTGATTCGCAAAGCGCTCGTAGATATCGTCTATCTGATCGGGGGTCAAATCGGTTTCCTGCAGCGCGTCCATGATCTCTTTGTAGGTGAGAACGCCCTGCTTTTTCCCCTTGTCCAGAAGTTCGCTCAGACCCTCGATCTCGGTAATCTCTTCGCGATGACTCATCGGAGCCTCCCCCCTCTCTATCGGCACATGCTATCCTGTCCGTGTGCCGTGTGTGCCGATGGCGATGGTCTGCCGCAGTCGCTTGTATGCGAGCAGCAGACGGCCGACATGTTCAGCATATGCTTTCCCATCTCTCTCCGGCAGCCGTGTCAATTCTACCTCCATACGGCGCAGGTTTCTGCGCATCTGGCCTTCCCACAGGCGCCTCACGTACGTACTCAGATCGAGTACGATGACAGGTTCCCAAGAGCGCAGCTCGTGTAACGCCGCAGCAATGTCGGGTGCCAGCTCCGCCTCGGTAAGATCGCCGTTTGCCAGAAGGCGCAAAGCCTTGAATAGTGCATTGTGCTCGCCGCGAACGAACGGGCTTTCGCCCAGCGTGGCATAGACCTTTTCAATCTGCTCCGGTTGGCGGAGCAGTAGCCAGAGTACCGTTCTCTCTTCCGATACCGCTGTATCCTGCTGCGGGAGCCCGGGTAACTTTTCGTGCTCGGCAGCGGACCGCCGGTCCCGCCCGCGGACGGGGGAATCTATAGTAGTATAACGGCTTCTCTCAATTCTATGTCGATCGCCCGTTCGCCTGCCGGTCCGTTGCAAAAACTGTTCCAGGGCTGCGAAGACCGCACGGGACGAAGTGCCTACACGTGAAGCGATGCGTGCCACATAAGCTTCTCTGGCCACGGGACTCGTGACGCCCGCCAGAATAGGCAGCGTAGCCTCGACGGCCCCGGCCCGTCCGTCCACTGACCCCAAGTCGAACGCCCCGAGTGCTTCTTCGATCTTGAACTCGGTCAACGACATGGCCGCTTCCAGCTGGGCCAGAAACGCCTCCGGGCCGTGGGCCCTGACGAAGGAGTCGGGGTCTTGTCCCTGCGGCAGAAGCGCGACCCGCACGGCCAAGCCTTCCTCGCGCAGTATGTCGAGGCCCCGGTCGGCAGCGGTGCGCCCGGCGGTGTCCCCGTCGAAGGCAAGGATGACCTCGGTCGTGAGCCGTTTCAAAGTGCGCGCTTGCTCTTTCGTGAAGGCCGTGCCGAGGGAAGCAACGGCATTGCCGATTCCCGCCTGAGCCAGGGCAATGACGTCTGTGTAACCCTCGCAGACGATGACGTATCCTTGCTGGCGGACGGCCGCTCGCGCTTGCACAAGGCCGTATAAGTGTTCCCGCTTCGAAAATAGCTGCGTCTGCGGGGTATTCAAGTATTTCGGCTGGACGTCGCCTAAAGCCCGTCCGCCGAACGCAACGATTCGCCCGCGCAGATCCGTAATGGGGAACATAATCCGGTTGCGAAACAGATCGTACGGCGCACGCCCGTCACGCTGACTTGCCAGACCGGCATCCAGAGCTATCTCTTCCGAAATGCCATGGGCCTTCAGATGCCGCAGCAATCCGTCCCGGCGGTTCGGCGCGTAACCTATCTGAAACAGCTGAACCGTGGCCGTGTCGATGCCCCGAGTTTTCAAGTACTGTTCGGCTGCCCGGGCGGCCGGCGAGCGCCATGCGTGCAGGAAGTACTCCGCAGCAATGGTGTTCGCCCGGATACACTCCGCTTCCTTCTGGCGCGCGCGCACTTCCCCGGCCGATCGATTCCCCGAGCTCTGCGGCAGGTTCACTCCGGCCTCCTGGGCCAGCTTTCTGACCGCCTCAGGAAACGTAAGGCCCTCGTACTTCATGACGAACGAGAAGATGTCGCCGCTCTCTTTACAACCGAAACAGTGAAAGAACTGTCGCTCCCGGTGTACGCTGAACGACGGCGTCTTCTCTTGATGGAACGGACACAGGCCGAGGAAGTTGCGCCCGGATGGCCTCAACGCGACGTATCGTCCGATATAGGAGACGATATCGAGCCTCGCCCGGATTTCCGCTAAATGCTCCTCCGCGTACCTGGCCATTCGTCCCTTGACTCCTTTTAAAGCTTCCGCCGGAAGCGTCGGAGTACACCACTCCTTTTCGCTAACCGCACGGGTTCTCCTGCTCACCCCATCCGGACAGGGAACGGACGTTCTCCTCTCCTGCACACCGCGGGATTAAAGAGCCCATGCCGGTGTGCCGGCATGGGCCCTCATGCCTACCGCGCGGGTGCTCGTCCCTTCGGGATTAACGCGGGTTTGCGATGTTAGCCTGCGCCGCAGCGAGCCTTGCGGCCGGTACCCGGAACGGTGAGCAGCTCACATAGTCGAGGCCGACGTTGTGGAAGAAGACCACGCTGGACGGATCGCCTCCGTGCTCGCCGCAGACACCGACTTTCAGATCGGGACGGGTGGCACGGCCCTTCTCGGTGCCGATTTTCACCAGTTGTCCTACGCCCTTCTGGTCGATGCTCTGGAACGGATCTTTCTCCAGGATGTTCTGCTCCAGATAATCGGGCAGGAAGGTACCGATGTCGTCACGGCTGAAGCCGTAGGTCATCTGCGTCATGTCGTTCGTGCCGAAGGAGAAGAACTCGGCTTCACGAGCAATCTCGTCGGCCGTCAGGGCCGCACGCGGCACCTCGATCATCGTACCAACGCTATATTCGACTGCGACGCCGGCTTCCTTCATCACCCGCTCAGCCGTTTCGACCGCGACCTGCTTCAAGATCTCGAGCTCTCGTACCGTGCCGACGAGCGGGATCATGATCTCGGGCACAACCTTCTGGCCTTCCTTCGCGAGCTGGCATGCAGCCTCCATGATGGCCTGCACCTGCATCTCGTAAATCTCGGGATAGGTGATGCCCAACCGGCAGCCGCGGTGGCCGAGCATCGGGTTCAGCTCGTGCAAGGCCTCGACACGGTCGCGGACTTCCTTCTCGCTGACGCCGAGATCCTTAGCCAGCTGTGCGATGGCGGCATCGTCCTGCGGCAGGAACTCGTGGAGCGGCGGGTCGAGCAGGCGAATGGTCACCGGCAGACCGCTCATCTCCTTAAAGATCTCGTAGAAGTCGCCGCGCTGGAACGGCAGCAGCTTCGCCAGAGCCTTGCGCCGACTCTCCTCGTTGTCGGCCAGGATCATCTCGCGTACGGCACCGATGCGGTCGTCGGCAAAGAACATGTGCTCGGTCCGGCACAGGCCGATGCCTTCGGCGCCGAACTGCCGCGCGATCCTGGCATCTTGCGGCGTGTCAGCGTTCGTCCGGACCTTCATGGCACGGAACTCGTCGGCCCACTCCATGATCGTCGCGAAGTTACCCGTCAGTTCGGGCTGAACCGTAGCCACCTGGCCCAGCATGACCGTCCCCGCCGTACCGTCGATCGAGATCCAGTCGCCTTCCTTTACGACGACGTCGCCCACGGTGAACTGCCGTGCTTCATAGTCGATGCGGATGGCGCCGGCACCGGCCACGCAGCACTTGCCCATACCGCGTGCGACGACCGCCGCGTGGGACGTCATCCCGCCGCGAGCCGTTAGGATCCCCTGGGCCGAGTGCATACCGCCGATGTCCTCGGGCGAGGTTTCGTTACGGACCAAAATGACTTTCTCGCCCCGCTCGGCCCACTTCTCCGCGTCCTCGGCGAAGAAGACGACCCGACCGACGGCCGCGCCCGGCGAAGCCGGCAAGCCCTTCGCAATGACCTGGGCCTTCTTGACCGCTTCCCCGTCGAAGCGGGGGTGCAGAAGCTGATCGAGCTGGTTCGGATCGACACGGGTGACCGCCGTTTTCTTGTCGATCAAACCCTCCTCCACCATCTCGACGGCAATGCGAAGTGCCGCGGCCGCCGTACGCTTGCCGGCACGGGTCTGCAGCATGTACAGCTTGCCGTCTTGAATGGTGAACTCGACGTCCTGCATGTCCTTGTAGTGAGCCTCGAGCTTCTTGTAGATCGAGACCAACTCTTCGTATACTTCGGGCATGGCATCCTTCAGCGTCTCGATGGGCTGCGGAGTACGGATACCGGCGACGACGTCTTCGCCCTGTGCGTTGAACAGGTACTCGCCGTAGAACTCGTTCTCGCCGGTGCTCGGGTTGCGCGTAAAGGCGACGCCGGTGCCAGAAGTCGGACCCATGTTACCGAATACCATTGCCTGGACGTTCACCGCAGTACCCCAGTCATGGGGAATGTCATTCAGCCGGCGGTAGGTCACGGCGCGCGGCGTGTTCCACGAGTCGAAGACGGCATTGATCGCACCCACGAGCTGCTCCCACGGATCGACCGGGAAGCCCTTGCCGATCTCCTTTTCGACGAGCTGCTTGTAGCGCTCTACGACTTCCTTCAGGTCCTCCGCCTCGAGATCGGAGTCCAGCTGCACACCGGCCTTCTTTTTCTGCGCCTCGAGCTGCTCTTCGAACTTATCGTGGTCGACGCCCAACACGACGTCCCCGTACATCTGGATGAAACGGCGGTAGCTGTCGTAGGCGAAGCGCGGATTGTTGGTGCGCTTGGCGAGGCCTTCCGCCACCTCGTCATTGATGCCCAGGTTCAAAATGGTGTCCATCATACCGGGCATGGACACGCGTGCGCCCGAGCGGACCGAGAGCAGGAGCGGATTCTCAGGGTCGCCGAACTTCGCGCCCATCGCCTCTTCCACCTTGGCGAGGGCCTCTCTAACCTGTGCCTCGAGGTTCGCCGGCCAAGTCTTGTTGTTCGCGTAATAAGCCGTGCAGACCTCGGTGGTGATGGTGAAACCTGCCGGGACGGGAATACCCAGCGAAACCATCTCCGCCAGGTTCGCACCCTTCCCTCCCAGAAGGTTGCGCATCGACGCGTCGCCCTCGGACACGCCGTTGCCGAAGAAGTAGACCATCTTTTCTTGCATGTTCCTTCCTCCCTGTAGAAACCGCCGACTGTTGACGCTGCGATTCCAGTACTGAGAATAACCATGGCAGGAGCGCCCGCCGCCTGTTACTTCACAATGGGAAAACCCGACGTGAAGAGTTCTGCGTCCAAAGATGAAATTCCTGCCACTTAGGGTAGGAATCTATCCCGCCGGGCCGAAATTTGTACCCGTGGGGCAGCGCGGCACCAAACGAGCCTTTCAGGTAGCCGGCGCGTCTTCGGCGTTGAGCTCGTGCCAGGCCTCCTCAGCCCCGTCTTCATTCCTTTGAAACTCTACCGTGCAGCGACCTACGAGACAGGCCAGGCCGGCGATGACGAACAACTGCGGGGCGAGGGCCGCGCCGATCACCCCGGCCGTCACGGGTATTTCCAAGTATGTTTTTTCTCCCTTGCGGACGCGCAAGCGGGTGACGTTGCCTTGGTGTACGAGGCGTTCCAAGGAGGCAACGAGCCGGGCCTTCGGATCCGTTTCGGCCTGCCTTTCCTCGTAGAGCACCAGCGCCTCGACGACGTCGCCGTCACATGCGTCGAGGAGCTGTTTGGCTTCTCCGTACCCGATGCCGACGCGCTCCCGCAGAATGTCAATCTTTTCCAGCTCGCTCAGCGTGTGCATCGTTTCCTGCTTTTTCTCCTTCCGCCCTGTCCTCGTCCGGCCCCAGACTGTGCATCGCTTCGAGGAAATCACGGGACTTGATGGGCCGGTCGAGGCGATGGTCGATGTGCGCACGGAGTAAACTCTCCATGATGCGCCGGTCGCTCGGCGACGGTCGTAGAATACCCAATCGGGCAGCAGGAGTTTCGAGCAGCCTGATGCACTGCCGCGTGATCCCCAGCGGGATTTCGACACCACCCGCCGCTCTTTCAGTGCAAGCCGCGCATAGCACGCCCCCTTCCGCGGGATGGAAAAGAACCCGCGGCGACGTGATCTCGCGACCGCAAGCCACACAACGGGCGAATTCCGGGCGGTACCCGAGACGGTCAAGCAGCTGCAGTTCGAACCAGCGGACGCCCATTTCGAGGTCGGACGTGCCCGCCATGAGCGTAAAAGCCTCTAACACGGTGCGAAAAAGCGCTACATGCGGCTCGTTTTCGTCGACGAACGCATCGATCAACTCGGCGACGTAGCTCGCGTAGGCCATGCGCGACAAGTCCTCACGCAGAGGCCGGAAGGAGCTGATGAGTTCCGCCTGGCTGACCGTGTGTAGACTTCTGCCTTCGTAGATGAGAAAGCGGCCGTGGGAGAAAACTTGGCTTGTCGCGAGGAGCCTGCTGCGCGCACGTCGCGCTCCTTTGGCCACGGCCGCGACCTTGCCACGCTCGCGGGTAAAGAGCGTCAAGATCTTGTCTGCTTCACCCAGGTCGCGGGTACGCAGGACGAACCCTTCCGCCTTAAATAACCCCAATAGTCAGGATCTCCTTCCCCACACACCGGATCCCGCCCGGCCTAGCCCAACGGCATACGCAGGCGCCGGTTCCCCCATCTGCCCCTCAGCGCCGAAACAGGTTGAGTAGCAGAGTCAATACCAAGCTCAAGAGGAGCATGGTGGCGATGGGCGCGTAGAACGTGAAGTTTCCGCGTCGAATCAGGATGTCGCCGGGTAACCTGCCGAGGCCCGGGATGCGACCGACGAGCATGACCACAAGACCGACTCCAACCAACAGGAGGCCGATAGTGACCAGCATGCGACCGAACTCGGACACCTACACCAACGCCTTTCCCTTGTGGAAGTCAGCCGAGGCAACGGGTAGCCGTCGGCTATTTTCATTCAAAGAGGCTGGGCTGGTCGGATCCCGCCTGCTCGGGAGGGGTGCGTCCCAGGTGCCGGTACGCTCCCGCGGTGGCGACGCGGCCCCGGGGCGTACGCTGCAAATAACCGATTTGCAGCAGATACGGTTCGTAGACGTCTTCAATTGTGTCCGGCTCCTCTTGAATCGATGCCGCGAGCGTATCGATGCCGACCGGCCCGCCACCGAACTTCTCGATGATCGTGAGAAGCAAGAGCCTGTCGACCCGGTCGAGCCCGAGCGCGTCCACCTCCAAAGCCGCTAGCGCCTCGCGAGCCACTTCCGAGGTGACGATCCCTTCGTGACGCACTTGGGCGAAGTCCCGGACCCGCCGCAGCAAACGGTTCGCCACGCGAGGTGTCCCGCGGGACCGCCGGGCAATCTCCCGCAGGCCCTCCTCCTCCGCCGGAATGCCGAGCACGGTGGCAGCCCGGCGCAAGATCTCCGTCAAGGCACTTTCATCGTAGAAGTCGAGCCGCTCGATGACGCCGAAGCGATCCCGCAACGGTGAGGTGAGCATGCCGATGCGCGTCGTTGCTCCGATGAGTGTAAAAGGCGGCAGCGAGAGCCGGACCGTGCGCGCACCCGGGCCTTTCCCGATGACGATGTCGACCGCTCCGTCCTCCATGGCGGGATACAGCACTTCTTCCACCGTACGGCTGAGGCGGTGAATCTCGTCGATGAACAGGACGTCCCGCGGCTCGAGGTTGGTCAAAATCGCGACCAATGCGCCCTGATGTTCGATGGCCGGTCCCGACGTAATCCGGATGGACACGTCCAGTTCGTTGGCGATAATGTGGGCCAAAGTTGTCTTACCGAGACCGGGCGGCCCGTACAACAGCACGTGATCCAGCGCTTCGCCCCGCTGCTTCGCCGCTTCTATAAAAACGCGGATATTTTCCTTGACCCGCGTTTGACCGATGTACTCTTCTAGATGCCGCGGCCGCAGACTCCCTTCAAGTTCCATATCTTCGTCTCGAAAGGCGCCTGCAACCAGCCGGTCGGATTGGGCACGGTCCCGCTCGTGCGCACTCATACGGACTGCAGCATCCTTAGTGCGGCGCGCAACGTCTCTTCAACCGACATTTCCCCTTCCTGCTCCAACACGGCCAACACCGCCGTCCGGCTTTCTTCGCTGCCGTAACCGAGCTGGACGAGGGCTGCGATGGCATCTTCAGCAGCACCGGATGGAGCAGAAGCGGGAACGCTGCGGTCGGCTTCGAGTTCGGGCAGCTGCCACGAGCTGAACCGGTCTTTCAGTTCGAGCAGAAGCCTTTCCGCTGTCTTGCGGCCTACTCCCGGTACCCGGGTGAGCATGCGGCTGTCTCCGGTACGCACAGCCCGAGCGAGCTGATCTACGGTGAGGTTCGACAGTACGGTCAAGGCTAGCTTCGGTCCGACTCCCGACACCGTCAAGAGAAGCTCGAAGGCCTGCTGCTCCTTCTTCCCGTGAAAGCCGTAAAGGAGAATGGCATCTTCCCGTACGTGCGTGTAGATGTGAAGAGTCGCAGGCTCTTGCACGGTCAGGCGGTTCGCTGTCGAGGCCGGAACAAACACGCGGTAGCCAACGCCACCCACCATGAGGACCACCGAGTCGCCTTCAAGTGCATCGACGACGCCTTGTAGCTTGGCAATCATCGGTCACACCTCGCGCGCCGACTGCCAGGCTTTGGCCGTCGAACCTACAAGCGCATGGCAGATGGCTAGGCCAAGAGCGTCGGCAACGTCGTCGGGTCGAGGCGCCTCGTCGAGATCCAACAGGGCTTTGATCATGTACTGCACCTGTTCCTTAGTCGCCCGCCCCTCCCCCGTCACACCGAGCTTAACGGCCGTCGGAGTATATTCATATACTGGAACCCCGTGTTGGGCAGCGCAGAGGATGACCACGCCGCGCGCTTGCCCTACGGCCATGGCGCTCTGCACGTTGCGCCCGTAAAAGAGCTTTTCGACCGACAGTGCTTCTGGACTGTACAGGTCGATGAGCCCGCACACGCTGTTATAGATGTGCAAAAGTCGCTCGGGGGTAGGTTGCGTTGCTTCGGTGCGAATACTTCCGTAACCCAGCGCACGGCAGCGCGATCTGACGTATTCGACTGCGCCGTATCCGGTAATGGCCGTGCCGGGATCGATACCCAAGATGACCATGGATGGCCTCCCACGAACCTATATTCGCTTTACCCTAGGTTCGTCAGACTGGAAGCCATCTCCTGCCTTGGGCCCAGCTGCCTACGGAGCTGCAATCCCTTCCAAGAGCAAGACCAATTCCGCTCCAGATGAAAAGGGTACCCCGAGCTCGAGTTCCAGTTCCTGCAGTGGAGAGATCAAGCCACCGTCCAGCTCGATCGTGCCTTTCTTTCTATGACAGCCGTCGATATCGCCCTCGTACACTGCCAAGGCTCCGTGCTCGCTGCGGAGAAAACCGCCGGTGAGTTGGGAACAGTGCTCTTCGACGACGACACGGCCTTCGGAAAAGCTGAGAAGCCGCCACTGGGGCTGTCCATCCGCCAGCTCCGTTGAAGACAGTCCCACGAGTTCGGCAGGCATCGGGGACAAGACGGGTCCGACCCTTTCTCCGTCCTCGAACAGAAACCAGCGGACGAGCTCGGCATCGGGTGCGACGCGCAGCCGATGCGGCACGCTCTCCTCCACCCTGTGTTCCGCCGGATTGGCTGTGGGGCTACCGAATGCGTACAGTGCCGCGACGAAGGCGAGGGCAAAGCCGAAGCCGCCGACCAGGCCGAACAAGAGCACGTTACGACGCAACATGGGCCACACCTCCGGAGGTTGCGGCATCCTGCGCTCAAGCCAATTGCCTTCGTAGCGTCCGCGCAGGCGGCAGCCGATATGCATGCCCCGGAAGGTCGTGTCAGCTTTGACCGATTGCCTGCATCACTTCTTCGCTAAACTCGGCATTAGCGTACACTTGCTGGACGTCGTCGTGGTCTTCCAAGGCGTCCATCAGCGCGATCAGGCGTTCCGCTTCCTCCGCGGCTACGCTCACGGTCGTGGTGGGCAGACGGCGAATTCCCGCGTCGCTTATGGTGTAACCGGCCTCCGCGAGGGCGGTTCGGACGGCGTGCAGCGTATCCGGTGCTGTCCTCACCTCATACAGATCGTCGACGAGTTCGATATCTTCCGCCCCCGCCTCCAGAGCTGCCAGCATGATTTCGTCCTCGTCTACACCCTCGGCTTCCACCAAGATCTGGCCCTTCGTCTCAAACATCCAAGCCACGCAGCCCGTTTCACCCAGGTTGCCGCCGTTTTTCGAGAAGAGGTGCCGGATGTCGCTGGCGGTCCGGTTTCTGTTGTCGGTCATGACTTCGAGCAATATCGCGACGCCCCCGGGTCCGTACCCTTCGTAGACGAGCTCCTCGTAATTGCTGCCCTCGATTTCGCCGGTTCCCCGTTTGATCGCACGTTCGATGTTGTCGTTCGGCATGTTATGGGCCCTGGCCGTATCGATTGCGAGGCGCAGCCGGAAGTTAGAGTTGGGGTCGCCGCCGCCCTCGCGCGCCGCTACCGTGATCTGTCGCGCAAGCTTCGTAAAGATCTTCCCCCGCTTGGCGTCTTCTTTCTGCTTCTTGTGGCGAATGTTGGCCCACTTTGAATGCCCTGCCATGGAAAATCCCCCTACAAAAAAGAGTGCACAGGATGCGTGATTATTTTACCATACGGCCCCGAGCAACGCCCAGGGCAGTCATTGGCGGGAGACTGAGTCAAGGGAACCGGGGTGAGAATCCGG
>Ga0079224_100002969_pt1 | contig 21061 bp, 15 predicted proteins | sample Stecom2015_FD_80414 | JGI IMG/M metagenome (GOLD analysis project Ga0079224, IMG submission 80414) | Agricultural soil microbial communities from Utah to study Nitrogen management - Steer compost 2015 | ecosystem: Environmental > Terrestrial > Soil > Agricultural land | place: USA: Utah...
GGCCGGGACAAGATCTTCGAGGTGCGCGCGCTCTACACCGACGTCACGTTCATCGACGAGTTCCTGACCGAGGAGTTCGCGATCGAGCACAAGCTCTTCACGTACAACTGGTCGAGCCGGAGCGAGCGCTACGAGATCGAGTCGCGCGAGTTCCGCGCGGTGAAGGAGAAGCTGCTCGCGCAGCTCACGAATTTCGGAAACCCCATCATCTACGTCGAGGACGCGAACTTCGAGAACCGCGGGGAGCTCTTGCTCCACCACGATCATCGCGGCATCGACCTCCGGCCCGACTACGCCCGTGAAACCTTGAGCGCGCTCGTCCGCGTCTGGCGGCGGCCGGTGTGCGTCGCGACGCGCGCCGATGGCAAGCCGGTCCTGCTCCGCTTCGACGGCAAGGAGCACTCGATCCGGCACGACGCGCCCTGAGGCGAGGGTCCGTGGCCGCGCGAAGCGAGGTGGTGGGCGCGCTCGCCCTCGGGTGCGCCGTGCTCGCGGCGTGCTCTCCGGCGAGCCCTCCCCGAGCGCCGCACGCACCCCCTGCCGTGGCCCGCGCGCCCACCGCGCCCGCGGCAACTCCAAAAGCGCCGCCCGCGATGCCCGTGGTGAGCGCCGAGCCGCCGGCGCCGGCCGCGCCCGACGCGCAGACCGGTGCGCCGCTTCCGGAGAAGGCTCCCGAGGGCGCCGAGCCGCCTCCACCAAAAGCGCCGAGCGGCCTCGCCCGGGGCGACGGAGGCCCGGCGGACGCGGCGCTCGCGGAAGGCGACCGCGCCTATTTCGCGGACGACCTCGGCGCCGCGCGCGCGGCCTACGAGCGCGCCGCGACCCGCGCTCCGCGCGATCCGGCACCGCGCGTCGGGCTCGCGCGCGTCGCGCTCGCCGAGACCGGCATCGCCTACGAGTACGCCGCAGCGCCCCGCGACGCCCGCCTCTCCCGCCTGCTCGCCGAGCTCGATGCCACGCTGAAGCTCGACCCGGATTTCGGGCCCACGGATCTCGAACGCGGTCGCGTCCTCCTGATGCTCGGGCGCGCCGAGCCCGCGCTCGAAGCGATGAATCGCGCGGTCGCGCGGCTTCCGAACGATCCCGAGGCGCACTCCGCGCGCGGTGTGGCCTTGCTCGCCTCGGGCCGGGCGGGTGAGGCGCTCTCCGCATTCGAGAGGGCCGCTGCGCTCGATCCCGGAGAGCCCGATCGTCAGCGCAACTTGGCTGCAGCGGCGCTCGTGCTCGGGCGCGTCGCCGAGGCGATCTCCGCGCTGCGCCGCGCGGCGACGATCGCTCCAAACCACGCGCGGGTGCGCGGCGATCTCGGGGCGGCGTATCTCGCCGCAGGCTACGTGGATAACGCGCTCGCGGAGCTCGAGCGCGCGGTCGCCCTCGAGCCGAACAACGCCGCGCACCACTCGAACCTCGCCTACGCGGCGCTCCTGCGTCGCGATGTCTCCCGGGCAGAACACGAAGCGCGCGCTGCCATCCAGCTCGACGCCGAGCTCGGCTCGGCGTGGATCAACCTCGGGATCGCGCTCGCGCGCTCCGGGCGCTACGACGAAGCCGAACGCGCGCTGCTGCGCGCGCTCGCGCTCGATCCCGAAGACCCGCGCGCTCGCGAGAACTTGAAAGAGCTCGAGGCGCTCCGACCGGATCGCTGAGCGCACGGCGTTCCGTGTGCGCTCACGGGCGCGTCGGCCCGCGCCGCGCGAACGCGAGGAGCGCGCGCTGCGTCGCGCAGTCATCCTCCCTTCGGAGCCCGATTTTCAGAGGGAAAAGAACTACGGGCTCCGACCCGGAGCCGCCCGATATCGAGACCGAGGCGCGACCTCGGAGCTCGACGTCACCCGCGAAGATAGTCTGTGCTCAAACAACTACCACGAAGTCACCATTTCATCGCGCGGCTCGACGTCAACTGGCTCCACGCGCGGACCTGCGCGCTCTCTCCTCGGGGTTGTTGACGACGATAGACATTCGCGGCTGCGTTCCGTAGAGTCTCGCGTTGCCATGCGAGCGAGCAGAGTCCGAGCGCTTCTCGTCGCAGAAGCGGCGAACCCTGAGTGGGTGAGCGTTCCGCTGGAGGGCTGGTCGCTCAGTCGACAGCTCGCCGAGATCGCGGACGTGCACCTCGTCACCCAAAGGCGAAACGTCGCGGCGATTCTCCGCGCCGGCTGGGATCCCGCGCGGCTCACGGCTTTGGACTCGGAGCGCGTGGCCGCGCCGCTCGATAGCCTGAATGATTGGCTGCGCAAGGCGACGGGGCTCGGGTGGACGCTCACGACCGCCCTGCAAGCTCTGCCGTACTACGCGTTCGAGTCGGCGCTCATACGCACGTTCGGCGACGCCATCGCGCAGCGTCGGTTCGACGTGGTGCATCGCGTGACGCCGCTCTCGCCGACCATCCCGAGCCTTTTCCTCGCCAAGCACTGCAAGGACAACGGCGTTCCGTTCGTGTGGGGACCGGTGAACGGCGGGGTGCCCTGGCCGAAGCAATTCCGCGACGTCCAGCACGCCGAGGGCGAGTGGCTCACCTACGTCCGCGAAGCGCACCGGCTCCTGCCCGGCCATGGCCGCACCCGCAAATCGGCCGCCGCGCTGATCGCCGGCTCCTGCTCGGCCTGGGAACAATTCGCCGAGCATCGGGAGCGCTGCGTGTACATCCCGGAGAACGGGGTGGATCCCGCGCGCTTCACCGAGCGGGCGCGCCCCTTTCGCGGAGGGCAGCTCCGCATCGCGTTCGTCGGGCGCCTCGTTCCCTACAAGGCGGCGGACATCCTCATCGAAGCGGCGGCGCCGCTCGTTCGGCAGGGCAAGGTCCTGCTCGACATCATCGGCGACGGGCCGGAGCTGGGCCGTCTCCGCGCGCTGCGCGCGCAGTCCGGGGTCGAGTCCGGCGTGCTCCTCGACGGCTGGGTGCCCCACGAGAAGCTCGCGGCGCGGCTGGCCTCGGCGCACGTGTTCGGGTTTCCGAGCCTGCGTGAGTTCGGGGGCGCCGTCGTGCTCGAGGCGATGGCGACCGGGCTCGTCCCCATCGTGGTCGGCTACGGGGGGCCCAACGAGCTCGTCTCGGACGCCACGGGGATCCGCGTCCCGCTCGGGGACCGAGCGAGCGTCGTCGCTGGCGTGCGCGACGGCCTCACGCGGCTGCTCTCGGCCCCGGAGCTGCTCGAGAGCTATTCACAACGGGGGCAGGCGCGCGTGCGGCGGCAGTTCACGTGGCAGGCGAAGGCCGCCCAGGTGCTCGAGGTGTATCGGTGGGTCCTCGGGGCGCGCGACAAGCCCGATTTCGGCATGCCCCTGCCGGACGAACGGACCGCCGAGGAAGGCGCGACCCCCGGCAGCGGCACCTATTCGAAGGAACAGGAAACCTGGACGCCGGCTCGCTCTACCGAGCAGTCCTGAGCGTCGATTTCGGGCCGAGCGCCGGGCCGTTCCACCCCGAGCGCGAGTTGACGGTTCGCGCGGGAGCCCAATGCTCATCCCTTGCTGGTGCGAAGAGAGGAGCCCGCTTTGCTGCCCCCGGCGAGGCCGGCACAATCCGGCGGTCGGAACCGAATGAGACGCTGTTTACGATCCGTGTTCGTGCTCGCTCTGACGAGTCTGGCCCTCGGCTGCTCTCCGCGCCGAGCCACCATCCCCGGGACGGGCGCTCCCGCGGAGACCCGCCCGCCCCTGAGCGTCGACGCGGGCCCTCCCCGCGCGAACGCTGCGCGGGAGCTCCGGTTCGAGGACGGCTGGCTCGCAGCGCGCGACTTGCTCGTCGCGAGCGACGGAACGCGCGCGCTCGGCGACGCCGACAGCGTCGTGAACGACGAGCGCGATTCGGGAAGCAAGATCGTCTTTTTCGATCCCAAGCTCGGAAACAACGAGACCGCCGAGGTTTACTGGTGGAACGGTCGCGAGATCGTCGACTCGCGGGGGAGACCCGCGAACGACGCCGGGGAGCGCTACGGCGCCGATCCGCTCGAGCCGAACCTCGCCGCGATTCGGCCGTTCGCCACGGCCATCGGGCTCGCGACGAACCGCGAGGGGGACCTGCGGCTCCGAACGCACGCTCGAGGGTTCGAATCGACGGCGGGCGGCTACCCGGACTGGTTCCTCTTCCGACGCGGTCGCGTGCACGACACGTTCGACGGCAGCCTCGTCGGGGGGCGGAGCGAGACGGAACCGATGGTGATCGCGGCCTACGGCCCGCTCGCCGAGGGCCGCGCGGTGATCGCGCCCGCCGAAGGGAGGACCGTCGATTTTCGCGGCGATGCTCGGCCCATCGTGAACCCGCTCTCCGATCACAACCACGAAGCGCCGGAGAGCTGGCTTCACCTCGTGCTGCTGAGCCTCGAGATCCGCGCAGAGTGGAACCACCTGTACGCGCACCGAGCGCGCTCGCCCGGGGGAGGGCCGGTCACTGCCTACGCCGAGGACTGCAAGTGGACGGGCGGCGACGCGGGTCTCGTCTATCTGCCGCGCAAGACGACGGTGCGGCGCAGCGTCGTCGCGTTCCGGTGGAACGCCGATCACCATAGCGTCGCGTACTACACCGAGCAGTTCGAGCCCGAGGTCACGTTCGAGGACGTCGTCTTCTATCGGAACGGCTACAAGAACGATCCGCTCCGAAACGTCGATCCTCGCCGCGACGTCTTCGGCCGCAGCATCTACGAGGGCGGCGGCGCCCAGATGGGACACCACTACCGCGGCGTCATCTCCGCCGACGGCGCCTCCGGGGGGCCGCAAATGCGCCTGGGCGGCACCTGCGAGAACAGCCTGATCGTCGAGGGCTACTGGTACAGCAGCACCCGCTCGAACGAGCCGGAGAACGCGTGGCTCGTCGCGGGGCGCCAGTCCGGTCAATCGGCGGTCGTGAGGAACAACGTCCAGTTCGTGTATCGCTATCCGACTCCCGCCGATCCGGACTCGGCGCGTGCTTCCGATCCCAACGCGCAACCCGGCTGGGGCTACCGGCTCCAGGGCGCATCGTTCGGCGCGCTCGTGGAGGGCAACATCATCAGCGCCGCCATGCTGCGGGACGAGCTCGGGGGGGAGAGCGTCGGCGGCGGCCTCGTGCTCGCGCCGTCGCCCGAAACGTACGAGGATGGCCGGCGCTATACGTTTTTGCGAAACGTGGTCCGCGACAACATCGTGTATCGAACCGAGGCCGGCCTCGAGCTCGAGGGCGACTGGAATGGAGTGCGGGACGTCTCCGTGTCCGGCAACGTGTTCGTCGCGGACGAGCCGATCGCCGACGGCGCGACGGGGCTCGTGGCGAAGGATCAGCTCGAGGTGAGCGGGAATCGATTCTACGGCGCGGGAGCGGCGCTCCCCGCGTCGAGCATCATCGGCCCGGGCAACGAGCTCGGCGCGCGCAGCCAGGTCAACGCACGGGAGCGATGGCCCGATCCGGATCGCACGCTCCGCCGGTACGTCACGGAATATCTCGGGCTGACCTTGCTCGACTGGAGCGACGATCCGTACCTCCCCGCCGACGCGGCCCAAAAGCGGAAAGCCGCTGGCGAGGCGTACGATCCGACCGGGTTGAGGACGTTCATGGCCGTGGCGACCACGATGCGCCGAGGTGGCACGACCCCCGCGCCGAGCTCTGGGAAACCGAGCGTTCAGGGCGACTATGCCTGGGATGCGCGCTTCACGGCAGAGGCCGTCGTCAACTGGGTCCGCGAGGGCTTCGGGCTTCCGCCGGTCGATCGCCTCGAGCGCTGAATCCCCGAGCGCACGGCTCGAACGGGTCCGCGAATGCCGCGACGGCTCGGCTCCCGCTCTACGCGCCCGTACCGACGCTTCGGTTTCGGGAAGCCCCGTCCGGAATCGGCTCCTCGCCGATTCGGGCGGCGCCTTCGCGCGATGCACGGGCCATGCGCAAGCACTCCGCGAGCGCCTGAGCGCTGCGCCGGTGGTGAAAGGCCGCGGCGATCTTGCGACGGGACGACCGGCTCAGGGAGAGCGCGCGCTCCGGCTCTTCGAGCACGCGCAGCATCGCTTCCGCCAGAGCGTCGGGATCCTCGGGCGGCACGAGCAGCGCATCCTCTTCGTGAGCAACGAGCTCGCGCATCCCGCCCACGTCCGTGACGACGGCGGGGGTCTCGAGCGCCATCGCTTCCATCGCCGCGACGGAGATGCCTTCGTCCAGGCTCGCGAGGACGAAGAGGTGCGCCTGCTCGAGCAGCTGCCGGTGGCGATCCTCGGGAACGGCCCCGAGCAGATCGACGGCGCCGGTGAGCCCCTCGCGCTCGACGAGCGAGAGGAGCCGATCGCGGTAGCCGCGCACCACGACCTCCGCGCCCGCGATCTGCACGCGAACGTCGATGCCCTTTCGCCTGAGCTTCGACGCGGCGGCGATCAGGATGTGGTGGCCCTTGACCGGATGCAGGCGCCCGCAGCCGTAGATGCGGCACGGCTCTCCGGGTCGCCAGGGCACGTACGGCGTGGTGCGCTGGGCCTCGTCGAGATCGACGCCCATCGGGCCGATCGCGACGCGCTTCGGCGCCGCGCTGCCGAGGACCTCCCTCACCTCGGCCAGAAGCTTCTCCGACATCACGACCGCGAACGCGGCGTCTCGCCATTTCAGGGGCTGGTTCGGGCCGTATCCCTGCATCGACGCGAGCAGCGTCAGGCTGTAGTCGATTCCGCTCAGGTACGAGGCAAAGGCGCCCAAGTGTGCCGCTTGACCGGCAGACATCACGTGGATCTGCGCCCAGCCGCGCTGCTTGGCGAGGCGCGAGAGCCTGCCCGCGACGACGATGAGCGAGAGGAGCTTCAGGCGCTCGAGCGGCGTGACGTCGGTTGCAGCACGGACGACCTCGAGACAGCGCCTCAACCCCGAAGGCGACGCCTCCAGCAACCCGCGCAGCGCCTCGATCGCGTCCCCGCGCTCGAACGGGACCAAATAGCGCGTGAGCGCTTGCGCGGCCTTCGTCCACGGATGACAGACGAGCGCGGGTCGGCGTGTCGAGACGAGATCCGCCTCCACGCCGAGCTCGGCCAGAGCGCGGTACTCCCGCCAGATCCAGGTATGCGTTTGGCTCGGAAATTCGGGAACGAGGTAGCCGATGCGCACCGTCGCCGACCTGCTCGGAGGGCCTGGTTCCTCTAATAGCCCGGGCGTGGGTCGCTGCAAGCCGCGAAGTTTCGCTCGCCCCCTTCGGTTCAGCTCATCCCCATCACACGCACGTACCGCTCGATCGCATCGCGGATGTCGCCGGGGAGCTCCCCGAGCTCGAGACCGACGGCTTCGCGGCCGCGGGCGGTGCGGACCCACCGAGTGGTGGCTTCGAGCTCGGCGATGCGATTGGTGATGGGGACGGCGAAGCGAACGCGGACGCGGTCACCGGCGGCGCAGGAGCCGGAGAGGATCGTGAGCAGGCCGCCCAGAGAAATGTCCTCGCTGCGACCGTCGATGGACGCGCCGCTCGGGAGGATCACGCGGACGGGCGTGACGTACGGAGCGCGCGGATGGCGGCGCTGCCCCGCGCCCACCGCGGGTCCCAGGATCGTGGAAGACTGCGACGTCGGAGCGCCCTCGCTCTCTCGCGCGCGCGTCGCGGACAGCGCACTGCCGAACGCGTGCATGTCCCCGAAGCGCGCGTCCGGATCGCGGGCGAGCGCGCGCTCGATCACGGCCGCGAGCGCCTCGGGAACGTCGGGATTCACGGCGCGCACGGGAGGCACCGCCTGCGTCGAGCTCTTGAGGAGGACTTCGCCGTAGGTCCCTTCGAAGGGGACCGCGCCCGTCAGGCACTCGTAGAGCGTGACCCCGAGCGCATAGATGTCCGCGCGGTGATCGACGTGCTCCTGCGCGAGGAGCTGCTCCGGGGCCATGTACTCCGGCGTTCCGATCACCGCGCCCGGAACCGTGACGCGTTCCCCCCGCGGGACGACGCGCGCCACGCCGAAGTCGAAGAGCTTGACCCCCTCGCGCCCGTCCTCGTCGCGAACCACGAAGACGTTGCCGGGCTTCAGATCGCGGTGGATCACGCCGCGCGCGTGCGCGTGTGAAAGCGCCTCGGCGAGCGTGCCTCCGATCGCGATGGTCTCTTCGACGCCGAGGCGGCGGCGCGCCGTGAGAATGCCTTGCAACGTGCGCCCGGTGAGGAGCTCCGTGACGAGGTACGGCCCGACCGCGTCGACTTCGCCGGCGTCGAGCACCTCCACGATGGCGGGATGCCGCACCCGGTTCAGCGCCTCGGCTTCTCCGAGCAGGCGCACCCGGCTCTCTGCGTCGTTGCGCGTCTTTTCGCCGAGTAGCTTGAGCGCCACGGCGCGCGTCGTGTACCGGTGCTCGGCAGCATAGACGACGCCCGCGGCGCCGCGCGCGATCTCGCGCTGGATGACGTAGCGCTGGTCGAGGACGGTCCCGGCGGTGAGGAGCGCCGTCATGAATCAGTAGTCGTCCATGCGAATCCGCTCGGGCACTTGCTGGCCGGGGAAATCGGACCACCCCTCGTGGATTCGCAAGAGCGCCGGCTCGCGGCTCACGAGGCGACCCGTGAACGCTTCGAGGCCGAACTGAAACCCCGATTCTACGGCCTGCATGCGCGCGTGAATCAGGTACAGCCCGGGGACGCCGAGCGCGGCTTCGGGGCAGAGCTCGACGAGCCGGCTCGTCGCCGTGATGCGCCCGCCGGGCGGCACGCGGACGAAGCTCTGCCGATCCGGGGCGCGCTGCTCGGGCCCGGGGCGACACGAGAAGAAGCCGTGCGGCGCGGAGACCTCGAGGCTCACGAGCTCACGCCGAAAGAAGATGTCCTGAGGCTTCGAGGTCCGGTTGACGATGGCCACCGTCGCCCGGGCGTCGCGCGGCGTGCGCGCATCGGAGCCCTCGACGACGAGGAGCTCGAACGCGGCGCCCGTGTCCGGAGGCGGCGCGGGGGCGAAGGCAGGCCCCAGCGTGACCTTCGCGGCAACGAGCTCCTTGATCGCCTCGCTGTCGGATGCCGGCGCCGAGGCGGAGCGCGCGACGGGCTCGGGCGGGACCGCATCGGGCTCCGGGATGGTCATCACGCGCCGCGCGATGAAGGGGGGCTGCTGCTCGACCACGACGGTCTCGGACTTCCCCTTCCGCCATACCTTCTTGGTCTTTTCGGGCCAGCCCATCGAGGCCGTGACTTCCGCACCCGGAACGAGCGGCGACTCGCGCTTGCCGAAGCAATAGAGCCGCGGATCGAACACATCGACGAGTCCCTCGCCAGGCTTCAGCTCGATATCGAGCTCGGCCTCGGGCGCGTCGGGTCGGATGGAGCCGGGAAGCGTGCAGGTGACCGGCGTCTTCGCCGCCTTCTTCTTGTCCGTCGTTGCCGGCAAAACGATCTCGAGCTCGAGCAGGCGCAGGTCGAAGGTCAGCCGAACCGGCTCGGTGCCGCGGTGAAAGACACCGACGAGCCAGGGTTGACCCGGTTCTCCGGGCACGATCGAAAGGCGCAGACCGAGGCGCTCCCGGCCGTCGGGCGGAGCGCCCGCCGTGCTGTCGATGGCCTCCCGAACGCGGTCCGGCTCGAACTGGAAAAACGGAGTGCTGAGCGCTGCCTCGCTCGAGGGGGCGCCGCCGGCCGGAGCCGTCGGAGCCGCGGCAGCCGTGCCCGCGGGCTGACCTCCGGCGTTCGGAGCAGCGGGAGACGACGGTGCGGTGGGCGCGGAAGCACCGGCACCGGCCACCGGCTCGTGCGCCGCCCCGTCCGCCGTTCCCGAAGCGCGGACCTGTACCGTCGTGCTCGATCCGGAAGCACAAGCGACCGAGAGGGCGCACAGCGCCATCGTTGCGAAACGCCGCCCAGCGACCATTTGCCACTTTGTAGCCGGCAGCGCCCCCGCTCGGCAACGGGAAGCCTGGGTACCGGCGTGGTATAGGCGCGCACGTCGTGCGCGGCCTCTATCCAATCCTGGATCTCGATGCGCTCTCATCGAGCGGATTCGCGCCGCTCGAGTTCGCCGAGCGGGTGCTCGAAGCGCGCCCGCCGCTCCTGCAACTGCGTGCGAAAAACGCGCCGGCGCGCTCCGTGCTCGCCCTCCTGCGGACGCTCGGGCCGCTCTGCCGACGCGTCGGCACCCGGCTCTTCGCGAACGATCGTCCCGATCTCGCCGTGCTGGCCGGCGCGGAGGGCGTGCACCTCGGACAGAGCGACCTGCCGCCGGCGGAAGCACGCCGCTTCGCGCCCGAGCTCCTGCTCGGGCTCTCGACCCACGACCTCGACGAGCTCGAGAGAGCGCTCGCCGAGCGCCCGGCGTACGTCGCGTTCGGCCCCGTGTTTCCGACCCGCTCCAAGGCGCGGCCCGAGCCAGTGGTAGGGCTCGAGCTGCTCGCCCGCGCCGGCGAACGCGCGCGCGCGGCGGGGATCCCCCTGGTCGCGATCGGCGGCATCGACGTCGAGCGTGCGCCGCTCGTGGCACCCCACGCCCCGCTCGGCTGCGCGATCGCGGCGCTGCTCGCCCCCACGCTCGACGAAGTCGCGGCGCGCGCGCACGCCCTCGCCGCACCCTTCGACGGCGAGCCCCGAGCCTAGATTTCGGCTGTCCCCTCCGCAGAAGCTCGAAAGCCAAGGCCGGGGCGGTCGCGTTCGGGACGCGCGCCGATTTCGCGGGAGACCTGAACATCCATGCCCAACCCTCGGAGGAGACCCTCACCGATGATCCTCATCATCACGACAGTCGCTCTGATCGCCACGGTGTTCGCGTTTCACAAGGGCGTGGCGCGCCAGGGCGTCGCCGAGGGCGGCAAGCTCCTGTTCCAGGTCGGCCCCGTGTTGCTGCCGGCGTTTCTCCTCGCGGGGATGCTGAGCGTGCTCGTGTCGCCGGAGTCGCTCGCGCAGTGGCTGGGCCGCGGCGCCGGTCTGCGCGCGTTGCTGCTCGGCACGGCGGCGGGCGCGCTCACGCCTGCGGGTCCGTTCGTGGCGTTCCCGCTCGTCGCGGTGCTCTTGAAAGCGGGCGCGAGCGTCGGCGCGGTGACGGCCTACGTCACCGCGTGGGCGCTCCTCGGCGTGCACCGCGTCGTCGCGATGGAAATTCCGATCCTCGGATGGCGCTTCGCGGTCGTGCGGTACACCGTCAGCCTCGCGGTGCCGGTCCTCACGGGATTTTTGGCTCACCTGCTCTGGACGAAGACGAGCTGAGCGCGTTCTACAGCGAGCGCATCCGGATCAGCATCGACTCGAGCGCGAGCGCGGGCTGCACGTTGTGCTCGAGATCCGCGATGGCCGCGACGGCTTGCGCGTGGCGCTCGGCCCAACGCTTCGCTCCGGGCGCTCCGTCCCGCACGCCGTCGCGAGCGCGCGCGGCGAGCGCGTGCGCGAAGAAGGCGAGGCGTTGCTTGATGGTGTCGCGATCGCCCTTCTGCGTCTCCGCGAAGCGGAGCGCCGGGGCGAGGTCGGGCGCCGCGAGGGCAGCCTCCGCGGCGGAGACGAACTCCTCGCGCTCACGAACGGAGTCCGGGGAGGCGAGCGTGAGCGCGAGCTCGGCGCTGCCTTCGGCGATCGCCGCGACGGAAGGCTCGAGGCCGCGCTCGCGCAGGATGCGCTCGAGCACGGCCTCCGGCAGCGGACCGAACCGCACGGGGAGCGTGCGCGAGCGAATGGTATCGAGCAGGCGGTGCGGGCGACTCGTGAGCAAGACGAAGTGCGTGCGCTGCGGGGGCTCTTCGAGCGTCTTGAGCAGCGCGTTCGCGGCCTGCGTCGTCAGCTCGTCGGCGTCGCGAACGATGAAGACGAGGGCGCGCCCCTCGTGCGGTGAAAAGCCGACGCGCGCGAGCACGACGCGCCGGATCTGCTCGATGCCGATGCCCGATGCCTCCGACTGGCCCGTCACCGCGCGGTAGACGCCCCGGCCGGCGAGCACCACGTCCGGATGCAGGGGGACGCGCGGCTCGTCCTCGCTCAGGGTGAGCGCGCGGCGGCACGCGGAGCACTCGCCGCAGCCGAGCGGGCCCCGCTCGCAGACGAGCGCCCGAGCGAGCCGGAACGCGAGCAACTCCTTGCCGACCCCGGGCGGGCCCTCGAAGCGATAGGCGTGGTGCACACGCCCGCTCGAGAGCGCGCGCTCGATGGTCTGGACCGCGGGCGCCTGGCCCCAGACGTCCTCGAAGCTCATCGCGGCTCCTCGCAGCTCATCGCGCCGAAGCTTAGCCGAAGCGGCGGCGCGCGGGCGCAACGCGCGGCACGGCGGCGCCGGGCACCCCAGCGTTGCCGGAGGGGCGGCCCCGGTCTACACCGGTCCAGGTTCATGGTCGCCCTGCCCTTTGCCGAACTGCTCCGGCCCGAGCTCGGCGAGCTCTCGCCCTACAGCCCGCACGCCGGAACGTATCCGGTGAGGCTGGACGCAAACGAGGCGCCGACGCCCTTCTCGGAGGCCGCACGCGCCCGTCTTTCGGCCGCGGCCGCCGAGGCCGCCCTCGAGCGCTACCCGGATGCGGGCCTCGTGGAGCTGCGGCGAGCGCTCGCGGCCCGCTCCGGCGTGAGCGCGGACGCGGTGATCGCCGGTGTCGGCAGCGACGAGCTCATCACGCTGCTGCTCACGGCGTTCTCCGTGCCGCGTCGCGGCGCCGAGGCGCCCGTCGTCCTGACGACGACCCCGACCTTCGTGATGTACGCGATGAGCGCGCGCGTCCGCGGACAGCGGGTGCTCGAGGTGCCGCTCGACGAGCGCTGGGATCTCGACGAACGCGCGTTCCTCGACGCCTTGCGCGAGCATCGACCCGGGCTCGCCTTCATCGCGAGCCCCAACAACCCGACCGGCAACCTGATGGACGGCGCGCGGCTCGAGCGCGCGATCGCCGCGGCTCCGGACACGCTGTTCGTGATCGACGAGGCGTACATCGACTACTCGGATCGGGATCAGCTCGATCTCCATCGCCGCTACGAGAACGTGGCGGTGCTGCGCACCCTCTCCAAGATTGGCCTCGCGGCGCTGCGCGTCGGCTGGCTCGTCGCGCGCCCCGAGCTCGTGCGTGAGCTCGACAAGGTGCGCCTCCCCTACAACCTGCCGACGCTCTCGCAGCGCCTCGCCGTCGTCGCGACGACGGAGCTCGCGACGGAGCTCGCCGCCGGAACGGCGCGCGTGGTCGCCGAGCGGCAACGTCTGGCGGAGCGCCTGGCGCGGCTTCCGGGCGTCGCGGTCACGCCCAGCCAGGCAAACTTTCTGTGGGTGGGCTGCGAGCGGCGCGCGGAGGCGCTCTTCGACGGCCTCCGCGCGCGCGGCGTTCTGGTGCGCAGCTTCCACAAGCGCGGCGGCCGCCTCGGCCAGCAGCTCCGCGTCACGATCGGCACGCCTTCGGAGAACGACGCCTTCTACGCGGCCTATGAAGCGCTCGTTTCGTGAGCTCGCGCGGGCTCGGGGGTGCCGAGTCCTGGGGGTGCTCGCGCTGGCGCTGCCCGCGTGTCGCTTCGAGCCGGGGCCCGTCACCCGGGTGTTCGACGGCGTTCGGCACGAGGGGCGATACATCGCGCCGAACGCGTACGCGGAGTATGCCCGCGGCGCGCTGCACGAAGCGCGCGGGGATCTCGCGGCGGCGCTCGCGCACTACGAGGCAGCGCTCCGCATCGATCCGCGTTCTCCCGAGATCCGCGCGCGCATCGGCCACCTGCAGTGCCGCCGCTCCCGGTCTTCCGGAGATCGTGCGGCCCAGGCCGCTCGCCGAGCGTTCGCCGGAGCCATCGCCAAAGACCCGCGCTCGAGCATCGCCTGGTTCGAGAGCGCGCGCTGTCAGAGAAAGCACGGCAACCTCGACGCGGCGCTCGCTCAGGCGCGCAAGGCGGCGCGGTTCGATCCCGAGTCCGTCGCGACGTCCGTGCTGGTCGCCGAGCTCTGCGAAGCGCGGGGCGACGCGCCGTGCGCGGCGGCGTGGCTCGACGCCCTGGTCGCGAAGAACCCGGAGTCCCGCCCCGCGTGGAACGCGGTGCTCGCGCACGCCGAACGCCGCCGCGACGCCGGGCGCTTGCTTCGCGCTCGGCGTGCCCTCGCGAGCCTGGGCCAGCCGCCCTCCCCGCACGTCGCGCTCGAGGACGCGTTCGTCGCGGGCGATCTCGGCGCGGCACGCCGCGCGGCCGTGCGGCTGCGTCTGCCTCCGGGGCGCCTCGCCCTCCGCGCCGCGCTCGTCGGCGCGATGCCGATCGCTCGCGAGCAGGCGAAGCTCGTGCTCGCCGCCGATCCGGACGACACGGAGGCCTGGGTGGCCGCGCTCTTGATCGCCGATCTGGAGCGCGACGCCGACGCCTTCGAGGATCTCTTGCGGCACCCGCCCGACGAGCCCACGCCGCCGAGCGCGGAAGCCGTCCGCGCGCTGCACGAGCTCGTCTCGCGCCGCGCGGGCGCGGAGTCCGCGCGCGCGCTCCGTGAGGCGACCGGCGTGGAACGCCCCTGACGCGCGAGCACCGAGGCGTTGCCGCACCCTCGTTCACACTCCTCGCGCGACGAGCCGTTGGGAACGCGCCGAAATGTGTGGAAGGCAGCGTCGAACGGGGTGCACCGCGTGGGAGAGGCCCGCCGAGCTCACTCCTAGAGCGACGAGCGGTTGGGAACGCGCCGAAATGTGCGGAAGACAGCGTCCGTGCTCACCCCAGACGCAATAGTCATTAGTCCAGGCTCGGGATTTCTCGTCGACTGCAGCCCCAGATCTTGGAGTGGGTCTCGAAAGCTCGCGGCGCTGACGCCCGTCGACTTCCCACTCCTCCACACAGAAATCGCGTTTTCGTTCCGAAATGGGACGCAAGAAACGCGAGGCCTCCACGCTGTCGGCAGGGCTCGCGGCTCACCAAAGCGATTGTGTTCGTTCGACGGGAAAGCTAGCTTCCTTTGCTTGGTGACGGCGCGTCCGGAACCGGTCCCAGCGCGGCGCCGCGCTGGGAACCCCCGACGACACGGAACGCGTCCCCAGGAAGGAATACGGATGTCCCCTCGATCTTCTACCGGGTTCTGGAGCGCGTCTCGACCGAACACACGCTCCTCCCTCTTGCGCGGCCTGACGCGCTCGTCGGCCGCGCTCGTCGCGCTGAGCGCCGCTCTCGCCGCGTGCGCGTCCGAGCACGAGTCCGAGGAAGGCGAAGCCGGCTCGCTCCAGGCGGCCGTCGTGAACGCCAATGCCGCCCAGGCCGGCTGTGGCTACGAGCTCGATACCGGAACGTACACGAAGTGGAACTCGGGCTACCAGGCGTGGGTCACGCTCAAGAACGTGAACGGGCCGACCGGGACGGCGTTCGAGGTGTTCCTCGATGTCGGGAACACGTCGATCGCCGACGGGTATCAAGCCGAGTTCGACGCGACCGAGGACGGCTACCGCGTCACGGAGCCCTCGTGGCTGATCTGGCAGCGCATCCCGCAGGGCGCGAGCTACCAGTTCGGGTTCATCGGGAGCGGTGTCTACGCGGGCGTCACACCGTACCTCATATCGGTGAACGGAACCCGCTGCGACCAGGTCGCGCCCGTCGTGGACCTCGAGGTGTCCCAGGGGCTGTTCACCGCCGACGGCGTGCTCACGCTCACCGCGACCGCGAGCGACAACGTGGCGGTGCGCAAGGTGGTCTTCGAGCAGGACGGCTTGGTGATCGGGGAAGACACCGAGGCGCCGTTCGAGCTCGAGGTCGCCGTGACCGACGCGCTGAACGGCCGACGTCACTACACGGCCACCGCCGTGGACCCGAGCGGCAACGCCGGCAGCGACGAGGAGAGCGTCCTGGTCGCCATCGGCAATCGCTTCGTGGGCACGGCGGTCGACGCCCCCGCGGACTACGAGCACGCCGCCCTCTACTTCAATCAGATCACGCCCGGGAACGCGGGCAAGTGGGGCTCGGTCGAGGCAGCTCGAGACACGATGAGCTGGGACCAGCTCGATGCAGCCGTGGCGTTCGCCGCGGAGCACGGCTTCCCCTTCAAGCTCCACACGCTGGTCTGGGGTCAGCAGGAGCCGGCCTGGGTTGCGGCGCTCCCGCCCGAGGAACAGCTCGCGGAGCTCGAGGAGTGGATGGCGGCCCTCGCGGAACGCTACGGCGACTTCGCGATGATCGACGTGGTGAACGAGCCGCTGCACGCGCCGCCGAGCTTCAAGGAAGCGCTCGGCGGTGACGGGGAGACCGGCTGGGACTGGGTGATCACGGCGTTCGAGATGGCGCGCCGGCACTTCCCGCGCTCGGAGCTCCACCTCAACGACTATCAGGTCCTGATCTTCGATCAGTTCACGACCGACTACCTCGAGATCGTCACGCTCTTGCAGGAGCGCGGGTTGATCGACGGCATCGGCGAGCAGGGCCATTTCCTCGAGCGCGCCGAGCTCGACGTGGTGGAGGCGAACCTCGCGCGCCTCGCGGCGACGGGGCTCCCCGTGCACATCTCCGAGCTCGACGTCGACTTCGCGAACGACGCCCGGCACGCGAACCGCTTCCGGGATCTGTTCACCGTGTTCTGGGAGAACCCCTCGGTGGTGGGGGTGACGCACTGGGGGCACCTCGAGGGACACATGTGGCGCCCCGATGCGTTTCTCATCAACGCGGACGGCACGCCGCGCCCGGCGCTCGACTGGCTCACCTGCTACCTGGGCGGCGGCGACGAGTGCCCCGTGCCCGAGTACGTCCCCGGGCCCTTCGAGGGCGACGACTCGGGGCTCGTCCTCGAGGCCGAGGACTACGACGACGCGGAGGGCTTGCTCGCGCTCGGCAACGCCGTCGCCTACACGGACGACGGGGATTGGTTCGGCTACGGCGAGGTGGTGTTCCAGGACGGCTGGGACACGTTCTCCGTGACGTATGCCAAGGGCGGCGGAGACCTCGGGAGCCTCTCGCTCCATCTCGATTCGCTCGAGAGCGATCCCGTGCTCACCCTCGAGCTGCCGGAAACCGGGAGCTGGGGCACGAACGCGACGCTCGAGCTGCCCTGGGCGCCCATCGCGGGGTCGCACGCCGTCTTCGTGCGGTTCAGCGGAGGCTCCGGCCTCGCGAACGTCGATCGGCTGGCGTTCCGGTCCTCCGAGCAGCCGGGACCGAACCTGATCCCGAACGGCGATTTCGAGTCGGGCACGGCCGGGTGGTTCAGCTGGGGCGGCACGATCGGCACGAGCACGGAGCTCGTGCACGGGGGCAACCAGAGTCTCGTCCTCACCGACCGCGCCGGGAACGGACCCGCGGCGTACGACCTGACGGGCGTCGTCACGCCGGGGACGATCTACGACGCTCGCTTCTTCGTCACGATCACGGGCGCGCCGACGGCACCGGTGAACCTCACGATGAAAGCCGTGTGCGGCGGCACTGAGGAGTACCCGTGGTTCGCGAACCACCCCGCGGTGCCGGAGGGGGTCTGGGTGGAGCTCCGGGGTCCCCTGTCGGTCCCGGACTGCGACCTCACCGAGCTCCTCGTCTACGCCGAGGGCCCCCCCGAGGGCGTGGACCTGTACGTCGATGACGTGTTCGTGCGCGAGCCGGCGGTCTCGAACCTCGTCACCAACGGCGACTTCGAGTCCAGCGCTGCCGGTTGGTTCACGTGGGACGGCACGCTCGCGGTGACGAGCGAGCGGGCGCATGGCGGAAACCAGAGCCTCGCCCTGACGAATCGCAGCGGGAACGGCCCCGCCGCGTACAATCTGACGAGCGCGGTCACCCCCGGCGCGAGCTACACGGCCACGTTCTTCGTCACGGTGGGCGGCGCCGAGACGGCCCCCGTGAACATCACGACGAAGATCGTCTGCGACGGAGAGCCCGACGCTTACCCCTGGGTCGCCAATCATCCGGCGGTGCCCGACGGGGAGTGGGTGGAGCTGAGCAACTCGTTCACCGTGCCCGACTGCGATCTGACCGAGCTGCTCGTCTACGCGGAAGGCCCTCCCGGGGGCGTCGATCTCTACGTGGACGACGTCTCCATCCGATAGCCGCGACACGTCGCCTCGGGAGCCGGTCCGATCACGGTGTCGGACCGAGCTCCCAGGGCGGCGGCGTGAAGCGCTCGACGAGGTGCTCGAGGAACGCCTTCACCTTGGGAGAGAGCTGCCGCGTGCTCGGGTACACCGCGTGGACCGGGATGTCCGTCGAGCACCAGTCGGGCAACACGCGGGAGAGGCGCTTTTGGCGGATCGCGTCGACGCACCGGAACACGGGGAGCAGCGCGATGCCGACGCCGCCGAGGGCCGCCTCGACGAGAAAGTCGAAATCGTTCACGACCATGCGCGGCCGCACGTTGACGTGAAGCGTCTCGGACTTTCCCTGGAGCCGCCACGTCGCGCGGTCGGCGCCCGCGCCGAAGACCAGGCAATCGAGCCGCTCGAGCTCCTCGGGGGCGCCGGGCGCGCCGTGCTTTTCGAGGAACTGGGGGGCGGCCACGACGTAGCTCCGGAACGAGCCGAGGCTGCGAGCGACCAGCGTCGAGTCGGCGAGGCGTCCCGCGCGAATCGCGACGTCGAACCCCTCCTCGACCAGGTCCACGATGCGATCCCCGCACACGATCTCGAGCTCGACCTCCGGGTACCGATCGAGGAACGCGGCGAGCGCCGGACCGAGGTAACCGAAGTTCATCGGAGCCGCAACGCGCAGGAGCCCCCTCGGGAGCTCCTGCATCCGCGTGACGGCGAGCTCGGCCTCTTCGATCTCGGCGACGACGCGCGACGCATGGAGATAGTAGGTGCGTCCGACGTCGGTGAGGCTCAACCGGCGCGTCGTGCGCTGGAGCAGCCGCGCGCCGAGGCGGCGTTCGAGCTCGGCGACCTTCCTGCTCACCGTCGACTTCGGCATCGAGAGCTCCCGCGCGGCCGCCGTGAAGCTCCCGGTTCGAGCGACGTGGGTGAAGACCAAGATCTCGTTCAGGTCCAAGCGGGGCTCCAGAGCGACTGTTCCACTGGCGGAACAGTGATTCCGATTATGACCCCCTAGCCGCTCATACGGAACGGTCCTAGGTTCTTCTCTGCTTCGGAAAGAAAGGAAAACCCCAATGGAATCGAAGAACTGGAACCTGGACCTCGCTCACTCGGCCATTCACTTCACCGTCCGGCACATGGTCTTCGCCAAAGTCCGCGGTCGCTTCGGCTCGTTTCGGGGCACGCTCGACCTCGACGACGCCGACCTCACGCGCGGACGCGTCAGCGTGGAGATCGACGCGGCGAGCATCGACACCGGCGTCGCCGATCGGGACACGCACCTGCGCTCCGCCGACTTCCTGGACGCCGAGCACTTCCCGCACCTGAAGTTCGAGAGCACGCGCGTGGAGAAGGTCGACGGCAACCGCTACCGGGTCGTCGGCAATCTGACGATCCGCGACGTGACCCGCGAGGTCGTCCTCGATGTGGAGCACGGTGGCGTCGCCAAGGATCCCTGGGGCAACCAGCGGACCGCCTTCACCGCGACGGCGGCCCTCGACCGGCGCGACTACGGCCTCAAGTGGAATCAGGCGCTCGAGGCGGGCGGCGTTCTCGTCGGCGAGCGCGTCGACATCGAGATCGAGGTGCAGGCCGTGCGCACCGCGGCCACGCAGGTCGCGTGACGACGCGGGCATGGAGCGCCGCGACTTCTTGCGCTCTCTCGCTTCCGGAGCCGCCGCAGCCCTCACTCTGGGGTGCGGTCGCTCCGGCTCGAGCGGACGCCCCGAGGGGAAAGCAATGACGAACCCGCTGGAAACGAGCGCAGGGCCCAGTACCGCGCGCACGGACCGAATGCCCGTCGTGTTCGTGGGCCACGGCTCACCGATGAACGCGATAGAAGACAACCGCTTCAACCGCGGGTTCGCGGCGTTGCGTGGTCTCGTGCCGAAGCCCAAGGCCATCGTGGCGATCTCCGCGCACTGTTTCGTGAACGGGACGTACCTCACGGCGCAGCCGAACCCGCGCACGATCCACGATTTCGGCGGCTTCCCGCGGGCGCTGTACGAGATCGAGTACCCCGCGCCGGGCAACGTCGACCTCGCACGGCGCATCCGCACGCTGCTCGGCGAGCAACGCGCTGCGCTCAGCACCGACTGGGGTCTCGATCACGGGACGTGGTGCGTCCTCCGCTGCATGTTTCCGGAGGCGGACGTCCCGGTCCTCCAGCTCAGCATCGACCGGAGGCTCGAGCCCGCGCGCCACTACGAGCTCGCTCGGTCGCTCGCGGAGCTGCGCGACGAGGGCGTGCTCCTCCTCGGCAGCGGCAACGTCGTCCACAACCTCCGAGACGCGTTCCGCCGCATGCAGACCGGCGACACGGAAACGCCGGAGTGGGCACGCAGCTTCGACGCGACCGTCCGCGACATCGTCCTCCAACACGATCACGAGGCGCTCGTTTCGCTCTGGCCGCAACACGAGTCCGCCGCGCTCGCCCACCCCACCCCCGACCATTTCCTCCCGCTGCTCTACGCCCACGCCGCGAGCACGGACGCCGACGCGGTCCGGTTCCCGATGGAAGGCTTCGACCTCGGCTCCGTTTCGATGCGGAACATCGTCTGGGGTTGAACCCCGCTGTTCGTCGAGCCCGCCCCCGCTTGAGGGACTCAGGGCGACTTCGCGCGCGCGGGCGCGCTGCTCGGCGGCTCTGGATTCGGGGCGGCGGAGGCACTCGTCGCGGGCGCCGCGCTGCCCGGAGGCGCGGGCTTCTGGGATCCGGCAAGAGCACGCCGGTACTCCTCGGCGTCGAAGCGGAGCTCGAGATCGAGCTCGAGCGTCTGCCCGGGCTTCAGCGTGAGGGTGCGCTCCGTCTCGGCTCCCGACTGCGGGGAGAACGCGTTGAGGGTGACGGTGCCCGCCGGAATGCCGCGGATTTCGTAGCGGCCGTCGGGGGTGGTCACGTCGTGGGTCGCGTACTTGAGCACGACCACCTCGGCGGTCGAGAACAGGCGCAAGCTGTCGACCAGCAGGTAGCGGCCGGGGTGCTTCGGGTACAGCATGCTGCGCGCGCCGGGCAGCGCGACGAGCTGGGCCGGCATGCGACCCCCCAGGAGCTCGGGCACGTAGGGCCGGGGATCGCGCGCTTCGATTTCGATGCGCTGCCCGAACGTGACAGCGATCGTTCTGGACTCCCAGGCGCAGCCGCTGGCGGGCACGACGTGCACCGCCTCTTTCTCGGGCACGTAGTGCGGATAGCCCGTCACCGCGACGAGCGCGTCGGCGAGCTCGCCGGCGGGCCCTCTACGGAACAAGCGCCCA
>Ga0079224_100002972_pt1 | contig 21050 bp, 21 predicted proteins | sample Stecom2015_FD_80414 | JGI IMG/M metagenome (GOLD analysis project Ga0079224, IMG submission 80414) | Agricultural soil microbial communities from Utah to study Nitrogen management - Steer compost 2015 | ecosystem: Environmental > Terrestrial > Soil > Agricultural land | place: USA: Utah...
ACGACAGCAGCACGCCCACGTTCGTCGCCGTCGACGCCGACGGCGACCTCGACCTCGTCAGTGGCCACCGCTACGGCTACTTCCATCTCTTCCGCCACGAAGCCGGCGTCTTCACCGAGCAGACCGGCGCCGACAACCCCCTCGACGGCCTCTCCACCGACGACTACAGCACGCCCGCCTTCGCCGACCTCGACGATGACGGCGACCCCGACCTCGTCAGCGGAAACGGCTATTACGGAACCCTCTCCTACTTCCGCAACGACGAGGGCACGTTCGTCGAAGCCTCGGCCGCCCTCTTCGACGAGTACGACCACAACCTCTATTCCTACAGCGCGCCCGCCTTCGCCGACCTCGACGACGACGACGACCCCGACCTCGTAGCCGGGGAGCGCTACGGTCACGTCTTCCTGATGGAGAACCTCGGGACGCCCCCTGCGCCGGTGATCGATTCGCCCGTCCTCCTCGGCGGCGACGGGGTGGGGTTCATGTCGCGCCCCGCCTTCGCCGACCTCGACGCCGACGGCGACCCCGACCTCGTGGCGGGGGACTACAACGGACGGCTTCACTACTTCGAGCAGACCGGGAGGCGCTTCGTCCGCCGCACCGGGGCCGCCAGCCCCTTCGACGGGGCGGACGTCGGCTTCAGCAGCGCGCCCACGTTCGTGGACCTCGATACCGACGGCGACCTCGACCTCGTCTCGGGCGAGTACTACGGCGGCTTCCGCTTCTTCGAGAACGAGGCCGGCGTCTTCACCGAGCAGACAGGCACCGACAACCCCTTCGACGGCATCGACCAGGGGACCGCCCCCGCCCCCACCTTCGTGGACCTCGACGGCGACGGCGACCCCGACCTCGTCGCCGGTGGGCTCGACGGGCGGTTCCACTACTACCGCAACGACGACGGCGCGTTCGTCGAGCAGACCGGCGCCGCCAATCCCTTCGATGGCCTCCCCTCGGGGACGTACAGCACGCCGGCGTTCGTGGACCTCGATGCCGACGACGACCCCGACCTCGTCGCCGGCGAGGGCGGCGGCCTCTTCCACTACTACCGCAACGACGGCGGCGCGTTCGTCGAGGTGACCGGCGCCGACAACCCGCTCGACGGCCTCTCCTCCGATTACTCCAGCGCGCCGGCGTTCGTGGACCTCGACGCCGACGGCGACCTCGACCTCGTCTCGGGCGATTACTACGGCGCCTTCGCCGTCTTCGCCAACGGCGACTTCGTGCCCATCGCCGTCGAGCCCGCGGCGGGGGTGCCGGCGTACACCCACGTCCTCGCCCCGCCCGTGCCGAACCCCTCGCGTGGCCCGGCCCACGTCGCGCTGCTGGTGACCGAGGCGCAGGTGGTGGACGTGGCGCTCTACGACCTCCTCGGGCGGCGTGTGCGGACGCTCCACCGCGGGCCGCTCGCGGGCGGGCAGGCGCACACCCTCACCGTCGGCGACGACCTCCCGAGCGGCGTCTACGTCGTCCGCGTCGTCGGCGAGACGTTCACCGATTCGATCCGCCTGACCCGGGTTCGATGAGCGACCCGGCCGCCTCGTCGGCACCGCGCCTCGGGGTCGCCGCGCCCTTCGCCTGCACGTTCACCCCGGGCGTGCCGGATCTCCTGCGCAGCCTCGGCGTCACGCTCGCGCTGACGACGTACCAGGCCGGGAAGGTGGCGCTGCTTTCGCCGAGCGGAGGGGGGCTGACCCAGCTTCTCCGCACGTTCCCCCAGGCGATGGGGCTGGCCGTGGAGGGGGCCGGGCCGTCGCTCCGGCTGGCCGTCGCCACGTCGTCCGAGGTGACGGTGCTCGCCAACGCGCCCGGCCTCGCGCCCGGCTACGCGCCGCAGCCTGGCATCTACGACGCCCTCTTCCTCCCGCGCGCCCGCTACGTCACCGGCCCGCTCGACCTCCACGACCTCGCCTGGGGCGCGCACGAGGGGCGCCGCGCGCTCTGGGCCGTCAACACGCGGTTCTCGGCGCTGTGCGTCGTGGACGAGACGGCGAGCTTCCGGCCCGTCTGGCGCCCCCCGTTCGTGACCGACCTCCAGCCCGAGGACCGGTGCCACCTCAACGGCATGGCGCTCCGCGACGGCCGCCCCGCCTTCGCCACGGCCTTCGCCGCCACGGACACGCCGCAAGGCTGGCGGGCCGACCCGACGCGCACCGGGGTGCTCGTCGAGGTCGAGAGCGGGGAGGTCGTGCTCGGCGGGCTCCCGATGCCGCACTCGCCCCGCCTCGTCGGCGGCCGGCTCTTCGTGCTGGCCTCCGCCACGGGCGCGTTGCTGGCGGTGGACGCCGAGGCGGGCACGGCCGAGGAGGTGTGCCGCCTGCCCGGCTTCGTGCGGGGGATGGGCCACGCCGGGGACTACCTCTTCGTCGGGCTCTCGAAGCTGCGGAAGGGGCGGCCCTTCGGCGACCTCCCCCTGGCCGGGCGCGATCCCCAGGCGGGCGTCGCCGTGGTGGATCTGCACTCGGGGCGCGTGGCGGGGCTGATCCGCTACGTCTCGTCGTGCGAGGAGATCTTCGAGGTGCAGGCGCTGCCGGGCGTGCTCCGGCCCGGCGTGCTCGGCCCGGACCAGGACGCCGCCCGCGAGGCCGTCGTCGCCCCTTCCGGCTGCTGGTGGTCGCGCCCCGAGCCGTGACCGCGGCCGGCCCAGGCCGCACGCTGGCACCCCGCTGCGGAGGGATCACCCCCGCCCGAACAGGGCGCTCTCGAGGTGCTTGAGCGCCTGCTCCTCGATCTTCAGCTCCTCCTCGGGCGTCATCGGGCGCGGGGCCTTCGGCGCCTTCCGGCCGTTCCCCGCCGGGGCGCGACCGCCCGACGACGACGGCGCGGCGGGGGCCTTCGCCTTCCCCTCGGCCGCTTCCTCCGCCGCGATCTCGGCGCGGATGAGGTCCATGAACGGCTCCTGCGCCCGGGCGAACATCTCGTGCGGCTCCTCGACGGGGCGCCCGGCGGCCTGCCGCTCCTTGTGGAGCCGGAGGCACCCGTTCCACAGCGCCCGCCGCAGCCCCCACTTCTCGACGGAGTACGAGGCGCCGCGCCGCTTCCCGTCGGCGTCGATCCAGTTGAGCTGGACGTACACCCTCCCCTTCCCCCCCGCCTCCTGCTTCTCGCGGACGGAGAGGCCGACGACGCCGGTGTTCGACCACGCCTTGCGCGGGCGGGCGTCGGGCTCGGGGAGCTGGTCGAGGAGCCGGTCGCGGTAGTCCATCGCGGCCTCGAGCGCGCCGTCGCGGCCGCCGTGGCGCGCGTCGGCGAAGAACTTCGAGAGCCGGCGGCCGTCGCGGCGGACGCGGACCTGCCAGCCGTGGGTGGGGTGCCGCCGGGGGTACTTCTCCGACGGCTCGATGTCGATGCGGGTGATGTGGTGGTGCTTCCGGGCCATGCGCTCGGGAGGCGGGCCTTGCGGGGTGAGGGGTGAGAACGCGGGGGGTGCAAACGCCGCCGCCCCGTCGGGTGGGCGGGGCGGCGGGGGTGAGGGGCGGGCTCAGGACATCGCGGCCGGGACCACGGCCTCGACGCGGACGACCTCGGGCACCGAGCGCTTGATGGCCTGCTCGATCCCCGCTCGCAGCGTCATCATACTCATGGGGCACGTCCCGCACGCGCCGAGCAGCTCCAGCTCCACCACCATGTCGTCGGTGACGTTCTGGAGGCGGACGCTCCCGCCGTCGGCCATGAGGTAGGGCCGGATGGTGTCGAGGGTCTCCTCGATGCGGCGGCGGAGCTCGGGGTCGGTGGCGGCCATCGGCGGCGGCGTTGGGCTAGGCAACCCGAAGTTAACGCGCCAGCGGCGATGCCGTTCGGGCATGATTACGTGAAGTACGTGATTACGTGAGGAGGCCGGAGTCACGTAATCACGTCTCACGTAATCATCGGTACAGGATCTCGACCTGCTGCGTGGGCGGCTGCTCGGCGTTGCGGATGGAGACCTGCTGCGCCGCGCGCTCGGCGACGAGGCGGAGGGCGCGGGCGCTCGCGCTCCCGGGCTCGCGCACGACGATGGGCGCCCCGCGGTCGCCGCTCTCGCGGAGGGCCTCCTCGATGGGCACCTCGCCGAGGAACGGCACCCCCAGCGTCTCGGCCAGCCGCCGCGCCCCCCCCTCGCCGAAGAGGTAGTACTTCCGGTCAGGCAGGTCCGGCGGCGTGAAGTACGCCATGTTCTCGACGATGCCGAGGACGGGGACGTTCACCTTCTCGAACATCGCCACCCCCTTCCGCGCGTCGGCCAGCGCCACCGGCTGCGGCGTCGAGACGATGACGGCGCCGGTCAGCGGGATCGTCTGGACGACGGTCAGCTGGACGTCGCCGGTGCCGGGGGGGAGGTCGATGACGAGGTAGTCGAGGTCGCCCCAGTCGGTGTCGCCGAGGAACTGGCGCGTGGCGCTCGCCACCATCGGGCCGCGCCAGACGACGGCGTTCGTCTCGTCGACGAGGAACCCCATCGAGAGGAGCCTGACGCCGTGCTTCTCGAGGGGGACGATCTTCCGGTCGGCGTTGACCTCGGGCCGCTCGTCGGCCGGCACGCCGAACATCATCGGCACGCTCGGCCCGTAGATGTCGGCGTCGACGAGTCCGACGGCGGCGCCCTCCTGCGCCAGCGCCACGGCGAGGTTGGCGGCGACGGTGCTCTTGCCCACGCCACCCTTGCCGGAGGCGACGGCGATGAAGTTCTTGACGCGGGCGGCGCCCTCGGCCGCCGCCGGCCCCCGCGGCGCCGTCACGTTGGCCTCCATGTGGACCGTCACCTCCGCCTCGGGGTCCACGTCGCGGTGGATGGCGGCGACGCAGCGGCTGCGGATGAGGTCCTTGAGCGGGCACGCCGGCGTCGTGAGGACGACGGTGAAGGAGACGCGCCGGCCCTCGACCGTGAGGTCGCGGACCATGTCGAGGGCGACGAGGTCGCGCCCGAGGTCCGGCTCCTCGACGGTCGCGAGGGCGGCGAGGACGGCGTCGCGGGTGACGGGCATGGGTCGGGGGTGATGGACGGTGGGCGGTGGGCGGTGGACGGTGGACGGTGGACGGTGGACGGGAGGGTACGGACGCTGTTCCTCCGGCGGGGGGAGGAATGGGTGAAAGGGCGGGCAAGCGGGCAGGAGCGCACGCTTGCACGCATGCGCGCGAGCGCGCCTGCGCTCATCCCGACGCCGCTTCCAGCGCGAGGCCGTGGCGGAGGCCGCCGGGGCTGGCGACGAAGGCCTCGGCGCCGAACCGGCGCATGGCGCGCTCCAGGACGAGGAGGGCGGCGGCGGTCACGTCCTCGCGGCCGGTGAGGAGGTCGGGGGCGAGCGCCCGCACGGCCTCGGGCGCCATCCCCAGCAGCCGGTCGCGCCAAGCACGGACGGTGGCGAGCGGGATGGCGGGCGCGTCGCCTTCGACCCCGGCCAGCGCCGCCAGCACGCGCGCCGTACCGCCGCCCTCGACGAGCGGCAGCCCGCGTACGGCCGCCTCCGGCACCGCCGCCAGCGCCGCGTCCACGGCCGCCTCCGCTTCCCGAACCGCTGCCGCCGCAGGCGGCAACAAAGTAAAAAAGCGCTCCGTCAGGCGGACGCTGCCGACGTCGAGGCTGACGCGGAAGCGGGGCGGCGCGTCCCGCCGCCCGGCCACCACCTCGGTCGAGCCGCCGCCGACGTCGAGCACGCACGCCTCGGTGATCCCGGGCACCATCGCGAGGGCGCCGCGGAAGGTGAGCAGCGCCTCCTCCTCGCCCGAGAGCACGCGGTAGTCGAGGCCGAGCCGCTCCCGAACGCGCGCGGCCAGCACGCCCACGTTCCGCGCGTCTCGCGAGGCGCTGGTGGCGCCGACGACGACGCGCCCGGCGCCCCACCGCGCGGCCGTAGCCTTCGACGCGGCGAGCCGGTCGAGCGCGCGCGCCATCGCCGCGTCGGTGAGGCGGCCGGCGGCGTCGACGCCCTCGCCGAGGCGGGCGAACCGCTCCTCGTCCGCCAGCACCTCCAGCCGCCCGTCCGCGTGCACGTCGGCGACGAGGCAGAGCACCGTGTTGGTGCCGACGTCGATGGCGGCGATCCGTCTCACGTCGCAGGTCTGAAGGCCGATGGTCAGCGGATGGTATCGGGGGACGTTGACCTTCGACTTTCAGGCCTTCCGACCTTCGACCACACACGCCCACCACTCCCCCTCCGTCGCCTCGTCGTAGAGCACGAGGCCGGCGGCCTCTACGACCTCCAGCATCGGCTCGCGCTGCATGGTGAGCAGTCCGGCGACGACGAGGCGTCCGCCGGCGGCCAGCTTCTCGGCGAGCAGCGGCACGAGGCCGCGAAGCACCTCGAGGTGGATGTTGGCGAAGGCGAGGTCGAAGCCCACCTCCGGCACCACCTCGATCCCCCCTTCGCGCACCTCGAACCGGTCGGCGACCCCGTTGAGCGCGGCGTTCTCGGCGGCGTTCTCGGCGCTCCAGGGGTCGATGTCGAAGCCGACGGCCTCGCGGGCGCCGAGGCGGAGGGCAGCGATGGCGAGGATGCCCGTGCCGGTTCCGGCGTCGAGGACGCGCTCGCCGCCGGGCGTCCGCCCCACCAGCCCCGGCAAGAACCGGAGGGCGAGGCGGGTGCTCTCGTGGTACCCCGTCCCGAAGCTCATCTTGGGGTCGATGCGGAGGAGCGTCTTGCCGGCGTGCTCCTCCGGCACCTCGGCCCACGTCGGCGCGATCACGAAGGGGCCGACGGGGATGGGCCGGATGGTGGCCTCCCAGCGGGCGTTCCAGTTCACGGCGAGCATCGTGCGCTCCTCGACGTGCTCCGGCAGCCCGCGCGCGCGCAGCCAGTCCTCGACGGCCTCGCGGGCGACGCCCGTCCACACCGCCGCCGGCCCGTAGGCGACGACGGCGCCGTCCTCCCGCTCGAACGCGTCGAAACCGAGGTCGGCCAGCTCGGCGATGAGCAGCTCGTGGAGGTCGTCGGGGAGGGTGACGGTGATGGCGACGGTCATTCGATCGGCCCGGCGGCCGGCGCAGGTGGGACAAGGGGAAAGGCAGCAGGAGGGATCTCCAGCTCGGGCGGGACGGCGCCCCGGCGGAGGAGGTCGGCGGCGAGGCGGACGAGCCGCCGCTGCTCGGGCCAGGCGAGGCGCGCGGCGGCGGCCTCGGCCGGCAGCCACGCGAACGCGTCGTGCTCCCGGTCGAGGCGCGGGTCCGCATCCACCTCGGCGGCGAAGGCGGGGACGAGGGCGACGGTGTCGCGCTGCCACTCGTAGAAGTGGTTGACCGACGGGAGCGCCCAGCAGCGGACGGGCGCGAGGCCGGTCTCCTCGCGGAGCTCGCGGAGGGCCGCCCGCCACGCCGGCTCCCCCGCGTCCACCTTCCCCCCGACCATCCGCCACTGCCCGGCGTAGACGATCCCCGGCGCGCGGCGGACGAGGAGGAACTCGGGGGCGCGCCCGCCGGCCATCCGGTACGGGTACACGTCCACCACGCGGACGGTGGCCGAGGGGAACGGGGCCGGAGGAGACGAGGAGGCGTCCATGCGTATGGGAGGGCGGTGAGACGCCAGAGAACGGAACCGCCCGCGCCGGGTTCTACCCGCTCCGCCCACGCCGCCCTGTCGTGCCCTCCGACACCGAGTTCTACGTCGCCATCGCCGTCGCCTTCTTCGGCTTCATGGCACTCGCGTTCATCCTGCTCTTCCCGATCTACCGGTTCATGCGGCGGGAGGAGGAGCGGGCCGAGGCGTGGACGCGGCCGGCGCTGGCCGAGCGCCAGCGGCGGGCCATCGAGCGGGCCGAGCGCGCCGCCGCGGCGGGCGACGGAGCCGAAGCCGGCGGCGCGGGCGGCGACGGCACCACGGGCTCGGCCGGCGGCGAGGGCGGCCCCGGCGAGCCGCCGGAGCTGAGGCCGTGACGGCGTGAGAGCCCGCCACGCCACGCGTCACGTCGTCACTCCACGTACAGCCACGGCCGGATGTCCTCCAGCGTCTTCGGCCCGATCCCCCGCACGTTCACCACGTCCTCGACGCGGCGGAAGGGGCCGACCTCCTGCCGGTAGGCGATGATGCGGCTGGCGAGCGCGGGGCCTATGCGCGGGAGCCGCTGCAGGAGCGCCGCGTCGGCCGTGTTGAGGTTCATCCGCACGGGCCCGCCGACCGCGCCGCGCCGCGCCCGCGGCGGGTCGGCGAAGCCGGCCGTAGGGATGGCGACGGAGTCGGCGGGGGCGAGGCCGGCCTCCGAGGCCGGGGCGCCGTCGGACCCGGCGGCGGGCGCCACATCGGGTGTGGGGGTGCGCGCGGCGGCGTCGAGGGCGGCCCAGGTGGCGTCGGCGGCGGCGAGGTGGGCCGCGGGCGGGGCGGCGCGCCCCTGGAGCTGGCGGACGCCCAGGCCGAGCGCCAGGGCGCCGGCCAGGACGAGGAGCGCCATGGCCTCGGGGCCGGTGAGGGCGAGGCGGGTCTGGAGGCGGTAGAGCCGGCGCGAGAGAGGCATGGCGAGCAGGGGTGTGACGGAGCGGGGGCGGCGGGCGCCGCTACCTTCCGCTTGACACGGCCGGCCCGCCCGCTCTAACCCGCCCCGTGCGAATTCACACACCCCGCACCCCGGGCTCCGCCCACCCCGGCACCCCGCCCGGCGCCCCGCGTTCTCCCCGCCCCGCGTCCCCGGCCCCATGATCGTCCGCACCGACGCCGTCGTCCTCCGCGCCTTCGACTACGGCGAGACCAGCCGCATCGTGACGCTGCTGACGCGGCGTCACGGCGTCCTCAGCGCGCTCGCGCGCGGGGCGCGCCGGCCCAAGAGCCGGTTCGGCGCGGCGCTCCAGCCGATGGCCTACGTCCAGGTCGTCTACTACCACAAGGAGGGGCGCGGGCTGCAGACGCTGAAGGAGGCCGCCTACGTCGCCCGGTTCGGCCACCTCGGCGCCGACCTCGAGAAGACGACCGTCGGCCTCCGGATGGTGGAGCTGGCGCGGGCGCTCCTCCACGAGCACGACCCCAACGCGCCCGTGCTCGGGCTGCTGGCGCACACCCTCGCCTGGGTCGACGCCGCGCGCAGCGACGGCGCCCCGCGCGCGGCCAACGCGCTGCCGTGGTTCCAGCTCCGCCTCGCCACCCTCCTCGGCTTCGCCCCGGACGTCCGCCGCGGCGACGTCGAGGCCCTCGGCGACGCCGGCGTGCTCCTCCTCGACACCGGCGCCGTCGTCCCCGCGGGGGCGCCCGCCGGGCTCGCCGGCCACGCCGCCCTCCGCGCCTCGCGCGCCGCCCTCCGCGCCTTCGCCGTCTTCGCCCTGGCCGACCTCGACACCGCCGGCCGCCTCCGCCTCGACGGCCCGACCCGCACCGAGGTCGAAGCGGCCGTGGACGCCTACCTCCGCTACCACACCGAGGACGCCTTCCCCGAGCGCGTCCGCCGCGTGGCCGACCAGATGGCGGGGGGCGCCGGCACGCCCCCGGGGTGACCCCTTCGGGTAGGTGCAACCCGGCCCGGGGCGCGGCGTTAGGAGCCGCTTCGAACCACGAACCATCTCCTATGCCCCGCCTGCTCCTACCCCCCGCGTTCGCCCTCCTCATCACCCTCACGGCCTGCGCCGACGTCGGCGACGCGCCGGTGGCCGAGACGATCGAGGCCGCCGTCCCCGCCGACACGGGGGCGCCCCTCACCGGCACCGCGCTCCCCCTCGACACCGCCGCCACCCGCATCGAGTGGACGGCCGCGAAGGTCACGCGCTCGCACGACGGCGGCTTCCGCCGCTTCGACGGCGCCCTCTACCTCGACGGCGAGGCGCTCACCGGCGCCGAGGTCGTCATCGACGCCGCCTCGATCTACTCGGACACCGACCGCCTCACGGTCCACCTCAAGAGCGACGACTTCTTCGGCGTCGAGGCCAACCCCGAGGCCCGCTTCCGCACCACGGCCATCGAGCCCCTCACCGCCGCCGACACCGTCGGCCTGGCCGGCGCGACGCACCGCGTGACGGGCCTGCTCACGATGGCCGGGCAGACGAACCAGGTCTCGTTCCCCGCCCGCGTCACCGTCGCCCCGGACGCGGTGACGGCCGAGGCCGACTTCATCATCGACCGGCAGCAGTGGGGGCTGACCTACCCCGGTCAGCCGGACGACCTCATCCGCGACGAGGTGCGGATCCGCCTCCACGCCGTGGCCCCGCGGCCGGGCGGGGGCGCGCCGGCGCCGACGGGGCCGTGACCTCCCCCCGCACACTAAGGGAGTTCCTAAGTGTGTGCGGCCCCGCGCCCCGGCGCGCGGGTAAAGGCCCGGGGCCGCATTTCGTTTGACAGCGGGGGAAACCGGACTCTACCTTCCCGCGACGCCCACCACACACATTTCTATCCCTTTAGCGGCGAGAGCCATGAGCCGGAGGCAACTCACCCACAAGCAGCACACCTTCCTCGAGTTCCTGCGAGAACATGTGCGCGAGCGGAAGGTGTGGCCGACGTACCGCGAGATCGTGGACCACTTCGACTACCGCTCGCCGAACTCGGTCACGCAGAACCTCCAGGCCCTCGCCAAGAAGGGCTACCTCCGCCGCGACGACAACGGGTACCACCTCGTGGACCGCGAGGGGAAGGACGGCTCGGTCCCGCTGCGAGGGGCCATCCGGGACGGGCGGCTCGAGGACGGGGCCGGGAGCGAGCGGTTCTCGCTCGCCGCCCTGTTCCCCGACGTCTCCGGCCTCCACGCCTTCCGCCTCGACGGCGCCTTCGACCGCCCCCCCGCCCTCCGCGACGCGCAGTACGTCCTCGTCACCGACGACCCGGCCGAGGGGGACCTCGCCCTCGTCCTCCACGAGGGCACGCTCACGCTCCGCACCGTCGGTGCCGACGGCCGCCTCACGGACCCCGACGGCACCGGCGAGGCGCTCGGGCGCGCCGAGGCCGAGGTGCTCGGGCGCTTCGCCGGCCACGCCGGCCCCTACGGGCTCGTCCGCCACGCCGTGCAGACGCACACCGTCACGCCGGACGCGTCGGTCTCGCTCTCCTGAGGCGGCGCTCGGCGGAGGGGTGAGCGGGGTTAAGTCGGCCCGGGGGCGGGCCGATACCGGGCGCGGACACGCCCGCCACACGCCCGCGCCCCCGGCGCGCCTCGCCTCATGCCCGCCCGCCCCCTCCTGCCCTTCGGACTCGCCCTCCTCGTCGGCACCGGCGCCGTGCTCTCCGCCTGCGACTTCGGCGGCGCCGACGGCGTCTCCGGCCGCTGGGTCGGCACCGCCGCGTTCGAGGCCGACACCATCCTCGCCGCCCACAACGCCCACGTCGTCGCCGACTACGAGACGGAGTTCACCTTCGTCCTCACCGACGACGAGGGGCTCATCACGGGGCAGCTCGCGGCGCGCACGACGGGCTACCGCATCGTGCGCGAGGCCGGCCAGCCCGCCGACACCCTCCGCTTCGACGACGCCACCCCCGTCGTCCACGACGTCTTCGGCACCTACCTCGACCCGGTGCTCGAGGTGGACGTCCCCGGCGGCCCCTACGAGGAAGGGCTCTGGACCTTCGACGTCTCCGGCCGCCGCGCGCGGTCCGACAACTTCCTCGTCCACCTCCACCAGATCCCCCTCCGCAGCACCGGAGACTCGTTCGAGTTCAGCATCCGGTCGGCGGAGCTCTTCGAGATGCGGCGCGTGGCCGACGAGGAGTAACCGGCGCACCACGGACTCCCGGCGGGGGCGGCGCACGAGCGTCGCCCCCGCTTTTTCGTTCCGAACCGGCCGCAGGGGCGAGGGTTGAACGGGCCGATGCAGGCGCACGTGACCCCCACCCCCGGCGGAGGCCGGCCCGCCGACGGCGACGCCGGCAGCGGCGCCGATGGCTGAGGTGCGCGGCCGGTTCGCCCCCAGCCCCACGGGCGGGCTCCACCTCGGCAGCGCGCTCGTCGCCCTCGCGGCCTGGCTGTCGGTGCGCCGCCGCGGCGGCGCGCTGGTCTGGCGCGTCGAGGACCTCGACGGCCCGCGCGTCGTGCCCGGCGCGGCCGCGCGGCAGGCGGCGGAGGCCCGCTGGCTCGGGCTCGACTGGGACGAGGGGCCGGACGTGGGCGGCCCCCACGCGCCGTACCGGCAGTCGGAGCGGGGCGCGCACTACGAGGCGGCGCTGGCGCGGCTGGCGGCGGCCGGGCGGCTGTTCCCCTGCCGCCGCTCGCGGAAGGACCTCCTCGGCCTCGCCACCGCGCCGCACGGGCGCGAGGGGCTCCCCCCCTACCCCGCCGCCTTCCGCCCGAAGCACCTCCCCCCCGGCTGGTTCGACGCCTACCGCGCCGACCCGAGCCCCGACGCCGCCCTCCGCTTCCGCGTCGCCAGCGGCCCCGTGACGTTCGAGGATCGTGTGCAGGGGACGGTCACGGAGGACGTGGCGACCGAGGTGGGCGACTTCGTCCTCCGCCGCCGCGACGGCGTCTACGCCTACCAGCTCGCCGTCGTCGTGGACGACCTCGCGATGGGGATCACTGAGGTCGTCCGCGGGGCCGACCTCCTGGACTCGACGGCGCGGCAGGTCCAGCTGATCGAGGCGCTCGGCGGGGCGCCGCCGGCGTACGCGCACCTCCCCCTCGCCGTCAACGAGGCCGGCGAGAAGCTCTCGAAGCGCGACGACGCGCTTTCCGTCACCGCGCTGCGCGATGCGGGCGTGGCGCCCGAGGCCGTCGTCGGCTGGCTGGCGTGGGCGCTGGGGCAGCAGGACACGCCCGCGCCCGTGACGCCCGGCGCGCTCGTGGCGGCGTTCGGGTGGGACCGCGTGCCGGCCGCGCCCGTCGTGGTGCCCGCGGACCTGCCCGTGCGCCTCGGCGCCGGGGCGTGGTAACTTTACACCGTCAACCCCTCCGAGTCATGCGTCTGCTCCTGTTCTTCGCCCTCGCGTTCGTCCTCGCCCCCGCCGCCCTCGCCCAGCCGGCCCTGCCGACGGGCGACTGGTCCGGCACCATCGAGTGGGCCGACGCCGCGCCGGTCGCGCTCACGGGCGGCCTGGAGGCGTGCGTCGAGGGCCTCAAGCTCACGCTCCACTCCGAGGACGGCGCCTACCAGGCCGAGGAGGTCGTGCGCATCGAGGACGCGACGGAGGCACCGGCCTTCGGGTTCGGGATGCGGAACACGCGGCGGAACTACGCGCTCACCTGCGACGCCGCGCGGCAGCCCGACGGCACCTTCGCCGGCACGTGCCGGGCCGACAACGGCGCCCGCGCCGTGCTCCGCCTCCAGCCCCCCGCGCAGGCCACCATCGGCTGCAGCGAGTGAGGTCATCCTGAGGAGCGCCAGCGGTCCCCGCGAAGGCGGGGGAGGGTCTGGCCCCGGGCCGACGGCGGCCCCATGGGGCTACCGGCTCGACGGACGTAGATCCGCACTCCGCTCAGGATGACAGCCTCGATGCGTGCGCGCGACGCCGTGCGCCCCTATCATCCCTGAAAAATCACCCGGCTCCGCGCGAGCCCTTCGGTATATTCCCCGCCCTCGCGCCTGCGCCCACCCCGGCGCAGGCGCCTTCGCGCCGGCCTCCCGGATCCGGGCGGGCCCCTCCCCGGCGCGGCCGTCCCTCCGCAGACCAACCAGCAAGCGCACAGGCAGAGGCAGCATTATGGGCGTGATGAACAAGATGCGGGAGAGCACCGCGACGATCCTCTGGATCCTCGTCTTCTCCTTCGGCGGTCTGTGGGTGCTCCAGGACTCCGGCGCCTTCGACGCCCTCGGCAGCCGCACCGGCCGCGACGTCGCGACCGTCGACGGCGAGCCGATCCCGATGGAGCAGTACCAGAACGCCCTCCAGCAGCGTCTGCAGGTGTACCAGGACCAGGGCGTCGAGGTGACGCCGGCGCTCCAGGCCCGCGTCGAGCAGGAGGTCTTCGACGCCCTCGTCGAGAACCGCCTCCGCGAGGCGGAGATGGAGCGGCTCGGGATCGAGGTCTCCGACGCCGAGGTCGAGGCCGCCTTCACGGGGCCGAACCCGGACCCCCTCGTCGTCCAGTTCTTCGGCGACGGGCAGGGCGGCGTGGACCGGAACGCGCTCGCGCAGTTCGTCCAGCAGGCGCCGCCGGAGCAGGTCCGCATCCTCGAGGACGAGATCCGCAACAGCCGCCGCCAGGCCAAGCTCGACGCCCTCATCCGGGCCACCGTCCGCGTGACCGACGGCGAGGTCGAGGCGCAGCACGTCCGCCGCAACCGCCGCGCCACCGCCCAGTACGTCGGCCTCCGCTACGCGGACGTCCCCGACAGCGAGGTCGAGGTGAGCGACCGCGACCTCCGGGCGTTCTACGACGCGCACCGGGAGGAATTCGAGCGGCCGACCACCTACAACGTCGAGTACGTGTCGTTCCTCAAGCAGCCGAGCGCGGAGGACTCGGCGCGCGTGCGCGAGGAGCTCTCGCGGCTGCGGCCGCAGCTGGAGGCCGCCGAGGACCCCGCCGCGTGGGTGGCCCAGAACGCCTACGGCGACGGCGCCGCCGCCTTCACGCCGCCGCGCCAGATGACGCCCGAGCTGGCCTCGGCCGTCTACGCGGACCTCACGCCCGGCCGCGTCGTCGGCCCCATCCTCGCGGGCGAGGAGGGCGTGCTCGCCCGGATCACCGGCGTCCGCGAGGCCGAGAACGGCCCGTTCGTCCGCGCCCGCCACATCCTCTTCCCGACGGACCAGGCCGCGCAGGCGGAGGCGGTCAAGGGGCAGATCGAGCGCGGGGAGGTCACGTTCGAGCAGGCCGCCGCGGCGCACTCCCAGGACCAGAGCAACAAGGACCGCGGCGGCGACCTCGGGTGGTTCGGCCCCGGCACGATGGTGGCGCCGTTCGAGCAGGCCGTCATGAGCGCGCCCATCGGGCAGGTCGCCGGGCCGGTGGAGACGCAGTTCGGCCACCACCTCGTCCGCGTCGACGGGCGGACGAACCAGGAGGCCGAGATCGTCCGGCTCTCGGTCCCGCTGACGGGGACGTTCGACCGGCTCATCGAGCAGGCCGAGGACCTCCACTACTACGCGGAGGCCGAGGAGGCCGGGTTCGCCGACGAGGCGGCCCGCCGCGGGCTCACCGTCGAGACCGCCAGCGTCCGCGACGACGAGCCGGTCGTGCCGGGCGTCCAGATCGGCAGCGACGCCGTCCGCTGGATGCGCCGCTCCGAGCCCGGCGCGATCTCGGAGCCGTTCGACGCGGGCGACCGCTTCGTCGTCTTCCACCTCACGGAGGTGGTGCCGGAGGGCTACCGCCCGCTCGAGGAGGTGCGCGCGGAGATCGAGCCGCGCGTGCGCGTGGAGAAGAAGAAGGAGGTGCTCCTGGCCCGCCTGCAGGAGGCGCTCGCCGGCGGCGGCGACCTCGCGGCCATCGCCGCCCGCGCCGGCGCCACGGTCCTCCCCCTCACCGACGTCACCCTCGCCACCCCGCTCGTGCAGGGCGTCGGCCACGAGCCCGCCCTCGTCGGCACGATCTTCGGCCTCGAGCCGGGCGAGACCTCGCGCCCCGTCGCGGGCGTCGCCTCCGCGTTCATCGTCCAGGCCACGAGCTTCGCGGGCGGTGAGGTCGCTGAGCTCACGGACGAGGAGCGCACGCAGATCCGCGAGCAGCTCCTCGAGCGCAAGCGGCAGCAGGTGCTCCGGTCGTGGATGGAAGGCCTCCGCGAGAACGCCGAGATCGAGGACCTCCGCGACCAGCTGATGTGAGCGAAGAGCGACGGGGGTTGGCGATTGGCGTTACTCCATCCAATCGCCCATCGCTAATCACCCTTCGCCACCAGGTGCGTCGCCCTCTCGCGGAGGGCGGCACGACCGGGCTTGAGGTCCCCCTCGCCCTCGGGCCAGGGCAGGAACGCGACGGGCACGAGGTAACCCGGCAGCCCCCTCGCCCGCAGCGACGCCGCGAGCGCCGCGCCGTCCGGCGCCCCCCCGCCCTCCATCGCCACGAACGCCGCCGGCCGCGCCCCGAACTCGGCGTCCGCGACGGGCACTACGACGGCGCGTGCGACGCCCGGCAGCGCCAGCAGCGCCGCCTCGACGGCCTCCGGCTGCACGTTCTCGCCGCCGGATACGAACCGGTCGTCCCGCCGCCCGACGACGACGAGCCGGCCCGCCTCGTCGAGGTGGCCGAGGTCGCCGGTGGCGAACCAGCCGTCGGCGTCGAACGGCGCTGCCAGCCGCCCCCCTTCGAGGTAGCCGGCGAAGCGCGTCGGCCCGCGCACCTCGATCTCACCGCCGCGGACACGGAGGTCGCGGTGCGGGAGGAGGCGGCCGGACGTGGCGAGGTCCTCGCGAGGCGCGCCGGGAGCCGTGGCCGTGACGGTCGAGGCCATCTCGGTGAGGCCGTACGAGGTGACGACGGGAAGGCCGCGCGCGTGCGCTTCGTCGAGGAGCCCGGCCGGGACGGCGCTGCCGCCGAGGAGGAGGGCGCGGAGCGCCGGCAACGGCCCGTCGCCGTCGCGGAGGAGCCGGTAGAGCTGCGTGGCGACGAGCGAGGCGTGCGTGGCGCCGAGGGCGCGGAGGGCCTCGGCCGTGGGCGTCTTCGGCGCGGGGATGGCCACGGCCGCCCCCGCCAGCGCGCAGCGGTAGACGACGGCGAGGCCGCCGACGTGGTTGAGGGGGAGGTCGAGGAGCCACCGGTCGCCGGGCCCGAGGGGGAGCCGCTCGGCCCACCCCCGCGCGCTCCACACGTGGTTGCCGGCCGTGAGGAGCGCTCCCTTCGGAGCCCCCGTCGAGCCGCTGGTGAAGACGACGGTGGCCGGGCGGGCGAGGGGAATGGAGGGCAGTTGTCCGTGGTCCGTGGTCCGCCGTCCGTCGTCCGTCGTCCGTGGTCCATCGTCTAGGTCGAGCGTCGCCTCACAGGCGATGCGATCCAGGTGCTCCTTCACGGCCGGCTCGGGGAGACGGGGCGAGAAGGGCACGATGACGTGGCCGGTGCGGAGTGCCGCGAGGACGAGGGCGACGAAGCGCGGCGTCGTCTCGGCGCGGGCAGCGACGCGGGTGCCGGGCGGCGCGAGACCGAGGAGGTGCCCGGCCCACGCCGTCACCGCCCGGTCGAGGTCGGCCCACGTCCAAGCCTCCTCGGGCGCGACGACGGCAAGCACCTCGGGCCGGCGCGCGGCGTGGCGCCGGACGGGGCACGGGATCACCTCTGTGGCTTCGCTCATCTTAATTCGGTCTCAGGTCTGAAGGTCGAAAGTCGAAGGTCGAAAGTCGAAGGTCGAAAGTCGAAGGTCGAAAGTCCTCTGACCTGTGACCTTCAGACCTGTGACCTTCAGACCTCAGCGCAGCCGCACCTCCAGCGGCCGGGTCAGGAGGGCCTGCACGTCCACCGTGGGTCGGTCGAGTGGGAGGGGCTCAGCGAGGACGTCGGCGGCGAGGCGGCGGTAGGGGTCGAGGCCGGCGGCCTCGCCGCCCGTCGCCGCCGCGAGCGCCGCCACGCCGCGCATCCCGACGCCGCTCTCGAACGCGGCGGAGAGGACCGCGGGCACGCCGGCGGCGCGCGCCCGCTCGGCCCACCGGAGCACGGCGGAGACGCCGCCGAGGAGGGTGGGCTTGAGGACGGCGGCGGCCACCCATTCGCCCAGCGCCTCCGCGCCGCCCGGCTCGGCCAGCGTCTCGTCGAGGGCGACGGGCAGCCGCGTCTCGCGCCAGAGCGGAAGGAGCCCCTCCGCGTCGCGCAGCGGCTCCTCGATGTAGGCCACCCCCAGCCCGGCGACCTCGGCGGCGAACAGCCGCCCTTCCTCCGCGGTCCACGCCCGGTTGGCGTCGAGGCGGAGGGCGACCCCCTCCCCCACCCGCTCGCGCACCCCGCGCACGAGGGCGACCTCCTCGCGGAGCGCGCCGCGCCCCACCTTCAGCTTGAGCGTGCCGTACCCCGCCTCGGCCAGCCGCGCCGCCTCGACGAGCGCCAGCGGCGGCGGCTCGGTCACGAGCGCGTTGAGGGGGAGCACTGCGACGGGCTCGGGGCACAGCGCCTCGGCCAGCGAGCGGCCCGTCGCCTGCGCGGCGAGGTCCCACAGCGCGAGGTCGAGCGCGTAGCGGGCCGACGGCTTCAGGCGCGCTTTGTCGAGGGCGGCGTGGAGGCGGCCGTGCGGGTCGGTGACGTCGGCCGGGTCGAGAGCGCGCCCGCAGAGGGCGCCGCCGAAGGCGTCGAGCTCGAGGTGGACGTCGAAGAGGAACTCGCGGCTGAAGCCGGGCAGCGGCGCGGCGTCGCCCCACCCCACCGCGCCGCCCTCGGCCTCGAGCCGGAGCAGCACCCCCTCGCGCTCCTCGATCCGCACGCGCCCGAGCGTCACCGGCTCCCGGAGGGGCAGGCGGTAGGGGTGGAGCGCGTGGCGGACGATGCGCATGGGCGGTCTCAAGTCTGGAAGTCAAAGGCCGAAGGTCGTTCCGCTCTCCGCTGACCTTCGACCTCTGGACCTGGAACCTTCGACTTCATAGCAGCCAGCCGATGCCGAAGGCGAGGCAGTAGAGGAGGAGGAGCCGGGCGGTCTTGCCGAGGAGGGGGTTGAGCACGGCGGGGTCGTCCGTCCGCCGGAGCGTCTGCACGAGCGGCCGGCCGAGGAGGGAGGCGACGACGGAGGCGGCCAGCGCCCCGGCGTGCCCGCCGATCCACAGCACGAGCGCCGCCGGCACGGCCACCGCGCCGGAGACGCACGCGGCGTAGAGCGTCACGCCGAACGGGCGGCCGAAGCGGACGACGAGCGTCCGCTTGTCCGCCGCCCGGTCCTCCTCGACGTCGCGGACGTTGTTGGCCAGCAGGATGGCGGTGGCTAGGAAGCCCGGCCCGAGGCCGGCCACGGCCACCCACGGCATCGGCACGAGGGTCTGGACGTAGTACGTCCCCAGCACGGCCACCGGCCCGAAGAACACGAGCACGAAGAGGTCGGCCAGGCCGGTGTAGGCGAGGGCGTAGCGGCCGGCCGTGTAGGCGACGCCGGAGGCGATGGCGGCCAGCCCCAGCGCGAGGATCGGCCAGCCGCCGCGGACGATGAGGTAGACGCCGGCGAGGAAGGCGAGGCCGAACGCCAGGGCCGCCGCGCGCTTCACCTGCGCCGGCGTCACGAGGCCGGCCTGCGTCACGCGCAGCGGCCCCTTCCGCGCCGCCGTGTCCGCACCCCGCTCGAAGTCGGCCACGTCGTTGGCGAAGTTGGTGCCGACCTGGATGAGGACGGCGCCGAGGAGGGCGCACAGGAACGCGCCGGGGTGGAAGCCGCCGTCCTCGACGGCGAAGGCGGTGCCGAGGAGGACGGGCGCCACGGCCGCCGGCAGCGTCTTCGGCCGGGCGGCCTGCAGCCATACGGCTGCGGGAGAACTGGATTTGGGAAACGGGGAATGGGGGAAAGGGGGAGTGGGAGCAGGCTGTGCTACGGCCCCCTCTCTCCCTTTCCCCCTTTCTCCCTTTCTCTCGATCATTGCCATCAGTCCGCCCGCCAGAGATCCAGCCGGTCGAGGAGCACGTCGAGGGCCCCGCGGTCCTTGCGCCTGACGAGGAGGCGGAGCTCGCCCTTCTGCACGCCCGGGACGGCGTCGAGCACGTCGAGCGTGCTCGCCCGCAGCGTGAGCCGGTCCTTCCGGAGGCCCCTCTTGTAGCGGACGCTCTCGAGGTCGGTGAGGTCGATCCAGTAGGTCCGCGGGTCCTTCTTGAACATCCCCAGGAAGGCCGTCTGCACCTCGAGCACGAGGTACTCGTCCTCGACGTAGGCCACGCCGTGGGCCTCCGAGAAGCCCCCGTGCACCTCGCCGATCTCGAACGGCACGCTCAGCATGGCACCTCAGATGCAGCAGGGAGTCGAGTCGTCATCCTGAGCGGGGCGAAGGGCCTGGTCATGACCGATTCCGTGCCATCCTGCGAGTAGATCCTCCGTCGCTGCGCTCCTCAGGATGACCGGCAGGGGGTTCACGGCCGGTAGCCGTCGCGGTCGAACGCGGGCCGCCGCTTCTCGAGGTAGGCCTTCTTCCCCTCCTGCCCCTCCTCGGTCATGTAGAAGAGCATGGTGGCGTGGCCGGCGAGCTCCTGGAGCCCGGCGGCGCCGTCCTCGTCGGCGTTGGCGGCGGCCTTGATCATGCGGATGGCGATGTTCGAGTTGGCCAGGATCTCCCGGCTCCACTGCACGTACTCGCGCTCGAGCTCTCCCACGGGCACGACGGTGTTGACGAGGCCCATCTGGAGCGCCTCCTGCGCGCCGTAGGGGCGGCAGAGGAACCAGATCTCGCGCGCCTTCTTCTGCCCGACGATCCGCGCGAGGTGGGCCGTGCCGTAGCCGGCGTCGAACGAGCCGACCTTCGGGCCCGTCTGCATGAACCGCGCGTTGTCGGCTGCGATGGTGAGGTCGCACACGACGTGGAGGACGTGCCCGCCGCCGGCGGCCCACCCGGCCACGGCGGCGATGACGGGCTTGGGGAGGGTGCGGATCTGCCGCTGGAGGTCGAGCACGTTGAGCCGCTGCGTGCCCGTCCCCTCCTCGACGTAGCCGGCCGTGCCGCGGATGCGCTGGTCGCCGCCGGAGCAGAACGCCTCCGTCCCCGCCCCCGTCAGCACCACCACGCCGATGGCGTCGTCGTCGCGGGCGTCGGCGAAGGCGGCCTGCATCTCGCGCACCGTCAGCGGGCGGAACGCGTTGCGGACCTCGGGGCGGTTGATCGTGATGCGGGCGATGCCCTCGGTATCGGTGCCGGGCTTGCCTTTCTCGTACAGGACGTCGGTGAAGTCACCGGCGGACTCCCATGCGAAGGGGGCGGAGACGGTGGGGCGGTCGAGGAGATGACCCATTCTAGATCGGGGGATCGGGTGATTGTGGGATCGGGTGATCGAGGAGGCGGCGGAGGATGTGCGCGAGGGCGAGGGGGCGTTCCTCGATGAGCGCGTGGCCGAGGCCAGGGAGGACGACGGCCTCGAACGGGCCCTCGGCGGCCATAGCGCGGGCGACCCCGACGAACTTCGCGTCCCTCGCGCCCGCGACGGCCCACGCCGGAACGCGAATCCGCCGCAGATGCTCCCAGTGACTCGGCTGCACGCCCGTCCCCATCCCGACGAGCGACCGCGCCAGCTCGGCCGGGGCGTTCCGCGCCCGCTCGCGGACGAGCCGCGCCCGCTGCGCCTCCGTCAGCGTCTCGAACAGGGGCATCCGGTACCAGCGGTCCAGGAAGCCCGGAAGGTCTCTCTGGATTTCTTCTGCCCGC
>Ga0079224_100002973_pt1 | contig 21048 bp, 37 predicted proteins | sample Stecom2015_FD_80414 | JGI IMG/M metagenome (GOLD analysis project Ga0079224, IMG submission 80414) | Agricultural soil microbial communities from Utah to study Nitrogen management - Steer compost 2015 | ecosystem: Environmental > Terrestrial > Soil > Agricultural land | place: USA: Utah...
GAAATGAAACCCAGACGTGATGGAAGTACACGCCGACTCCACCGAGCACATCGGCATCAACGCTTCGCACGTAAATGAGATGCCCCGTCGCTTTCGCGACAAGCTCCTCGGCGAGTGCGATGCATTCCGCGCTCGGCGGCGGTGCGCCTTCGCCGTCCCAGTTCTCTTGCAGCGCTTCGAGCTCTGTCCAGTTTATGTCCGACATGGTAATCCCGGTTCGCTTGGGGGCGCGGGAACGAGACTGACGATCTCGGCGGCCAGGGCTTTGAGTCTCTCGGTGGGCTCCACCAGTACGGTGTTCCCGTTTTGGAGCCACCTAAAGTACTTCTCCTGCCGCTCACTGAGCGCGTTCAGTTCCTTCAGCTGCTCCGGTGAGGGTTCTGCCCCGCGGTCGATGGCGCTGGACATCGAGTCGAGCGCGGCAACAAGTTCTTCGCTGTCGATCGTGATCTGAAATTCCAGCATCTCCTCGAACTCCTCCTTTTTCATCCCGAGCGCCTTGCGAGCGAACGTCATGACCTCTGGGTTGTCTGGATTCCGAAGGACCGCCCGAAGCGCGGTCTTTAGCTCGACCACCTCCAGGTCCCGCATGTTGTTCGTGAACCCGTCGCACGTGTCACACCCCCATTCGTTGATCTCGTGGATCACGGTTTCGCCCGCGACGGTCATGGGCATTTCGACCGGGCCGAAGTTGAGGTTTTTGCCTTTGCACACGTAGCAATATTCGGGGCACGGGTACGGGTTTGGAAATCGATACGTCATTTGTTATCCTCCTTCGCGATCGCTTCTCTCACCATGTCCCGCGTCACCTCCGGATTGCTCGCGTTCGCGTTGCCAAAGGCGAAGCTTTCGCGCTGGGCGGCGCGCTCGGATGGGGTCATTTTTCTGCTAAGCAGCTCCAATTCCGCCTTCGCATTCTCAGTCTCACGCGGAGCAACATACGGCCCCTTAAACTCCATTGCGGTTCCCGGGAGGTCGTCCGCCGCTTCTCTGATTGCCTCTAGCGCGGTGTCTCCCCAGCCCGTGGCTGTGCCCGTGCCCGCGGTATCGGTATGATACGGGATCTCGCAGTAGTATTCCTTCGGTGCAATCTTCTCCACGCGCCAGGTGAAATGCGGGATGTACCCGTCGGGGTCTTCTGAAATGCGAGCCTTCTGCCTTGTCGCTTCCCGCTCGGCGCGTCCTTCGGGGGTCATTCGGTAGGTGGCTAGGGCGGCTAGCTTAACCAGTAGCTCCGGTTGCTCCGACTCCTTCATCGCCGCTTGCAACTCGGCCAGGTCGTCCGCTCCGGCTGGGCTAGCCAGGTAATCGGCTAGGTCTTGGGGTTTGGGGTCTGTCATGTCACCGCCCCCCATTAGGCAACGGAGGCCACTCGCCGAACTGGCGAAAGTACGCGGCAGCAACATCTAGCCGCCTTCGCCCCGCCTTGATCCCCGCCGCCAGGAACTCGGTCCAGCGATCGGCGGTTGTGCCGGTGCGGTATCTTGAGACGTCGAAGTCGACAGGCGGAGCGTTACCCACAGGAATCAGCGGCACGCCAACGACTTCAGGATCCATCGACGGCGCACGCTCTTCGCCCAGCTCCAATCCCGAGCCGCTGCCCAATGAAACACCGCGTCCGCTCAACGAAAACTCTCGCCGCTCGTCTGGTAGCCCGCACACGTAGGTCGAGCCGGTTAGATCGATCACACGCGCATGCGTCTTGCCCGGGTACGGTCGGAGCACACGACCCGTGGCCTGGATTAACCCCCCGGGCGTCCCGAACGTGCGAGCCAATACAGCGCACGCCGCGCGTGGCTGGTCCACCCCTTCCGTTAGGGCGTCCACACTAATCAGCACCTGTGTTTCTCCGGTTGAAAATTGCTGCAGCGTGAGCTTGCGATATGCCGGATGTGTATCGCATTCGATCACGCTGGCCTTGATTCCTCGGGAGTCGAGCACGTTGCGCACCTGGTACGCTCGCTCGCGACGGTGCACGAAAACGAACGTCGAGTCCCCCTGTGCGTAGTCCTGGACAGCGTCCGCCGTGTCGATCGCCAGGTTCCCTTTCATTGGGTGCGCCGGTCTATAAACCCACGGTTGGACAAGGTGACCGGACTTGATTAGCTCGTCGGTGTGGGCCGCTACTACCATCTCATCGAACAGGCCTTCTAGTGGCTTGCCGTCGCCTCGCTCTGGCGTCGCGGTGAGACCTAAACGGATGGCGTTCGGAAACATCTCCGATAGCTGAGACCACGAGTCGGCTGGCGCATGGTGGCACTCGTCCCAGACGATAAGCTCAGCGTGCGGCAAGTGCGTTCGTTTTAGCATCGACTGGATCGTGCTGACGTGCACTTGCGCCGACTGTACCGGGGCGTTGCTATCTCCGAGCGCTTGTACGCTGGTCGTCTTGTGCTCCCTGATCGCCTTCGTGGCCTGGTCGACGAGCTCGACCCGGTGAGCGATCCAGAGTGTTTTGCGAGCGCCGATCGACGCGATCCCCATGCGTGTCTTGCCGGATCCGGTCGGGGCCACGAGTACAGTACTGCGCCCGTTGTTAAGGTGCTTAGAGACTTGTTTGATTGCCGATTGGCGGAAGTTCATGGTGTTACCTTTTTATAGCAAATGTCAGTGATGTCAGTGGTCCGAGTCTTCAGGTGGTTCGGCTACCTTTTTGAGACTTCCGAGAGTCCGAAGTTCCAGGCACCTCGACTGCCTTCCTGACTGAGCGTCCCTCGAATGACGTTGGTCCGAGTCTTCAGGCCGTCTCGGCTGCCTTTCTTATGAAGTACGACGGGCGGCGACCTCTACTGCTTGTCCGAGTCTTCAGGCGTCTCGACTGCTGTCCTGACGGTGTGTCTGGCTGGGCTTGGTCTGTCCAAAGCTTCAGGCGCCTCGGCTGCCTTTCTTACGCGGGAGATCCGTAGCGCTAGTCCAAGACTCCAAGCGTCTCGGCTGCTGTTCTGACATCTTGAGCGCCGACTCACTGAACAATATCTTCACGTCCGAAGCTCCAAGCGCTTCGGCTGCTGTTCTGACCGCGGAGATTGTCACGAGGGGAGGCGGCCCATGGACGTCCGAAGCTTCAAGCGTCTCGGCTGCTGTTCTGACATCGCGACGGCCTTGGCCGCTGCTTGTTCGCTCGTGTCCGAAGCTTCAAGCGTCTCGGCTGCTGTTCTGACATGAAAACACGCGCTCGCCCTCCGCGTTCTCCTGGTCCGAAGCTTCAAGCGTCTCGGCTGCTGTTCTGACGGGCGTGCTGCTCCTGAGCGCGCTCGAGTTGCGCCTGTCCGAAGCTTCAAGCGTCTCGGCTGCTGTTCTGACCGACTCGTAAATAGCGTATGTTATTCCGCGTACCTACGAGCCGCTTTGCGAGCGGTCTCATTCTGCCGCCGTGTCTACCTCCAAATCCTCGGCACCGCTCGCACGGTGCAATTGGTTTAAGCATGCGTTAACGTCAAGGTCAACGACTGTTGTGCACTTAGAGCAAACACCGGCCGGATCTCCGATCCCTTGCCGGGTGATCGTGCCACCACAGCCGGCGTGCTTGCTTGTTATCCCCGCGGCTGGAACTGTCTTCATGTGGTTTTTTCCGAACGCCTGAGCCAATTCCGCCTTGAGTTCAGATGGCGCCACGATCACCCGGTGACCTTGAGCCGCGGAAGTGATCGCTTTCTCCTCGTCGGTGGCCCCTTTCTTCTGAGCCAGTAGGCTGATGTTCGTGTCGCACACGACAACCTCGCCATATACGTTCGCCAGCAAGCGAGTGACGTTGCGGTAAAAGTCTTTGCGTCGAGCGCGCGCCTTTTCGCCCAGGTCGCAAGCCCACTGATCGATATGCTGATGCTTTCGTCGCCAGGTATCGAACCAGAACACCGCTGCTTGTGCTGCGTCTAATCCGCGCCTGATGCACCACTCTAAGCATACTTGGCGCGAGTCATCGAACAGGTCCAAGCCGTTGCCGATGCGCTCGCGTCGCCACTCGTCCCAGAACTCCTTGCGCCTATCGTCTCCGAGGTGATGGCGCCCCAGTGCCGAGGTGAGTCCACTGAATCGCTGCGCGCTCATATGCGGCAGACTGGCCAGAACAGATAGCTTCACCTTGCCGAGGGCGGCGGCCTTGCGCGATAGCTGCTCATTGATGCGATCGCGCTCCGTCTTAGGGAGAATGTCTGGCAAAGCGCGAATGAGCGAAACGGCTTCCGGAAGGAATGCGGCGAACAAGCGATCTCTGTCGGACTTGAGCCGGTCGACCTCAGCGAGTCGATCAACGATGTCCTGAGGTAAATTGATCTCCTTCTGCCCACCTTCGTCGTCAACGCAGTGACCCGCGCGCCATACTCGCTCTTTGCCCGGCACGTGTCGCCACGCAAGGTTTACGGCCACGGTGCCCGTACCCGTGGGCTCACGCTCGAAACTCTTGGCTTCCAGGGTGAGCTGCAATTCGTGCCGCACTCGGTGACCGGTGCGCTTTTCAACGATCGTAGCCCGACAGAATTGAGCGTCGTCCGGGATCGGCCTGTGCTGCAACACGCTCAACCGGATCTCTTTTCCGTCGACCACTAGCGTTGCCGGAACGATGGCTTTCTTGCCGCGCAATCGCTTCCCGGGGTCGGCCTGTTCGGCCATTCGAAAGTCGCGCGCCATTCCGGCGAACATCCGAGAAACCGGAATAGGCGGAGACGCCTCCACCCCGACGCGTCCCCCGTTGCAAAACTTCGGTGGCCCGAACTTAGCCGCCGCTTTCGCCTGAGAGAATGCGTCGTAAGCCAGTGTCATCGTCGTAGTTGGCCCGGCGCGCCTAGCCGCTCGCTCAACATCTTTTGCCGCCAGGTTGCGCTCATAAAGAGCCACCCACGCGGGGTGCACGCTTCCCTCGGCTACCATTTCCGCGAATACCAGTGGTTCCTGCTTGGAAAATGTCGCGCCGTGCACCTGCGCCTTGCCGTCTTTCGTGGTTATCAGGCTCCGTGATCTCGCTTCCTCCGTGAGGCGTCTGCTCGGCTCCCCGATGCATCGATCGTACTCGGGTTGGAGCGCTTCCTTGCGCTCGCGTAGTTCCTTTAGAGTTGCTCTCGCTGCGTCGCGCTGCGCCTTAATCTCGTCCAGTTCCGTCTTGAGTTGAGCGGTTGGGTTGCGCTGTTTTTTCGCATAAGCCAGCCTGGAGCTCAGTTGCTTTCGTTTCTGCTCCAGGGACTTGACCAGCGCGTCAGCTTCGGCCGTCTCTAACTCCAGAGCCTCCCAGCCGGGCACCATCTCTCGCGCCGCGGCGGCCTTTGCTTCGCGCCAGTCGCGTTCATTCCTCACCCGCAGGTTGTAGTAGTTCCGATAGTGCTCTAGCGCCTGTGACAGTACCTCGTGCCCGTCGACGATTCGGCAGTGAAATGCCAAGACCCGAATCGGCCCCGTTCTTACTCTTGTTGTCTTCGCCATCCCGTTCTCCTTTTTCTTTCAACTTCTCCAGATACCCACTCGCCCTATCAATCGCATCCCGTCCCGTCTCACCATCCCTTGGCCGAACCGCCCAAACCCTGCCCGTATCCGGGACCTTCGGTGCGTCGCGGTCTCGCCATCCCTGTTTTTCGAACAGTTCAAAGCGCCAGGCGCCTATCGTTCGGGCGTCCATGAATGTCTCAGCTTCGACGCGTTTGGCCTTGCGGGGGTTGTCGATCAAAAAGACCGCCCACTCGACCGGGGGCTCCGGTTCGACCGCGACAAACCGTCCTTTCTCGCAGTCGAACCGGGGCACCGTTTCGAATCCAAAACAGTCTAGACACGTTCAATCGCGTCATAGGTGAACAGTCCGCCTTCAGCCACTCCGCCCCGTCGCATAGACGAAGTGGCAGGCTCGGACCGCCAGCTGTACACGGACCCGGCGTTTTCGAGTCGCTTCAGCCACGTGTGCACCTCGAAGTTGCTGGTCTCGATTCCGGCGCGTCGGATGCGTGAGGTGACGTCGTCTACTCCGGCGGCGCCGTCGCGTAGGGCTTTCAGGATTGCGGTGCGGAGGGTCATGGTTGCTCCGAGTTGAGGATGGCTAGGGCTTCGTTGATGAGGTTGTGCTCTTGTGGCTCAACGAAGAGCACTCCGGTCATGTTGTTAAATACCCGCAAAGCGTACTGACCAGAGTCACCTGGCGCCAGCTCGCGGGTAGGACCAAGCACTACCACTCGCCCGCGAATATGGCAGTCGGGGCAGATCGGGCGAAGCAGCTTCAGCGCCCGAGCGATCTTCGATTGCTTTTCGATGCCGCCCCGGAGCAAACGCGAGGCTTCGGCTAGGGCGTCGAGTTCCGGTGGCCCCAGATCGCCAATTAACCCAAAGGCGCATCCGTCGGGCCTCACATACCCCTCGCATCGGTGCCCGGTGCGAACTAACCGGTAGTCTTTATCGTCATCCGGATGGGCACTCTCCCACTCACGTCGCAGTACTTCGAGCACGCGCTTTCGTAGCTCTTCTTCTGTTTTCGGTTTGGTCATGGTGCCTCGTTCAGGATGGCTAGGGCCCGATTGATCGCCGCGTGGTTCTCGGGCGGAATGCGCACGGCGCACGGTGTCGTACTGTGAAACAGGAGCTCATACCGCGTCGGGTCTAGGACGTCCGGCGACAAAGACATGAAGCCATGTAGGCGAATGAGCTCGCCGTTGACGATGGCGCAAGGATACTTGCCAATCACCTCAGCAAGCGCCCTGTCGATTGGACGCTCTATGCCGCCATCGAGTAGGCGTAGAGCTTCGGTGACGGCCTCGAATTGAAGCACGTTAAGGTGACCTAGCACGCGCGCGCTGTAGCCCCCCATGGAAGGGAACCAGACGATATCCGCCAGCTCCGAGGTCTCCAGGGTGGCGGTGTACGATCGTTTGTCGGTCGTTTGACACACCATGGTGTCAACCTTCGGGAAGCATCGCTCCAGTATGTCCAACACGCGCTGATGTAGCGCCTCTTCTGTTTTCGGCTTGGTCATGTCAGTAACCCCAACTTGTCGTGACAAGTGAACGGAATATCATCGTCATCGGGGCCGCTGCCGCCACCGCTTGGTGCACCCGAATCATCTGACCGTTCCTGTCGCTGTCCCTTACCCCCGCAGAGGATAACGTTCGAGACGGCCACCTCCGTCTTGTAGCGCTTGTTCCCGTCGCGATCGTCGTAGCTGGTCGTGCGTAGGGAGCCCTCGACGTAGACCTGTGAGCCCTTTGCAAGGATGCGGGATAGGGACTCGGCGCGTTTGCCGAAGAGGACACATGAGACGAATTCCGTGCGCTCCTGCCATTGTTCGTTGCGATCCTTGTACCGCTCGGAGGCTGCTACGCGCAGTTTCAAAACAGCGGTCCCTCCGCTGGTCATGCGGAGCTCGGGGTCGGCGCAAACGTTCCCAAGGACCATGACTCGGTTTAGGCCACTCATGCTGCTTCTTCCTTCCTTCGTAACTGCTCTAGATTAATTGGGACGTCCCGCTTCAGCGAGACGAGCTGCAACGCCAGCGTCGGGTCCCATTCTCGAATCGACTCCGCAACCTTCGGACCGATGCCACGGATTGCCCGTAGTTCTTCGACGGACGCCGCTTTGATCCCCTCGATCGACCCGAACGCTTTGAGCAGGTCGACGGCCTTGCCCTGGCCGACTCCGTAGCAGCCGGCAACTCCGTCCGAGGCGTCGCCCCATATGGCGAGCAAATCCCGAATCAGTCGAGGGGGTAAGCCAAACTTTCGCTCGCACCCCGCCGGCGTTATCTCTCCGCCCCTGGTCAGTTGCGTAACCGTCGGCCCAAGCAGCTGAAACAGGTCCTTGTCCTCGCTCAGAATGTGAACCGGGTCGAGAAACGCCTGGTCGCAAAGCGTCGCGATGACGTCGTCGGCTTCGTAGTTGTCGACGCCCACTACGTGGTAACCCAACTTCCGCAAGCGCCCCTGTGTGTCCCGTAGAGCAAGCGTTGCTTCCTCGGGTTGCCGCGGACGATTGGCTTTGTACTGGGCCTCCTTCGGTAGGCTTTCCGTGAGATCGTGTCTCCAGTTTCGCGGAGAGTCCACGCAGACGATGACGCATTCGTAGTCCCGCGCGCACCTCTCGATGCGCTCGATCGTCGAGTAGAACGCGTGGACCTGGCTCTTCGTCGCCATCCAATGCGGCCAGAAGATTGACCCCATGTCCACGAGCAAGATGGCGTCCATCATTGCGGCACCCGTACACGCGCCTCCGCGTCGGCCTTTGCCCTTCGGAGCTCGTCGGCTTGCTCTGGGGTGAGCTCGCGCCAGACGGCTTTGACGCGCGCGGTAATGGCCTCGATTTGGTCCTGCTCTTCGGCCATCTCAAGCCCCCGCATGAAGTCGGTGATGTCGATGGTGGGCTTCTGTGTCGCCATCTCCGGAGCCACGTCAACGGCAACTCGCGTCACCGGCAGCTCGCCATCCAGGTCACCGTCGGGGACGATGACACCAGACAGTCGCTGGTAGATTCGGGCGTACATCTTTCGGTGCGCCTTGCCCAGGATTGCATCCGCCGTCATTCCCGCGTTCATTCGGACCGGGATACGTCGATCGTGGTCCAGGCCGTCGACCTTCACGATGTCGCAGATTAGAGACGAGCGTTCACCGTTCAGCGTCCAGTGCGCATGGAAGGCAACGAAAGCGCTCTTGTCACGATCCCGAATGTCGGGGACACCTGGAATCAGGTCCAGGTTACCGATGCCGGGGAACTGATAGACCTTCCGTTCGAAGCCTTCCTTCGTGAAGTAGGCTCGACCCCCGATGATATTCATCTCGTTCCCCGTGATACGGAACCCACGAATGAGCGTCTCGATGACGGCCTCTCGAACGGTCTCGATCCGGTATCCGCCGCTCGTGTCCTTGTCCGTGCGAAAGCCCAGTGGCGAACCCTGCAGCGGCATGAAGATGCTCTCCATCAGGGAATCGTCGAGAGCTGAGCGCAAGCGCTTGATGCCTTCTGCCATCTGAATTGCCTGCTGGAACTGGGGCAACCCGGAGATGATTTCCAGCGAGCACTCGGAGACGACCTGCTCGATGTCGGCGGCGCGTGTGATGATTGCGTTTTTGATATTAGGTGCCATAACTTATCACTCTCCCGCGAGCGCCTCATACCCGCTCTCACGCTGTTGCTTTTCCTCACCCCGCGGATTCGTCCCGACCACCGGAACCGGAATCTCGGACTCCCGAAATTGCGACGCCACGTCAGCCGCGAGCCTGCCCATGCAGTGCCGAGCCATCTCTCTTTGCGCCCGCTCGAGGTCGAACGGATTTCCGTCGTCGAAAAAGACGAACCGGACGTCGGTCGGGCCGAGCTTGACCTTGATGTAGTTGGTTACCGTCAGGTTCCCAGACATATCAAAACCCCCCAAGTCATGGTCGCGAGCGTCGCGCCTAGCCAAAAAGCCTCTCTAGCCTGTGTACACATCTTCCGTTCTCCTTCGTACAATCTCTTCGATTACTGCTGCTAGTTCATCCATGGCATGTACGCGGTCGCCCACGTCTCCATGTGCGTAGTGTTCGACCGCTCGGAACAGAGCGACCGGTTCGTCGGGGAGCGGCACCCATGCGGGCATTCGCTCGGTATCGGGGGGCGGCTCGCTGGGGGTGCTCATGTCTCCCTCTTTTCGAGCGCCTCAAACAACGCCTCAAGGTCGGCCGCGTGCATGAGATTGAATCCGATTGGCGTGTTCGGATACCAGTGAAGCGTCCAAATCTCGTTGGTCTCAATCGCCTTCGCCTTTTGCTCGGGTGAGATCCACCCGTCGGAGTAGTATCCGTTGTGCTCAGCGATTACCTGTGCCGCCGTCTCGTAGACGTCCTTGTGCCGGTTGTGCTCCAGGGCCAATGACGCGGCATGTTTAGGCAGCTTCGCTAGTAGGTCTTTTGCGAGGCTCATGTCTCACCCCCCGGGTCGCTTCGCCTGTCCCACTCATCCGAGGCCGGGGGCGGCAGGGTTGTCCGCTCTTCGCGCGCTCGGTGAGTCATGAGCTCGTCGCGCATTTCGAGCATGCGGTTGACCGTTGTGCGCTCTGCGTCGCTGAGTCGGCACTCCCTCCCCGGGTAGGCGTCGGCGAAGGCCAGGAGGTCGCTCACGAACGACGTGAAGTCAGGGCTCGCGTATTCGAGGCCAGAGCTTAGGCTCAGGTGGTAGTGACTGGTGGTCACTGGGCCTCGCTTTCGGCGAGTGCTATGGCGCGGTCCCAGAGCGCGGGGAGCTTGTCACGGCGGGAGTCGTTGAGCTCTGCGACGCGGTTTCCCGACGTTCCAGCTTCCAAATACCAAGACAGGTCGTCTGGGTCCAACCCCACGTACAGCGCCGCTTTAGTCGTCGCACCGTGTGCGCACCATGAGCATGCTTTTGACGACTCAGGGGAGACCGGGTCCCCGTTTACGTCGCGTGCGGATACCTCCCTGGTGTAGTGATTCAGGTTCAGGTCCTTCGCGATCTTCAGCGCGACGACAACCTTTTGGGCTTCGGTGAGATTCTTCACAGTCCAGCCTCCCGCAGGTCGGTGACCAGCTTGCGCAGGTCGGCAAAGAAGGCGTCGCGGTCGATGTGGTGCATCGCAATTGCTCGATAATCCTCCAGGGGATTGGTTAGCCGCAGGAGGTGCAGAGCCGTGGCTATGTCTCCCGCCCGCAGAAAGTTAATGGCGTGCACCTTATCCTCGTCGCGAAGCGACAGCCCGTACTCGAGCAGCGACGCCACACGCGTAGGCGCGACGCCTAGCTGGCGCAGCATGACCGAACCGGCCAAACATGCGGAGCACGTGTTTTGGTCAAAGCGCTGTAGCCAGATATGCATGTCCAGCTCCCAGCCGGGCATCTTCTCGACTTCCAAGGCATCGTTTATCGCGAGCTCCAAAAGCTCGCTCGGCTTGTCGGGTAGGGCGCTCATCCTTCGCCCCCTTCCTGCTTCACCCTGCGCCGCGCTTCTGTGGCCACCGCACGCTGAGCATTCAGCGCCGAAATCAACGACTCCATCGCGTCAGTCAGCGGCCGCCTAACGATGGGCTGCAGATCGTCGCTCTTCGCGATTTGCTCCAGCTCCGTGAGATGCCAGTGCATCTGCTTGTGCCGGATGACGCTGTCGAAATACAGTTCGGCAGCCTTGAGCAATTGCCGTTCATTCGGCGCGGTCATGGGTTCACCCCGATTCCGCGGTCGATGCGCTCGTGGGCCATCTCGACAGCGAGAGCAAGCACTTCTTCCTGCTGCTTGATTCGCCGGAGAGCTTCGTTTTGCGCGAGCGCCAGAGCCTCATGGAGGCCGGTCACGCGCATGTCTTCCCTGATGTCGTTGGCCTCACGCAAAAGCGTGTCGACCAACCCGAGCACCTGCTGGGTTAGCGTTTTGTTCCCATCCGTCATGTCGAGAACACTGTTCGGTTTCCCGAACGTTCGCAATCCAAAACAGCACTGGCAGGCCGACGGGCCATCACTTTTTGGGTGACGACCCTAGGTTCGCTTTAGCCCGTCCGGGCCAATCCCGGTGAGTAGCCAGTACGGGTTGACGTTGTAGCGCAACAGGTCAGCAAGCAAGAGCGCGGTGTTCAGTGCGACGTCCGTCTTCTCGGGATTCATTGCCGCCGACAGGGTGCCGACCCCGACCTTTGCGCGCCTAGCAACCTCGTTTTGGCTGCATTCGTTCGCTTGGCAGTAGGCCTCAACCGCTGCTCTCAAGCGAGCAGAGAAACCCCTTAGTGCCGGCGAGATAACCCTTTCGGGGCTCGCCTTCCCCGTCCCTGTCTCCCTTGGTGCGTTGCGCTTGGTCATGCCGTCACACTGTGCCGGACGCTCGACCGCGGCAACCACATTCGTGCTTGACACTGTTCGGATTCCCGAACAGGCTCACGGCGTGGGACAGGCAGTAACCGATTCGAGACACCCGCGCACCAGAGGCCTAGCCGAGCTCGTCAAAGTGATGGCGCGACTGGGTCTATCTGCCAGCGCAACCGCGCGGCTCGTCGGGATCGCCCGGTCGAGCTTGCACGGTATCCTCCATCAAGAGTCGCTGCCCAGTCTCAGGACCGCGCAGAAGATGAGAGCGACGCTCGGCATTCGAGTCGAGTGGTGGAGTCAGGCGGCGAGGTAGGACCAGTGCGCACTTTGCCTTGCTGGACTATCACTCAGTTCCGGCTGGCCTAGTCTGACGCAGGCGGGGCACTTGAGCGTTGACGAGTCGTAGCACTAGGGCGCATAAACGGAATCAGGGAGCGACGGGGATGAGTTGTCAGCGAGAAGTGAACACGTTGCCGTCACTGTCAGTGGGTGTGTGCAATGAACACAGGCGAGCGAGCGGCCGGCGACTAGTCGATTTGAGTAGTTACTATATTGCCACGTACTGACACGGGGCGTACAAGAGGGATGGAGCGGGATACCAAAAGTGAGGGACCAAAAAATCCAAGTGCGGATGTCGCAGGACGAATGCGACAAGCTGCGCGCGGTGGCTGAGTACCACGGACTGTCAATCTCCGACTGGGTTCGGGCCGCTGTAATTAAGGCCTTTCGTGAGCTGGGGTTAAGCCAGTCGCGCAAGTGAACACGTCAGAAAAGGTGACGGCCCAGTGTTGTAGCACCGAGCCGTCGTTGTCAAAGAAGGGAAGAACCAAACAATGACCGTTGCAAAACTAGCGGAAAAAGAGAACGCAAGCAATACGCACGTCGCGATTGTTGAGACTGTAGACCTGTTAGCGCTAATGGGTGACCCGGATGAGCTGCCGGAACTGGACATTCCACCAGCGTTTCGACTCCTACTCACCGCGATGCTAGGGGGCTGTCTGGACATACAGGCCCTCGTGAGCTACGGCGTCAGCGAATCGCCTGAGCACACTCAGGCAGCCGTGCGTCGCGTTTGCCTCCGCATGGAGGCCGCCGCGAAGATCGCTCTCGCCCATCAACAGAGGACCGCTGCGTAAAGCGCACAGCGCCCTTCGGGGCGTTCGTGCGTTCAAAGCGTTTTGGATTCGAAACGATGAACCAGCAAACCACAGATAAGGGCCCCACTCCTACGGAGCTCATCGTCGCCGCGCCGGATGCTTTGCGTCGGGCGGTCCGAGAAGAGGTAGCCGCCGCGCTGGCCGATTCCGGAATTCGCGGGCCAGAAGAGCCCCTTCTAACTTGCGCCGACTTGGGACGACTCATTCAACGGAGCCCGAAGACCGTTCCCGAATGGGCGAAGGCGCGAAACATTCCAATGATACGCCTCACGCCCCGTGAGCCCAGGTTCTATTGGCGCGACGTGCTCGACTTCTTGCGACAAGAAGCAAGGGAAGAACTGGAGAAGACTCATGGTGGAAGATAAGCGGGAGCGCGGAAGGCCGCGCACTGGAACCATTTACTGGGCTCGCTCTGGGTGGCGAGCGCGCATCACCGTTGACGTCGACGGAGTTCAGATCAAGAGGACCTACAACCTCCAGACGAAGAATCGCAGCGCTGCTCTGATTAAGCTAAAGCGTCTACTTGTGCAGCCGGACATTCCGAGCGAAGACGAGGCTGAGCGCTTCGAGACATTCGAGGAGGCTGCCGAGCGCATCGTTGGGGAAAGCGACATTGCTTCAAAGGACAACCGACTAGGCCGCCTTCGGAATCACGTCTATGGGCACTTCGGATTCAAGCCCGTGAACGAGGTCACCGCCCCCGACGTCCGAGACGCGCTCAAGGCGATGGCGAAGAAGGGTCTGAGTCAGGACATGATCACCCATGTGAAGGTGGACGTCAGTGCCGTGCTGGGCTCGCTTTTCGAAGACGAGATTCTCAAAGAGAACGTATGTGCCCGCGTGAGCTCTCCGAAAGGGGTTACGGATCGGCGGGAGCGGGCAGTGCTCGAAGATGACGAGCTCGCGATCTATCTCGCGTGGGAACATCCCGACGAGTCGCATCGACTGGGGGTGCTGGAGCGACAGACGATGGCGTGTATCTCGCGGTTGTTTGGTGGCGCCCGTATTGGGGACATTCGAGCTCTGCGCTGGGAGCATCTCGACACGCAAGGCGGTCGGTTCGCAGCTGGGTACGCGCTTCGAAAGAAGACCGCTCGACCCCAGCTGCTCGAGATCCCGGAAATGCTCCGCCCGGTCCTGAGGGATTGGTGGGAGCGCCATGATCGCCCGACGTCCGGTCCAGTGTTCCCGATTCTGAAGGGTCAGCGAGCGGGACAGGAGAAGGGTCGTAACAACGCCGCGGCGGCGCTCAGGCGGGACCTGAGTCGAGCCTTCGGCATCGAGGTAATGGTGAAGACGCCCATCGTCAAAAAGGACGGCAAGCGCGACACGAGGACGACCTGGAAGATCGCCAGAATGATGACCGAGCGAGAGCTCGAATTGCTGGAGGCATCGGAGATGACCAAGCCGGTTGATTTCCACTCCTTCCGTCGGGCCTACAAGCAAGCCCTGGCCAACGCAAACGTCGACATTCAGCAGGCCATGCACCTGTCCGGGTCCTCTGATTTGAAGGCTCATCAGCGATACCTGGTCAACACCAAGAGGATGAGGACTCTACCAGAGGCGGCGCTTCCAAGGGTAGGCATTTTAGACATGAGGCATGTCCAAAATAGCGATTCTGGTAGCCGTGGCCAGTTGACACGCAGTGACGAAATAGACTACACAGGCGCATCTTTCCCAAAAGATGACGGGCGCATAACTCAGCGGCAGAGTGCAACCTTCACACGCCCTCAAGAGGCGGCAGTTGAAGCCTTTTTGCCACCCCCGACGCCCGAAGCCGAGTTGGACAAAGGACCAGAATCCGCGGGTTCTGAGAGCCCGTGTCTAAACTCCGTGTCTAAAATCAGCGATCCGGAAGCGGCGCTGGTTAACGCCCTGTCCGCCGCCACGGCAGCCGGGCAATGGGACGTCGTCACCATGCTCGCCGAAGAGCTCCGGGCGCGACGTCTGGCGAAGGACGGGATCCCGAGTCTCGACGCGGCCCGGAAGAAGGGGGGTGCGGCATGAGCAACCGCCCCGCCAAGAACGAGCGCCACGGAGTCACGTCCGGCGGTGCCACAAATGGGTCAAAGGAATACTCCGTCTGGAAGATGATTCGCCAACGGTGCACCAACCCCAAAAGCGCCAAGTGGCCTCGCTATGGTGGCCGAGGTATCACCATGTGCGAGCGGTGGAATTCGTTCTCCGCTTTCATCGCCGACATGGGCCCTCGCCCGACGTCGGCGCACTCGATTGACCGCATCGACAACGACGGCCACTACGAGCCCAGCAACTGCCGCTGGGCGACTCCTGCCGAGCAGGCTGCCAACCGGGAGGGTTGCTACGGCGCGGCGGGCCTACCGGCGGAGATAGCCAAGCCGTGCCTCATGTGCGGCGCCGTCTTCGTTGTCCCTCGCAAACGGAGAGCCCAGGTCTACTGCGGTCGCTCGTGCTCGTCCCGCGCCAGTGGCCGACTCTCCGGTGCTGCTCGACGCCCCACCCACGCCCCGACCGTTTTGGATTCGAAACAGGAGACAACATGACCAACGAACTCGAACCCATCCTCAACGCGTCTCCCCCTAAGAAGACCTGGACCCAACCCGAAGCCATCGACCTATGCCGAAAGATCGAAGCCGTTTGCCCGGAGTTCGGTTGCCATGTGGCGTTAACTGGAGGCGTCTTATACAAGGATGGGCCGCGCAAAGACCTGGACCTGTTGTTCTATCGGATTCGCCAGGTCGAGACGATTGACTACGGCGGGCTGTACGCCGCTTTGGGCGACATCGGCGTGGGCGTCATTGTGGCGCATGGGTGGGTGACCAAAGCCGAATTCCAGGGCCGCCCCATTGACCTTTTCTTTCCAGATGAGCCCTACACCGGCGCGGATGACCACTACACGCCAGGCGCGAAACAGGAGACAACATGACCCGAGAACACTCTTACAACATCCGCGGCCAGACCCTAACGGGCATCGTCAACGGCGGCATCGCTGTCGACAGCGAATGGGACGGCGACCCACCTGTCGAGCGCATTCAGTCCCTCATGGAGCAGTGGGCCGAGCACCACCGCGTCGACTACGTCTCACTCGTCGCAACGGACCGAAACGACAAGCCCGTGGCCGTGCTGGTTCGCAATCCGCACGACCTGGTGCTGACGCGTGAGTTGTTCGCTGACATGCACAGCGCGGCGCGCCAGCTCATGTCCGACCTTGACCCGAGCGCCGGTAACTACCTCGCCCATCGACTCTACGACTGGGCCGAGAAGAAAGGGGTGAAGCTGTGAACATCCAAATCACCCAAGTAACCTTCGCCGTCGGCGACAACGACTGGACGGCAACCTACGACGGTCGCCAGTTGACTCTCGAATCCGGTTCTCTTGAGCTGTCGATCGATTGGAACGAGGACGACTGGGTCCCGCGCGCGAAGTCTCTCGTTGAGGCACTGAGCACCTGGGACCGAAAGGGGGGCGCGTGAGCGCCTACTTCGCCAAGGGCGCCACCCTGTCGGAAGACGGGTGGTTCCGGTACTCCCTCGAACGCGTCTGGAGCAACACCAACGAAAAGCGTGCTTGCTGGATCATGCTCAATCCGAGCACGGCGGACGCGGCCAAAGACGACCCGACGATCCGCAAGGTGGTCGGCTTCTCGCAACGGTTCGGTTGCGGTGGCTGCTCGGTCGTCAACGTATATCCGTACCGGGCGACGAGTCCCGCCGACCTACGCAGGGCAGGTTACCCCAACGACGCCACGAACAACGCTCACATCCGTGCCGCAGTAACCGGCTCTAGCGTGGTGATTGCGGCTTGGGGCGGCCATGCGCAGGAGATGGGCGTATCCCGCGTGACGGACATTTTGCGCGAACGGTGCGGCCCGGCGCGACCATGCATCGCTCTGCGCATAGGCAAAACCGGCGCGCCGCATCACCCGCTTTATGTGCCGTACGACGTGAGACCAGTGCCTTACTTGGGACCAGCGTCCAAGGTGGTGGACCTATGCGATGCGTTACGAATGTCGCTGGAAGGCGGCACCCCATGACCTGGAAGCACGGCTTTTACACCGACGGCTACGAATCGTTTTCTCGCGCTGACGACGCTGAGGAAGCGCAGGGCGCCGCCGACGACATCATCGACATCTATCGCGAGAATGCCGAGGGTGACGAGTGGTGCGAGGATGTGGGTTATGTCCACTACGGCATTTGTCTCCCGCTGGGCATCGCGACGCAGGAACCCATCGATGACGAGCTATTCGAGGATGCGGTCGACTACCACCTCCGCGAGCCCGAGATAGACGCCGCGGCGTTCTGGGAGGTAGTAAGTAAACACGCTCCGAAGCTGGCAAAGGCGTTGGCGGAGCCGCTGCTCGACTGTGGGCAAGACGTCGTCTGTAAAACCCCACCGGGTTGCGCGCGCCATTGGGAGGAGCGCAATCGCGAGCTGGTAACGGCCGCCGCGGTCGACCCGATCGCGAAGCTCGAAGCGTGGCGGGCTGTGAACCCTGAACTTAGGGAATATGAGGTCAGTCGCGGGTACAGGTTCCAGGTAGACCTGGTGGACTCTCAAAAGGTCTACATTCTGGAACGCGAGACCCTCCACGAAGCCGTCGACGCTGCCCTTGAAGCGTCGAAGCGGGGGACGACATGAAGGCCCTCTCCGTTCAGCAGCCATGGGCTCACCTTATCTCGATCGGTGTCAAGCCCTACGAAGTCCGCTCACGTCGGACGCACTACCGCGGACCACTGTTGGTCTGCGCGTCACTGAGACATTCCACGCATCCCAACGCCGAGGCGCGTCAATACAAGATCGGACCGCGTGGTGTCGCAGTGTGCACGGTTGAGCTGGTCGACTGTATCCCTGGTAGGCCAGACCTAGACGAGCTCGCCTGTGTCCCGACCGAGGGCATGTGGTGCTGGGTTCTTCGCAATCCGCAGCCATTGGCCCAACTGTTCCCGGTAAAGGGTCGGCTTGGGTTTTTCGACGTTGAGTTGCCGGACGGTGCAACATGACCGAACTCATCCCCCGATGGGCAACCCGCTTCATCGAGCGCGCTCACCATTGGCACTTCGTTGCCGCTTGGTCGCCAATGTACCAACGCGTCGAGGTCTACGCCTCAACGGAAGCCCCCGAGCCGTTCTTCCTACTGAGAGAGTACGACGTGTTCAGGGACGGCAGCGACTTCTATCGAGCAATGGAAAACCTTCGTGCGCTAGGCGTAAGCTTCCACCTGCCCCGGGTGCACCCAGCAGAGCCAGGGTGCTGGGGCTGTGAGCTAGGCGTCCCCGTTGTGAACCACGAGCACCACGAGACGTTTGCCCCGTGGATTGAGTACTGGGGACCTTGCGCGAAAGAAGCGGTCCTGGGCCCGGTCGTTCAGGGTCCCCAAGATGCCAAGATAGAGTTCGTCAACGCGGCCACGAAGGCATGGTCCAAGTGACACCCCCAAAGGCCCACCCACATTCACCCTGTTTTGAATCCGAAACAGCAAAGGAAGACCCATGCTTAGACAAACCCTAATCGCGTGCCTCGGCTTAACGTCCGTCGCATTCGCCAAACCTCCACCGGACGTGACGGTCTCGACCGTTGCGGCCACGATTGCAGACTGGCCCATCGGCGCGTCGCTTGATGGCTACATCGAAACGAAGGGGCAGGCATCCGCCCGAAAACTCGACATCGCTACAGCTGCCCTTGCCGGTAGCTCTGTCCCCGGTCCAATCCCCCAGCGTCAGCTACTCGCTCTCATCCTGGTCACTTGGCACGGCGAGAGTCGCTTTGCCCTGGACGTCCACCGTGGGGAGCCTGGCATCTGGGGGAGCGACGACGGGCGCGCCGCCTGTCTTGGTCAGCTGCACAGCAACGCTAGGCTACCTCGCGAAGCATGGGAGGCCACGAAAGGCACCGACATCGAAGCGACAACGAACTGCGCAATGGCCACGGCTCGAGCTCTGCAGTCTGCCGCGGCGACGTGCGGGTATGACGGTGCCGAGTACTCGATTCACCGCGTGCTTCGGCAGTACGGGTCGGGTACTGGGGACTGTAACCCTGCTCTAGCTAGCGACCTGAGCCTGTCCCGGATACTCAAGCGGACCACGCGCGCCATGCGGCTGAGTTGGTCGATGGGGGCGAAGTGAAAAGCGAGGCCCATATTCATCGCGCCGTAGCAGCACTCCGTGAGGCCGGGTTCAAAAACGCTCGCGTCGAACGGGATACTCACAACGATTTCAAGATTCTCTTAGGTCACGAAAGGAGGTGAGCCTAAAACCAGAGATTGTTCTGGAACGACTCCAGGCAATCGTGCAGCACCTAGCCAATGACGTGGGACTCAAAATAAAGGAGTGCTTATGAACGAGCTAGCCCCAGAGCAGCCAAGCGATGCCGATCCGTACAAGCAAGTGTTAACAGCGCTCAGCAAGCTAGAAGAAGCGTGGAGCGTTCGTTACCCTGATCTGAAAATCTACCTAAAATGCGGTCTAGGGTTTGAGAATGGGCGCCTGTGGAACCGCAAAAATTGTGATTTACTTACGGATATAATTAAAAAAGGTGACAAAGAATCGGATACGAATGTGAGATACCTTAAGTATTTGCCCGTTCTTCGAGAAGACATGGAAGAACAGTTGCGAGCCGCAGCGCGAGCAAAGGAGGCTGCGCAGCAGGCAGAAGCAGAGCGCTTGCGTGAAATAGAGTCAGTTCTTCCCGAGGTTCTAGCGACGATAAAGGAGTGCCTATGAGCGACTCGTTGCTTGGAGTTACCAGGCCGGACATTTGGACGCGCGCACTGGATCTTTCTGTATCATTAACCGGTTACACGTATGCACCGAAACAACCGCTGGCAGACGGCACTATCTATGCGTGCGGTGGATACAGAGGGACGTACTACCCGCCGACGCAAAAGGAAAAAGAGGACGGAGTCCAAGAGAAGATTCGCGAAAAAGAGGACGAAATTAGAAAGTATGAGAAGTATCCAACTTATCAACGCGGGTTAATTGAGGAACTGGAGCGCCTTCGGGAAAAGTTGCGCGAGCTCCAAAAGGAATCGAAGCTGCTAGCATCTACTGTGTTCGTTCCCGAGGGGTCGGCGGAATGGCTGTTGCACGAAGTTGGGCATTGGATCGCAGCGACAGACACAGAGCGACAGACACAACACTACGGACTAGCGCCATTACCCGATGACCATGGCGACGAGCGAGAGTGGCAAGCATGGGCGTTCGAGGAAATCGTTCTGGGGCCTTACGGGTCGTCGCGTGAGTTTGCTACGCCCATGACCAGGGATGCAGCGCCGTTCATGCGAAACGGTCCGATACCACAACATTACTTACGGCACGTTGAGCAGCGTTTATCGGAGCTCCGGATCGATGTGGAGCCGTGGCGAATCGTTTGGGGAGATTGGGTAACGTGGGGTCGCGCAATGGGACACAAGGCACCGTGGAGGTCGACACAGTGAAGAAGGAGCAGACGCAGCAGTCCATAGTCGACGTCTCCATATTTGACCCACGCTATCCTGATGAGGACACGCGTCCTGCGGATTGGCAAGGCGGCTTCAATCTTACGTGGGTGGCCGGGTGCGGATTCGGTTTATTGGGCGTCACGTTCCACGCTGATGGTCGAATCACTATCGACACCGAGTGCATGGGCAGACGGTTTGCGTCGGCCGTCTTTCGCTACATTCTGAGCAACGCTGAGTACGATGTGCCGGCCGAAGATGACGAACCGCTCGACGGGTGGCAACCCCTCACTGACGACATCGAGCTAACATCTCACACGCTTGTCTGGCGAAGGAAACCCAGCGCCCCACAAGGTGGCTACCCACTGCTCCCGGACATGGTCTCCGACAGGCACGCGGTAGACAAAGACGGGGTGCGCATTTTCTCCCACTACCGCGTCGTGCGCGGTCCGGAGGGTTCGTGAAACGCTTCCTCCTAACCGTAACCTACCCGCTCAACCGCGTCGCATTCTGCGTCCTCTGGACTATCGGCATGCTCGGCTGTCTTGCGTTCGTCGGCTGCGACTGGCTGGAACGTGGGCGGTGCAATTGTAGGGGGCGGGTATGACCGGTTACGTCAAACGCCGGGTGTTCTCCGAGGAGGGTTACACCGACACACCGGCCGCCTGGGAAGAGGCCGATAAGCTAGCGGGAAAACGAGTCGACCGCCGGCGCGCATACTGCATTCTCCGTGACGA
>Ga0079224_100002975_pt1 | contig 21046 bp, 18 predicted proteins | sample Stecom2015_FD_80414 | JGI IMG/M metagenome (GOLD analysis project Ga0079224, IMG submission 80414) | Agricultural soil microbial communities from Utah to study Nitrogen management - Steer compost 2015 | ecosystem: Environmental > Terrestrial > Soil > Agricultural land | place: USA: Utah...
CGCCCTGGCCCTGTACCCGCTCTCCGGCCTGGGGCTGCGCCGCGCGCTGGGCCTGCTCCGCCCGCTGCTCCCGTTCCTCGCCCTGATCGGGCTGTTCCAGCTGCTGGCCGGGGACGGCTGGGCGGCGCTCCGCGTCTGCCTGCTGATGACCTCCGCCGTCCTGCTGGCCGGCCTGGTCACGCTGACCACCCGGGTCGCCGAGATGCTCGCGCTGTTCGAGCGGCTGGCCCGGCCGCTCGGCCGGCTGGGCGCGAACCCCCGCCGGATCGCCCTGGTCCTCGCGCTGACCGTGCGCTCCGTGCCGCTGGTCGCCGACTCCTGGCGCGCCTCCCGGGAGGCCTACCTCGCCCGCGGCCTGCGCGGCCGCCCGCACCTGCTGGTGGTCCCGGTCATCGTCGGCATGATCCGCTCCGCCGAGGCGATGGGCGAGGCGATGACCGCCCGCGGCATCGACTAGATCGTCGATGGGGTTCCACCCCACCGGCCCCGCGGCAGAGCCCCGCCCACCCGCGGTGCAGCGCCGCCTCAACGTCGCCGTGACAGCGGCGGGCCACCACCCGGGAGAAAGGCCGGGGCTCCGAGGCGGGTGGAAAACCCACATCAAGGATCTGGGCGGGCCGCGGTTCGCGGTGCCCGTTCCGGCCGCCCCGCCCCGGGGGGCCGCCGCCCGCCGGGAATAGGGTGGGGGACGCACCTTGGAGGGGGCACCCCCGGGGCAGGGGAGTGCCGGGCCGCGGAAGGACGGGGAGCGCCCCATGCCGGACATCGATCTTCGCTCGGACACCACGACGCGGCCGACCCCCGGGATGCGGCGCGCCATGGCCGAGGCCGAGGTCGGCGACGACGTCTTCGGCGAGGACCCCACCGTCCGCGCGCTCGAGGAGCGCACGGCCGAGCTGCTCGGCGCGGAGGCGGCGCTCTACACGCCGTCGGCGCACATGGCCAACCAGATCGCGGTCTACCTTGCGGCGCGCAGCGGCGAGGAGGTCTGGACCCACGAGCTGTCCCACGTCGTCGCCAACGAGCAGGGCGGCACCTCGGTGCTGGCCCGGGTGCTGCCGCGCACCTTCGGCGGGCCGGAGAGCGTCCCGCCGCAGGAGGTGCTGGACGCCTGGATCGCCGGCACCGACGACGTGCACCGGGCCCAGCCCGCGCTGATCACCCTGGAGAACACCTTCACCGGGCGGGTCATGCCGCTGGAGGGGCAGCGCCGCACGGTCGGGTTCGCCCGCGAGCACGGCCTCCGGGTGCACCTGGACGGATCCCGGCTGTGGAACGCCGCCGTCGCCCTGGGCGTCCCGCTCGCCGCGGCGGCCGAGGGCCCCGACACGGTCACCGTCTGCTTCTCCAAGGGGCTCGGCGCGCCGGTCGGCGCGGCCCTGGCCTCCGACGCCGAGACGATCCGCCGCGCCCGCCGGGCGCGCAAGCTCCTCGGCGGCGGCATGCGCCAGGCCGGCATCATCGCCGCGGGCGCCCTGTACGCGCTCGACCACCACCTGGACCGGCTGGCCGAGGATCACGCCCGAGCCGCCCGGCTCGCCGCGGGCATCGGCGGGCTGCCCGGGCTGAGCGCCGCGGCGCACACCAACATGGCTCTGCTCACCACCCCCGCGGGCCAGGCCGCGCGCTACGCCGAGGCGTTCGCCGCCGCCGGGGTGGGCAGCGTCCCCATCGCCCCGGACACCATCCGGATGGTGGTCCACCTGGACATCCCGGACTCGGCGATCGACGACGCGGTCAGCCGCATCGCCAAGGCCTCCGCCGCCCTGCACGGCTGACCCCGGGGCTCCGCGCCGACCTCGGCGCCGCCGCATCGGCCGGCTTCGAGGCGGCGACGGAGCCGGGGCCGGTGCGGGGCCGGCGCGGCGCTAGGGGATGCGGGCGACGGCGCAGTAGGCGTCCACGTCGCGGTCGGCGCCGACCTCGACCGGGCCGGGCCGCCAGCGGTTCAGCGGGACCAGGCCGGGCTCCAGCAGCTCCAGGCCGGTGAAGAACCGGGCCATCCGCTCGGGGGAGCGCAGCACCAGCGGGGCGTTGCCGGTGGCGTTCCAGGTGGAGGCGACCTCGGCGGAGCGCTCGGGGTGGATCACCGCGGTGCCGTCGTAGAACACCACGTGGCTGCCGGAGGGCAGCGCACCGGTCAGGTGCTCGATGATCGCCTGCGCCTCGTCGTCGTCGGTGATGAACTCGACGATGCCCATCAGCAGCAGCACCACCGGCCGGGACAGGTCCAGGGTCTTCCCGGCCTTCTCCAGGATCGCCGCGGGGTCGCGCAGGTCGGCGTCGACGTAGTCGGTGGCCCCCTCGGGAGAGCTGGTGAGCAGGGCGTTGGCGTGCACCAGCACCAGCGGGTCGTTGTCGACGTAGACGATCCGGGACTCGGGCGCGACGGCCTGGGCGATCTCGTGGGTGTTGTCGGCGGTGGGCAGCCCGGTGCCGATGTCCAGGAACTGCCGGGCCCCCGCCTCGTCGGCCAGGTGGGTGACGGCGCGGACCAGGAACGCCCGGGAGGCGCGGGCCAGATCGGCGACCTCGGGCAGGATCCGCAGGATCTCGTCGCCGACCTGCCGGTCGACCGGGTAGTTGTCCTTGCCGCCGAGCCAGTAGTTCCAGATCCGGGCGACGTGGGAGACGGAGGTGTCGATCCCGGCGGGGGCGCCGGGGCGCGCCGATTCGTCGTTCATAGGGGGCTCTCCTGCATCGGACATCTGGGTCCGAGCCAGCCTAGTACCCCGCCCCCGGGCCGGCCGGTGCCGGCCGCGGTCGGGGCGGCCCCGACCGCGGCCGGAGGGGTCAGGCCCGCTCCAGATCCACCAGGGAGGCCAGGGCCAGCCGGTGCCGGTCGGCGGTGCCCAGGGCGATGGCGTCGCTCTTGGCCCGCTTCAGGTAGAGGTGCGCGGGGTGCTCCCAGGTGAAGCCGATGCCGCCGTGCAGCTGGACGGCCTCCTCGGCGGCCTTCACCGCGACGCCGGACACGAAGGCCTGGGCCAGGGAGGCGTTCAGCTCGGCCTCGGCGTCCCCGGTGCCGGCCGTGGACGCGGCGGCCCGGACCACGGCGCGGGCCTGGGAGACGGAGACCCACAGGTCGGCCAGGCGGTGCTTGAGCGCCTGGAAGGAGCCCACCGGCCGGCCGAACTGGGTGCGGGTCTTGAGGTAGTCGACGGTGGTGGCCAGCGCCCACTCGGCGACGCCGAGCTGCTCCGCGGCGAGCAGGGCCGCCCCGGTGGTCAGCGCCGCGCGCAGCGCGCGCTCGGCGTCCGCACCGGAGGCGAGCAGGGTCCCCGGCGCGCGGTCCAGCGCGATGTCGGCCAGCGGCCGGGTGAGGTCCAGGCTGACCACGGCCGTCCGCGCGGCGTCGGCGGCCTCCACCCGGTACAGGGCGGGACCGTCCGGGCCGGCGGCCGGCACCAGCAGCACGTCGGCGGTGAGCGCGTCGACCGCCCCGGGCACCGCGCCGGTGAGCCGGCCGTCCTCGGCCCGCACCGCCGACGGGAACCCGGCACCGGGCGGGGTGCCCAGCGGAACGGCGAGCGCCGCGGTGGACGCGCCGTCGGCGAGCGCGGAGAGCGTCTCCTCGCCCGGACCGCCGGCCTCCAGCAGCGCCGCCGTGGACAGCACCGCGCTGCCCAGGAACGGCACCGGAGCCACGGCCCGGCCCAGCTCCTCGGCGACCACGGAGGCCTCCCGCCAGGACGCCCCGGCGCCGCCGAGCGCCTCGGGCACCGGCAGGCCGACCGCGCCCAGCCCGGCCAGCTCCTTGGCCAGCTCCAGGTCGGCGACCTCGTCGGTCTCCACCCGGGCGAGCACCGACTCCGCCGGGCACCTGTCCGCGAGCAGCGCCCGAACGCTGGCCCGCAGCTCCTCTTCGATCTCGGTGTAGAGCAGGTCCACTTCGCTCACTTCGGCAGATCCTTCCACGCGACGTCCTTGTCCACCCGGATCTCGCCCGGCAGCCCGAGGATGCGCTCGGCGATGATGTTGCGCAGGATCTCCGTGGTCCCGCCCTCGATGGAGTTGCCCTTGCTGCGCAGGTAGTGGAAGCCCGCGCCGCGCTTGGTGAAGCTCACCCCTTCGGGGCGGCGGAAGGTCCAGTCGTCGTAGGTCAGCCCCTCCTGGCCCAGGAGCTCCACCTCCAGACCGGAGATCTCCTGGTTGAGCCGGGAGAAGGCGTACTTGGCGGCGGACCCCTCCGGGCCGGGCTGGCCGATCGCCAGCTGCTGGCGGAGCCGCTCCTTGGTGAGCCGGGCCGCCTCGGCGTCCACCCACAGCCGCAGCAGCGCGTCGTGCGAGCCGGGGGTGCGCAGCTCCGGGCGGTTCCGCCAGATGTCGGCGACCACCCCGATCAGCCCGCCCTCGCGCGGGTCGGCGTGCCCGCCGATCGCGACCCGCTCGTTCATCAGCGTGGTCTGCGCGACCTTCCAGCCCTCGCCGACGGCGCCGAGCCGGTGCGCGTCGGGGATGCGCACGTCGGTCAGGTAGACCTCGTTGAACTCGGCCTCGCCGGTGATCTGGCGGAGCGGGCGCACCTCGACGCCCTCGGCGTGCATGTCGCAGATGAAGTAGGTCATCCCCTTGTGCTTGGGCACGTCGGGGTCGGTCCGGGTGACCAGGATGCCCCAGCGCGCCTCGTGCGCCAGCGAGGTCCACACCTTCTGGCCGTTGACCACCCAGGCGTCGCCGTCGGGCACCGCCCGGGTGCCCAGGGCGGCCAGGTCGGAGCCGGCGCCCGGCTCACTGAACAGCTGGCACCAGACCTCCTCCCCGGTGTAGAGCGGTTTGAGGAACCGCTCGCGCTGCTCGGGGGTGCCGAAGGCGAGGATGGTCGGTGCGGCCATGCCCAGCCCGATGACGAGGCCCTCGCGCCCCGTCGGGGCTGCGCCGAGCCGCTCGAACTCCTCGTCCACCACCGGCTGCAGGGAGCGGGGGGCGCCCAGCCCGCCCGCCCCCTCGGGGAAGTGCACCCAGGCCAGGCCGGCGTCGAACCGCGCGGCCAGGAACTCCTGCTGCGGTGTGGCGGCCGGGTCGTGCTCGGCGACGAAGCCGGCGACCCGCCGCCGCAGTTCGGCGGCGTCCAGCGCCGCTCCGTCGGTGACCGTTGTCATGGAACCTCCGTGTGACCGCGGATTCAGGGGTGGGCGGGGCCGGCTAGTCCAGCGGGCCGCCGGCCACGTAGATGACCTGGCCGGAGACGAAACCGGCGTCCTCCCCGGTGAGGAAGGCGATGGTGTTGGCGATGTCCTCGGGGCGGCCGGTGCGGCGCACCGGGATGGAGTCGGCGGCGGCCTTCTTGAACGCCTCGAACTCCATGCCGACCCGCTCGGCGGTGGCCTTGGTCATCTCGGTCTCGATGAAGCCGGGCGCCACCGCGTTGGCGGTCACCCCGAACTTGCCCAGCTCGATGGCGAGGGTCTTGGTGAAGCCCTGCAGGCCGGCCTTGGCCGCGGAGTAGTTGGCCTGTCCGCGATTGCCCTGCGCGGAGCTGCTGGACAGGTTGACGATGCGGCCGAAGCCCTCCTTGGTCATGTGCGCCTGGGCCGCCCGGCTCATCAGGAAGGAGCCGCGCAGGTGCACGTTCATCACGGTGTCCCAGTCCTCCTCGGTCATCTTGAACAGGAGGTTGTCCCGGATGACGCCGGCGTTGTTGACCAGGATCACCGGCGGGCCGAGCCGCTCGGCGACGGTGGCGACGGCCGCGGCCACCTGGTCGGCGTCGGAGACGTCGGCGCCGATGCCGACGGCTTCGCCGCCGTCGGCGGCGATGGCGTCCGCGGTCTTCTTCGCGTCGGCCTCGTTGAGGTCGACGACGCCGACCGCACGGCCCTCGGCGGCGAGCCGGCGGGCGGTGGCGGCGCCGATGCCGCGGGCGCCGCCGGTCACGATGGCGACGCGTCGAGGGGTCTCAGCCATGGGATACCTCCTGTGTGCAGTGCTCCGGTGCGACGTGCGGCGGACGAGTGGTCCAGGACACATCGAGGCGATCCTAACCGCCCTTACCGACCAGGTGGTATGTCGGGGGTCGGGAAACGCGGAAAGTCCTTCCCGGTGGGGGAAGAGCGGCCCGGAGGGCGGCCGCCGGTCCGGCTGCGGCGATCAATCGGACAAGAGGCGACAAGTGTCACGTTCGGCGCATTGCGCCCTCGGGCGCTACGGTGGAGGCGGCGGTCCCGGCGGCCGGAGGCGCCGCGCCCACGGCCGCGGCCACGGCCCTCCCGGGGGCCGCCCCGCATCCGCGCTCGCGAAAGGCCAAGGCGTTGTTCGACGCCCACCTGCACATCATCGACCCCCGCTTCCCCCTGGCCGGCGACCAGGACTACCGGCCCGAGCCGTTCACGGTCGAGGACTACCGGGCCCGGACCGCGGGACTGGGCGTCACCGGCGGGGCCGTGGTCGCCGCCTCCTTCCAGGGATACGGGCAGGCGCACCTGCTCGCCGCGCTGCGCGAGCTGGGCCCCTCGTTCGTGGGGGTGGCCCAGCTCCCCGCGGACACCTCCGACTCCGGCCTGCGCGACCTGCACGCGGCGGGGGTGCGGGCGCTCCGCTTCAACCTGTTCCGGGGCATGGCCGACGACATCGACGCCCAGGTCCAGCTCGGCCTGCGCGCCGCCGACCTGCTCGGCTGGCCGGCCGAGTTCTACCTCGACTCCCGGCGGCTGCCCGAGCTGGCGCCGGTGATCGCCCCGCTGCCCCGGGTCTCGGTGGACCACCTCGGGCTGTCCGCGGAAGGGCTGCCGGCCCTGCTCGACCTGGTCGGCTCCGGTGCGCGGGTCAAAGCGACCGGCTTCGGCCGCGGCGACCTCGACGTGGCCCGAGCGCTGCGCGCGATCGCCGACGTCAACCCCGGGGCCCTCATGTTCGGCACCGACCTGCCCTCGACCCGGGCCCCGCGCCCCTTCCGCCCCTCCGACATCGAGCTGCTGACCGAGGCCCTCGGGCCCGAGCAGGCGGAGCGGGCGCTCTCCCGGAACGCGCTCGACTTCTACGGGGTGCCCACGCCGCAGTCCCGACCCCCGGGGGGCCTGACCCCCGGGAAGCAGTGGCGCAGCGTGACGCCGGGCGGCCCCGGCGGCCCGCCGGGCTCCGCGGCGAGGCCTGGGCGCCCGCCGGTCCCGGCACCCTCCGCACCGCATCGATCACCCTGTGCAGCGATATGATGGCGCCCTTCCCGTGCCGCCCGGCGCCGGGGGTGAGGGCGCCACCGGCGATGTAGGGCTGGCACCACCCGGAGGGTATGGACCGCTGGCCAATACGGAAAGTAACGAAAAACCGACCAAATGCGGTGTATCGTTACGCTACGAGTTTTTTTCGGGGTCGATCAGAGCGGTCGGCCCGGAACCGCGAAGGGGTGGGACCGGTGATCGTCGTCGCGCACCGGGGGGCTTCCGGCTACGCGCCGGAGAACACCCTCGCGGCCCTGGCGCTCGCCCGGGGCCAGGGCGCGGACATGGCCGAGATCGACGTGCGCTCCACCCGGGACGGCGAGCTCGTCGTCATGCACGACCCCACCCTGGTCCGCACCACCGACGCGGTCCGGCGGTTCCCCGGCCGCCGCCCCTGGCGGGTCCGCGACTTCACCCTGGAGGAGATCCGCCGGCTCGACGCCGGCTCCTGGTTCGGCCCCGACTACGCCGGGGAGCGGGTGCCCACCCTGGGCGAGGCGCTCGGCGTGCTGCGCGCCACCGGTATCGGCGCCCTGGTGGAACTCAAGGTGGAGCGGCGCACCCCGGAGGCGGGCGCCCGCCTGGCCGATGCGGTCCGAAGCGACCGGTACTGGCTCGGCGCGGGCCGCGGCGGCCGGCTCATCCTGCAGAGCTTCGACTGGGCGACGCTCCGGGTGCTCGCGGAGGAGGTCCCCGGCCTGCGCACCGCCGCGCTGGGGCGCCCCTACAGCCGCTACGGGCTGCGCCGCGTAGCGCGCTACGTGCAGCAGCTCCACCCACACCACCTCCGGGTCACCGCCGCCTATGTGCGCCGCGTCCACGACCAGGGGATGCGGATGTTCGGCTGGACCGTCAACCACCCCAGCGCCATCCGGCGGCTGGTCCGCGACGGCGTCGACGGGATCATCACCGACTACCCGGACCGGGTGGCGGACTACCGCGCCCTCGCGGCCTGAGACCGCCGGCAGGGCATGGTTCCGGGCGGTGCGGCCGCGGGAAACCGGTCCGCCGGCACCCCTCCCACCGGGGCTTCTCCGCGCCGAGCGGGAATGCATATGAGCAACTCCGCCAATCTCCTGAATGCCGCGGGCTTCTGTCCTAGGATGCGTGCATGAGGAAGATGCACGTGCATATGGGTCGTGCGCGGAGCACCTCGACGGTAGGTGCCGAGCGTGTTCGGCAGGCCCCCGAGAGGGGGGCCGTGAAACGACACGACTGCGAGGGGATCGCGGTGAGCGGACCGTCACTCGAAGGTGTGCCGGGCGGGCGGACGGCGGCGGGGGCCAGGGCGGCGGGCGACGACGGGGAGGCCCCGCCATTCCCCGCCGCGCGCCCCGCGGGCGGTGCGCGCGGAGCCTGGTGGTCGGCGGCGCTGCGCGCCCCGGTCCCGGTCGGCGGCGTCCCGGTGAGTCGGATCGAGGACGTGCTCTTCGAGCTGCCCGCCGGCCCGGGCGCCCCCGCGGAGGCCCGCCGGCTCGGCTCGGGCCTCCTCGCCGACTGGGGCCTGTCCGAGGCGGCCGGAGGCGTCGAGCTGGTCCTCTCCGAGCTGGTCACCAATGCGCTGCGGCACGGGCTGCCCTCCGGGGCCGCGGTGAACGTGCTCTCCTGCGGATATGGGAACGTTATCCGGGTTCGCCTGCTTCGCCGCGATGGTGAGGTCGTCTGCGCCGTGCACGACCCCGGCGAACGGGTCCCGGCCCCCCGCGAGCCCGACCTCATGCTGGAGACCGGCCGCGGCCTGCACCTCGTGGACTGCTTTTCGCGCAGCTGGGGGGTGGTCCTCACGCCTCCGTGCGGCAAGTACGTCTGGGCCCTGTTCGGTTGACCGCCGCCGGGCGGAGCGGCCTGCGTGCCCCGCCCGGGCGGAGCGTGCGGTCTGCGGCGCGCAGGGAAGTGGGCCCCCTGTTAGCGGACGTGCCGTCCGAGCGGCCGCCCGCGGCGGCGCTATCGTGGGTGGGTGCAGGACTGAGTTCCACCGCACCGGTGGCGGCCGCGAGGGAGGGGCCGGCCGGGGCGTCCGACGAAGGGTGGGGAGGCAGCGGTCATGAGCGGCATCGCTCGTATCAAGAAGGGCGCCGGGCCCACCGTCCGCAGGATGCTGCTCGGTTCGGAGCTGCGCAAGTACCGCGAGAAGGCGGGCATCTCCCGGGGTGCGGCGGGCCATCACATCCGCGGCTCGGAGTCCAAGATCAGCCGGATGGAACTGGGCCGGGTCGGCTTCAAGTCCCGTGACGTCGAGGACCTGCTCCTGCTCTACAAGGTGGAGGACAAGGAGCTCATCCGGACGCTGGCGCAGATGGCCCGGGACACCAACAGGCCCGGCTGGTGGCAGCAGTACGGCGAGGCGCTGCCCAACTGGTTCCAGGTCTACGTCGGCCTGGAGGAGGCGGCCAGCCGGATCCGGGTCTATGAGGCGCAGTTCATCCACGGGCTGCTGCAGACCGAGGAGTACGCCAGAGCGGTGATCAACGGCGGCGTCGGCCTGCCCGACCAGGCCACCGAGGACCGCGTCCAGGTCCGGATGCGCCGCCAGGCCCGGCTCGACGAGCCGGACGTGAAGCTCTGGGCGATCCTCGACGAGGCCGCCGTCCGGCGCCCGGTGGGCCGGGCCGACCTGATGCGCCGGCAGATGGAGCACCTGGTCGAGCTCTGCGACCACCCCAACATCACCCTGCAGATCGTCCCGTTCAGCGCCGGTGCGCACGCGGCCGAGGCCGGGTCCTTCACCATCCTGCGCTACCCGGACTTCGAGCTGTCCGACATCATCTACCTGGAGCACCTCACCGGCTCGCTCTGCCTGGACAAGCGCCAGGAGGTCGACGCCTACACCATGGCGATGGAGAAGCTGAGCGTCATCGCCCGTCCTCCGGGAGAGACCAAGACCCTCCTCAAGGAGATGGTCGACGAGTTCTGAGCCGGCCGCGGGCCCTGGTCCCGCAGGTCGCCCGGCCCGGAAGGCAGAACACCCCGCCCCGGTGTGCAACGGGGCGGGGCGGTGTCCCCCCAGAGGGCCCGTTCCCCCCGGCAGAGCCGTGCCGTGCCCTCCGCGCCCGCTCGGGGCGGCGAAGCCGGTTCTCAGCTGAGCAGGTTGTCGAAGTCGCCGTCCTTGGCGCCCAGGATCAGGGCGTCGATCTCGGCCTGGGTGTAGACCAGGGCCGGACCGGTGGGGAAACGGGAGTTGCGCATCGCGATCGAGCCGTCGGGGAGCTTGGCCATCTCCACGCACGAACCACGAGAATTGCTCCGCTGGCTCTTCTGCCAGGCGACGTTGTGCAGCTCGGACGCGGCGATGCCGTTGTAAGCGCTCATCTGGTGCGATCCTCCTTCTTCCGGTGAGTGCGGCTACCTCACGTGCTTATGCACGTGCATTAGCACCGTACTTTGATCAGGATAGCGCACGTGCATCCGGCGCGAGGGGTGCTTTCTCCAGAAGTAGGCGGCTTGTAAGTGTGTGCAGGAACGGGAGCGGGATTGCACGAAAAGGGCCCCGCCTCTGGCGGGGCCCATCGCCGGTACGGCGGGGGTCAGGAGCAGCCGAGGCCGCCGCGGAGCGATTCCAGGTTGCCGCGCATCACCGAGGGGTAGTCGTCGCCGGGGGACTCGTCGGTGATCCCCTCCAGCGGGTCGAGCACCGCGGTCTCCGCGCCGGCCTCCTCGGCGATGGTCTCGGCCACCTCGGGGCTCACCAGGGTCTCGGTGAACACGGTCGTCACGTCGTGCTCCTTGACCAGGTCGGAGACCTCGGCGATGCGGGCCGGGGAGGGCTCGGAGTCGGGATCGATGCCGGAGACGCTGATCTGCTCCAGGTCGTGCGCGGCGGCCAGGTAGCCGAACGCGGCGTGGTTGACCACCAGGGTGCGGCCGTCGCACTCGGCGAGGCCCTCGTCGTACTCGGCGCCGATCTCCTCCAGCTCGGCGCGGACCTGCTCGGCGTTGGCCCGGTAGGCCTCGGCGCCGTCCGGGTCGACCTCGGCGAGCCGGTCGGCCAGGCCGTCCGCGGCCTCGGCCATCAGTCCGGTGTCCAGCCACATGTGCGGGTCGAACTCGCCGTGGTCGTGCTCCTCCTCGGCGTGCTCCTCCTCGCCGTGGTCGTGGTCGTGGCCCTCTTCCCCGTGGCCGTCGTCCCCGCCGGCGGGGCGGAGCTCGACCAGGTCGGCGACGTCCAGCGCGCCCTCGGTGCCGGACTGGGCGACCGCGTCGTCCACCGCCGGCTGCAGGCCGGAGACGTAGAAGACGACGTCGGCGTCGGTGACCTCGCCGGTCTGCCGGCCGGTCAGTTCGAGGTCGTGCGGCTCGGCGCCCGGCTCGGTCAGGTTGCTCACCGCGCCCGGGTCGCCGGAGACCTGCTCGGCGAGCCACTGCAGGGGGTAGACCCCGGTGACGATCGCCGGACCGTCCCCGCCCGGACCCGAGCCGCCGTCCCCGGAGCCGCACCCGGCGGCGAGCAGGAGGCCCGCGGAGCAGGCCGCGGCGATCTTGACCGACTTCCCAGTTCTCATGGGCCCATCATCGGGACAATGAAAACGGTTGTCAATTTGTGTGGTTCGTCGGTGAATCTCCCGGGGCTCAGGTGACCTCGGCGAACCGCTCCACGTGCGAGGTCCGGCCGGCGACCACGATCACGTCGCCCTTCTGCGGCACGGTGTCCTCGGTGGCGTAGGTGAACTCCTCGCCGTGCCGCTTGATGCTGACCACGGTGATGCCGTACCGGGCCCGCACCCGGGTGTCGCCCAGGCGCCTGCCGATGAGCGCGTTGGGCGCCCGGGTCTTGCCCAGCGCGAACCCCTCCTCGATCTCCACGTAGTCCAGCATCCGCCCGGACAGCAGGTGCGCCACCCGCTCGCCCATGTCGTGCTCGGGGAGGACCACGTGGTGCGCGCCGACCTGCTGCAGGATGCGCCCGTGCCGGCGGCTGATCGCCTTCGCCCAGATGTGCGGGACGCCCATGTCCACCAGGAGCGAGGTGGCCAGGATGCTCTCCTCCAGGTGGGTGCCGATGGCGACCACCGCCCGGTTGAAGTCCTGCGCGTCGACCTGGCGCAGGGCCTCCTCGTCGGTGGCGTCGGCGACGACGGTGTGGGTGAGCGAGTCGGCGTAGGTCTGGACCAGCCGCGGGCTGGAGTCCATGCCGAGCACCTCCCAGTCGTGCGCGACCAGTTCCAGGGCGAGCGAGCTGCCGAACCGGCCCAGGCCGATGACCAGGACCCGTTTGTCGTCGGTCTTGCTGCGGGGCACCGGAGGACTCCTTCGGGTTTCGGGTTCCGCGCTGCGGCGGATCCGCTCTGTTAGCCGATGATGGGGCGCGCGACCGGGAAGTCGTAGCGCCGGGTCCGCTCCCGCAGCGCCAGGGCGGTGGCGAAGGTGACCGGGCCGATCCGGCCGGCCAGCATCAGCACGGTCAGCAGGACGTGCGCCCAGGGCGGGAGGTCGGGGGTGATCCCGGTGGACAGCCCGACCACGCCGGTGGCCGAGATCACCTCGAACATGACCGGGACCAGGTCGAAGGGGGTGGTGCTGAGCAGGAGCACGGTGGAGAGCACCACCACGGTCATGGAGAGGAAGAGCAGGCTCAGCGATTGGCGGATCACTTCCGGGGCGAGTTTGCGGCCGAACACGTGCACGTTGGGTCGGCCGCGGATCTCGGACCACACGACGAGGAAGACGACGGCCAGGGTGACCACCTTGATGCCGCCGGCGGTCCCGGCGCTACCGCCGCCGACGAACATCAGCATCATGGTGACGAGCAGCGTCGCGTCGTTCATCGCGCCCACGTCGACCACGTTGAACCCGCCGCTGCGCGGCATCACGCCGTGGAAGGAGCCGTCCAGGATCCGCTGCCACCAGGGCATCCCGCCCAGAGTCCCGGGGTTGGTCCACTCCAGGCCGGTCACCGCGGCCGCCCCGCCGAGGTAGAGCAGCGAGGTGGTGACGATGGTCAGCTTGGCGTGCAGGCTCCACCGGCGGTGGCGGTGCAGGTGCCGGCGGAGCTCCAGCAGCACGGGGAAGCCCAGGCCGCCGATGATCGAGGCGACCGCCAGCGCGGGCAGCATCACCGGGTCGGCGGCGAACCGGACCAGGCTGTCCGGGTAGAGCGCCAGCCCGGCGTTGTTGAACGCCGAGACCGCATGGAACACCGCAAGGTACAGGGCGTCCGGGAGGTCCTCGCCGTGCACCAGCCAGAGCCGCGGGGCGAGCAGGGCGGCGACGGCGGCCTCGCAGCCCAGGCTGACCAGGATGATCCGGCGGACCAGGCCGCGCACGTCGCCCACCTGCATGATGCGGGTCTCCTCCTGCAGGGTGAGCCGCATCCGCAGGCCGAACCGGTGCAGCACCGCCACGCCGAGCAGCGAGGCCAGCGACATGATGCCGATGCCGCCGACCTGGATCAGCGCCATCACCACGGTCTGGCCGAACAGGGAGAGGTCGGCGCCCAGGTCGATCACGGCCAGCCCGCACACGCTGAGCGCGGAGGTGGAGGTGAACAGGGCCTCGACGAAGCCGAGGCCGTGCCCTTCGGCGTGCGCCGCCGGCAGGGTCAGCAGGGTGGCGCCGATGAAGTCCACCGTGGCGAACAGCAGCAGGAACAGCGTCGCGGGGCTGCGCCACGGGCCTCGGGAGGCGCCCTCCCGGAAGACGCGGCGCAGGCGCCTGTCGCCCCTTGAGAGCAGACCGCCTGAAGCGGGTCGTCGTCGTTGCATGTCCCCGTGGTCGTCCCGTCCTGGTGTGGTCCCCGCCCGCGTTCGACGGGGGCATGCGAAGAGCGGTTCCGCGCCGCCCTCCCGTGCCCCCAATGAAAGCGCGCCCCCGCCAGGGCCGCCACGGACCCGGCGTCCGTGTCGGCCCCGGCGCCGGTCAGCTGCCGGCGCCGGCCTCGGGCTCGCGGACGGGCAGGCCGTGCCTGCGGTAGTGCGCGCTGCGCACCCCGAGCACGACCGCGGAGAGCGCGGTGGCCAGCAGCGAGGCGATGATCACCCCGGACTTGGCGTCCTCGACCATCTGCGGGTCGGCGAAGGAGAGCTCGGTGATCAGCAGCGAGACGGTGAAGCCGATCCCGGCCAGCAGCGCCATCCCGGCGATGTCGATCCAGCGCAGCGAGGGGCTCAGCTCCGCGGAGGTCAGCTTGGTGGTGATCCACGAGCCGCCGAAGATGCCGAGCAGCTTGCCGCAGACCAGGCCGAGGATGACGCCGACCGCCGCGCTGTCGGAGAGGATGGTGTCGAAACCGGTGAACACCACGCCGGCCGACATCAGCGCGAAGACCGGCAGCACCACGGCGTTGCTCCACGGGCGGATGATGTGCTCCACCGCGTGGGAGGGGCTCTGCGCCTCGCCGTCCAGGGGGACGGTCCGCATCAGCAGGCCCATCGCGACGCCGGCGATGGTGGCGTGCACCCCGCTGGCGTGCAGCAGGGCCCAGGCCAGCGCGGCCAGCGGGAGGTAGACCGCCCAGTTGGGCAGCGCGGAGGCGTTCAGCCGGGCGGCGAGCCCCCGGCCGCGCTGCAGGTAGCCGAAGACGGCGAGCAGCGCGAGCGCGCCGAGCAGTGGCGCGAACGACACGTGATCGGTGTAGAAGACCGCGATGACCACGATCGCGCCCAGGTCGTCCACGATGGCCAGGGTGAGCAGGAAGGTGCGCAGCGCAGGCGGGAGGTAGCGGCCGATCACCGCGAGGATGGCGACGGCGAAGGCGATGTCGGTGGCCATCGGGATGCCCCAGCCGTGCAGGGCCTCCGGGCGGTCCAGGTTCACCAGGGCGTAGATGGCGGCGGGTACCACCATGCCCGACAGCGCGGCGACGATCGGCAGCACCGCGCGCCGGGGGTTGCGCAGCTCGCCGTGGACGAACTCCTGCTTGAGCTCGTTGCCGACGACGAAGAAGAACACCGCCAGCAGCGCGTCGGAGGCCCAGGCCTGCACGGACAGCTCCAGGTGCAGGCCGGCCGGGCCGAAGGTGAACCCGCGCAGCGCCTCGTAGGCGCCGCCGGCGGGGGAGTTGGCCCACACCAGTGCGACCACGGCCCCGGCGATCAGCAGGAAGCCCGCGACGACGTCCTCGCGGAGCCAGTCCGCCAAGCCTCTCAGGCCGCGGCGTTCGATGGTCATGGAGCGCTCCCCCTGCACGGTCCGGTGGTGGGTCCGGTGCCGGGGCACCGGTGGCCGGGCGCGCCGCGGCGCCCGACGGGACCCAGGCTCCCACGGACCCCGCGCACCCGGCGGAAGCCGGGCCGGGACCGCGGGATCCCGGCCCGGGGACCGCGGGATGCGAGCTCAGCCGCTGTTCAGCGGGTCCGAGGATACTCCCGGTGCGGTCAGGTCGGACCATCGGACCTCAGCGGGTCGAGCGGTACGGGGTGACAGGCCGCCGGCGGAGACGCCCCCATGGCGATGATCGTGACGTTGCGGCCCCACCAGAGCGCTCTGGTGGGGCCGCAACGTCACGATCATCGCCGACTCGGGGCGCTAGTGGTGCCGGGCGCCCTCGTGTTCGGCGTGGCCGGCCGGCTCCAGCTGGAGGGTGGAGTGCTCCACGTCGAAGTGGCCGTCCAGGCAGGCGTGCAGCCGGTCTAGCATCCGTCCGCTGTGCGCCAGGTGCCCCTCCTCGACGACGACGTGCGCGGAGAGCACCGGCACGCCCGAGGTGATGGTCCAGGCGTGCAGGTCGTGCACGTCGATGACGCCGGGCTCGCGCAGGATGTGCGTGCGCACCTCGTCCAGTTCCACCCCGCGCGGGGTGGCCTCCAGCAGGACGTGCACCGCTTCGCGGAGCAGGCCCCAGGCGCGCGGGACGATGATCGCCAGGATGATCAGCGAGACCGCGGTGTCCACCTGGGACCAGCCGGTGAGCCAGATGACGGCGCCGCCGACGATCACCCCGACCGAGGCCAGCGCGTCGCCGAGGACCTCCAGGTAGGCGCCGCGCACGTTGATGCTCTCCTGCTGGCCGGCGCGGAGGATGAACAGCGCGACGATGTTGGCGGCCAGACCGAAGGCGGCGACGGCGACCACCCAGGGGCCGGCGACGTGCCGCGGCTCGGTGAGCCGCTCGATCGCCTCGTAGGCGATGAACGCGCAGAGCAGGAAGAGCAGGAGCGCGTTGGCCGCGGCGGCCAGCACCTCGGCGCGCTGCAGGCCGAAGGTGCGCCTGGGGTTCGGCGGCCGCCCGGCGATCCAGACCGCGAACAGGGCGAGCATCACGCCGGCGGAGTCGGTGACGGTGTGCCCGGCGTCGGCGAGCAGGGCCAGGCTGCCGGAGAACACGGCGCCGGAGACCTGGACGACCGCCACGACCAGCATCAGGCCGAGGACGACGGCCAGCCGGCCGCGGTAGGCGGCACCCGCAGTGGCGGGCGGGTGGCCGTGGCCGTGGCCATGCCCAACTCCCATGGATTCCTCCCGAGGAAGACGTCGGCCGGCGCGGAACGGCGCGAAGAACAGTTCAGTCGTCACTGTTTATACAGCGAAGACTGTCGATACAGCAAGCGGTGTACAATGGTTTTCATGTTGACCTCGGAGCAGCGCCTGTCCGCCATCCAGCGCCTCGGAAGGGCGCTCGCCGACCCCACGCGGTGCCGGCTGCTGCTGGCCCTGCTGGACGGGCCGGGTCACCCCGCCAAGCTGGCGGACCAGTTGGGTCTTACCCGGCAGAATGTTTCGAATCACCTTGCCTGCCTGCGCGAATGCGGCCTGGTCAACGGCCGGCAGCAGGGCCGCCAGGTCAGCTACGAGCTGGTCGACGCCTCCTTGGCGCACGCACTGGAGGACCTGCTCGGCGTGGTGTGGGGGGTCGCCCAGGAGCACGTGCCGCCGGGCGAGACCACCCCGGTCGCCGCCGGCTGAACCCGACCCTCCGGGGCGGTGGCGTGACCGGCGTCACCGCGGGGCCGGGCGGCCGGTAGCGGCCGCCCTGACATTCCACTGACACGCCCCTGATAGCACCCTGAATCGGGGCGCATCCGGCTGCCCTCAAGGTGAGACGCGAAGTATCGTGTGTTTTGCGTGCCCGGTACGACCCCGCGCCCCGTCTCTGCACGCGGGGGACCGACTCCGCACCGCCCTTCGCGGCGGTGCCGACCGCAGCGCGATCCATTCCTTCGAGGAGTACGCCCCTGATGTCCACATCTGCCAAGAATCCCCTTGGCGACCACCCAGGCCACCGCCCGGCCCCGGGCGCGACCCGGAGCGGAGGCACACGGTGAACCGGCTCGCCAAGATATCCCTGGGCAACCGCGCACTCATCCTGCTCATCACACTGTCGGCGCTGGTCTTCGGCGTGATCGCGGCCGGATCGGCCAAGCGTGAGCTGATGCCCTCGATGGAGCTGCCGATGGTCATGGTCGGCGCCCAGTACCAGGGGGCGTCGCCGCAGGTCGTCGAGGACGAGGTGACCGAACCGCTGGAGCAGGCGGTCAAGGGCGTCGCCGGCATCACCTCCTACAACTCGACCTCCTCCACCGGCAGCGCCCAGGTGGTCGCCGAGTTCGACTACGGTGACAGCACCGACGACGTGGTGCGCGACGTGCAGAAGGCGGTCGACCAGGCGCAGGCCTCGCTGCCCGACGACGTCGACCCCACCGTGCAGTCGTTCAGCATGGACGACATGCCGGTGGTGATGCTCGCCGCCGGCGCCGGTGACGGCGACGCCCAGGCGCTCGCCGAACCGCTGCGCGAACAGGTCATCCCGGAGCTGGAGTCGATCGACGGGGTGCGCGCCGCGCTGCTGACCGGTGTGGTGGACTCCAAGGTCACCATCACCCCCGACGAGGACGAACTGGCCGACGCCGGGCTGACCTCCGCCGACCTCACCACCGCGCTGCAGTCCAGCGGCGTGATGTCGCCGGGCGGCGACATCACCGAGGACGGCCGGACCCTCACCGTGACCACCGGCGGCAAGCTGGAGTCGCTGGAGGACGTCGAGGACATCTGGCTGATGCCCTCCGGCGGCGCCGGAGCCGCCGGCGGCGCGGACGCCGCGGGCGGTGCGGGAGCCGCGGGGGCGGCCGGCATCCCGGGTGCGGCCCCGGCGGCGCCGGAGCCGGTCAAGCTCTCCGAGGTCGCCGACGTCGAGCTGCTCCAGGACGAGAGCACCACCATCACCCGCACCGACGGCCGGCCCAGCCTCGGCGTGATGATCACCAAGACGCCCGAGGGCAACACCGTCGAGGTCTCCGAGGCGGTCCAGGAGAAGCTGGACGACCTCAAGCCGATGCTCGGCGAGGACGGCGACATCACCGTCGTGTTCGACCAGGCGCCCTACATCAACGACTCCATCGTGGCGATGCTGGAGGAGGGCGGACTCGGCCTGGTCTTCGCGGTCGCCGTCATCCTGATCTTCCTGCTGTCGGTCCGCTCCACCCTGGTCTCCGCGGTCTCCATCCCGGTGTCCCTGCTGATCACCATGATCGGCATGCAGGTGTTCGACTACAGCCTGAACATCCTGACCCTGGGCGCGATCACGGTCTCCATCGGCCGGGTGGTCGACGACTCCATCGTGGTGCTGGAGAACATCAAGCGGCACCTGGGCTACGGCGAGGACAAGTTCACCGCGGTCTTCACCGGCGTCAAGGAGGTCTCCGTCGCGATCACCTCCTCCACGCTGACCACCATCGCGGTCTTCCTGCCGGTCGGCTTCGTCGGCGGCATGGTCGGCGAGCTGTTCCGGCCGTTCGCGGTCACCGTCAGCCTGGCGCTGGCGGTCTCCCTGCTGGTCTCGCTGACCATCATCCCGGTGCTGGCCTACTGGTTCATGAAGACCAAGCCGGTCCCGCCGGAGGAGGCCGAGCGGGTCCGCGCCGAGGAGAACCAGCGCGAGCTCAACGCGCCGCTGGCCCGCGCCTACCTGCCGGTGATCCGCTGGGCGACCCGGCACCGCTTCCTCACCCTGGCCGCGTCGCTGGTGCTGCTCGTCGGTACCGTCGCGATGGCGTTCAGCCCGCTGCTGAAGACCAACTTCCTCGGCGACCAGGGGCAGAACACCTACCAGGCCACCCAGGAGCTGCCGGTCGGCACCTCGGTGGAGGAGGCCGACGCCGAGGCGGCGAAGGTCGAGAAGAAGCTGGAAGGCCTCTCCTGGGTCGACTCCTACCAGGCCTCGGTCGGCGGGGGCGACCCGATGGCGGCGATGATGGGCGGCGGCGCCGGAGCCACGCAGTACACCATCACCACCGACCCCGAGGGCGACCAGGAGGTCTACAAGGAGAAGCTGCGCCAGGCCTTCTCCGAGATCGACACCGGCTCCGAGGTGATGCTGGCCGACGCCGGCGGCACCGCCGGGCTGGAGGTCGAGGTCACCGCGGACGACCCGGAGACCCTCAAGGAGGCCGCCGGGCAGGTCGAGGAGGCCGTCGCCGACATCGACGGCGCCGCCGACGTGCAGAACAGCATCGCCGCCGAGCTGCCCGCGCTGGAAGTGCGGGTCGACGGGGAGGCCGCCGCCGAGGAGGGCCTCACCGAGGGCCAGATCGGCCAGGCGGTCAGCGACGCCTTCCAGGGCGCGACGGTCGGCACCGCCACCGTCGAGGACCGGCAGCGGGACATGGTGGTCCGGGTGCAGGACCGCCCGGAGACCGTCGCCGAGCTGGAGGACCTGGAGATCGCCGCGCCGACCGGCGGCACCGTCGAGCTGTCCGAGGTGGCCGACGTCGAAGAGGTCCTGCAGGCGCCGGAGCTGCACCGGACCGGCGGCGTGACCAGCGCGACCGTGTCCGCCTCGCCGACCGCCGACGACCTCGGCAAGGTCAGCGCGGAGCTCACCCAGGCGCTGGACCGGCTGGACCTGCCGGAGGGCGCGCAGGCCGAGATCGGCGGCGTCAGCGCCGACCAGACCGAGGCCTTCGGGCAGCTCGGGCTGGCCATGCTGGCCGCGGTGGTCATCGTCTACCTGATCATGGTGGCCACCTTCAAGAGCCTGATCCAGCCGTTCATCCTGCTGGTGTCGATCCCGTTCGCGGCCACCGGCTCGCTCGGCCTGCTGATGCTCACCGGCCAGCCGCTGGGCCTGCCGGCGATGATCGGCCTGCTGATGCTGATCGGCGTCGTGGTCACCAACGCCATCGTCCTCATCGACCTGGTCAACCAGTACCGGGAGCAGGGCATGGAGCTGCGCGAGGCGGTCGTGGAGGGCTCGCGGCACCGGCTGCGCCCGATCCTGATGACCGCGCTGGCCACCATGGGGGCGCTGACCCCGATGGCGCTGGGCATCACCGGCGGCGGGGCGTTCGTCTCGCAGCCGCTGGCGCTGGTGGTCATCGGCGGCCTGTTCACCTCGACGCTGCTCACGCTGGTCCTGGTGCCGGTGCTCTACACCATGGCCGAGGGGCGCAAGGAGCGCCGTGCCAAGCGGCGCGCGGCCAAGCGGGAGGCCGCGCTGGCCGCCGCCCGCCAGGAGCGCGCCGGCAAGCACGCCAAGGAGCAGGACCGGGAGGAGTCGCCGGCCGAGGTCGACTGAGTCCGGCCCCGCCCCGGTGACCGGGGCGGGGACCACTTCGCACGCGGTGCCGCGCGGGTTTTCCCGCGCGGCACCGCTGTGCGCTGGGAAAGCGCCGCCAATGGCCGGAGAAAGTACCTCTGAGCACGCGATATGCCCGCCGCGCCGATTTGTGATCCGGTGCCGCGGAAGGCAAGCTGCACTTTATGGATGGCAAGGAGAGGGACCTGGACGACCTGGTCCGAGAAGAACTCGGCGAGGAACCGTCGCAGGAGGCCAAGGACTACGCGCGCCTGCTGTACGAGAAGTACCGGCTGCCGGCGCCCGCCCCGGAGGGCAGCGGCGCCGACGGCGCCGACGGTGTGAAGGAGGGCGAATAACGGACCCGGCAGGACCACAGGAGCCGTCCCGCCCCTGCGGCTCCCGGTGTCGGTCTCGGGTTCGCCGACCGATCGGCGAACCCGAG
>Ga0079224_100002978_pt1 | contig 21039 bp, 10 predicted proteins | sample Stecom2015_FD_80414 | JGI IMG/M metagenome (GOLD analysis project Ga0079224, IMG submission 80414) | Agricultural soil microbial communities from Utah to study Nitrogen management - Steer compost 2015 | ecosystem: Environmental > Terrestrial > Soil > Agricultural land | place: USA: Utah...
GCGCACATCAGGGTGGCGAGTTCGGCATCGGAGATCGGGGTGACGAATTTCATGGCGATAGTCCCTGTTGCAGCAGTAATACATCTCCTTCATTCTAGGGTAGGACTTCTGTACGACTACTTAACAAATATATAGCAGTGATACCCATCATAGTAACAATACAACACGAAAATAATCGACAGTTTCAAAAAAAATCAAATAGATATAGCTAGGAAGTGCAGGCCTGAGAAAAAATCAAGCCGTTGGTTAAATTTTTAAATCAGCGATTATCATTTTATTAAATTCACAGATTCGTCGGAATCGCCACAAATGATACAGACCAAACACTAATAATTAAAAAGTGCCTATCATATCTTTCGGTTAAAAGTAACCCGCATACTTCCATATAATCTATTAAATAGTTCAATGTTTTTGAATTATGTAAATAGTCAGGCTGTAGGTTAACTCTAGTGCTTGCCTTAAATAACGCTGGTCAATACATATTGCTGGCTTTTTACAAAAAATAATGCGTGAGCCATCTCACAGAAGCTGATTTTTGATGACGACAATTTGTTTATCCACATCTACTATTTTCTAGTATCACTTAAATTTCACACCAAAAATAATTAGGGCTGTCATTAATGATCCTTATAGGGAAACAGAGAGCAGCGCTGCTATTATCTGTAGTGGCTGCCTTTTCTTGGAAAGGAGTCCAGGCTGAGATCCGCGAACATATTGTTGCGGATCTGACGCCAACATCCTCTTCGTTGTTTCTGGTGGCTGATTCGGCGATCTTGGATGCGTCACTTGAGGTATTTGATGCTTCTGAAAATCCTCTCACACAAAATAGCGAAGGCTTTTCGGTAAAAAACGTCACCCTAGCACATGGCGTAGAAATGTCTGCGGGTATTGTCCATTTTGATCTACAAGGACTTGTTTCCGATACCCAATATAAGTGGCGTGTTGTCTATCAGACAGCCGCTGGCACACATCTTTATCCCTCTTCACACTTAGCTCATTTTCATACCTTGCCCCTCGGACATTCAGGTGCAGGTGTGATTACTAATCCCATTCTTGAGCACGAGCCTTACGTCCTTTCTGCACCAGCACCTCAGAGTGCACTGATTGTTCTGCTGTCTGTACCGGGTGAAACCTCGACACCTGTTTCCGCGAGCGTAACGCAGGCGGGCAAGATCTACTGGGACCTCAACAACCTGAAAAACTCTCAAGGGCAATCCGTCGAAGTGCACGACGAGACGATTCTTCAGGTTGAAGAAGTCTATGGTCGTGCCTGCAGCGGGCAGAGTGAGTCCCGGATCAGCCGTTATCGGGTTTTCCTGCGTGAGTTGTCCATCGGGGCACCTTTGGCCCCCTGGTCCGCAGCGGCCTGCCCGGAATGCGCCCCTGTTGAAACGCCGGTGCTTACGAACGCAGGTAGGACAGCCATGACCTGTGGATTTAATCCAGACCTGACGGATTAGTTTCTTACTGATCAGTAGACGCCAGCGCCCCCCCTTAGCAATCGTCGTTGCGAGGGGCCACTGACGGATTTTGTAATGAGAAAAGGATGTTCACCTATGAGAAGCGGGATTCGAAACCTGTTTTTGTTGATGCTGTTCATGCGGCTGTTGATCGTGCCCGGACTGGCCCAGGCTGATGTTGCAAAGCTGCTCAGTTTAGAAGAACTAACCTCCGGCGCTGATGCAATTGTGATGGCAAAGTGTATCGAGGTGGAGAGTTTCTGGAAGAACAATAAGGTTTTTACCCGAAATCTGTTTGATGTGCAGCAGTCCCTGTTAGGTCAACATTCTTTTATCACGGTCAATACGTTGGGCGGGACGGCACAGCACCCAGTCCTAAAAACCCCCGTCACGACACATGCAACTGACAACTTTGGGTTTGCTGCGGGTGATGAATTTGTTCTGTTCTTGCAGCAACGCGGCGACGACGAATTTGTGGTCCTGGGCGGAAACCAGGGCGCCATCAAAGTCAAGATAGATCCTCAAACCCGGTCGAAGGTCATAGATTCGTTCCTTAAGAAGCCCTCCGTACAAGCCGATCAGGATCAAACCGGTAAACAGCTAACTTTTGAGGAAATGTCTCTTGTCGAATTTTTAGACAGAATCAAAGCCGTTCTGAAGGGACAAGCAGTCAAGGAAGCAGAGCAATGAAGATAGGACTCTCCAAATTCGGTTTCACACTTTTGTTTGTGCTTATGGCGCCCGTTACGTATGGGGCGCCTCAGGTACTGATCCAGATGTCCGCTGATGATGTGGTAGTGCCCATTGACTCGCCCGCCTATCAAGCGCAATTGCAATCACAGGGCCGCCCACAAGAGCAAAGTCCTTCTGCTGCGCCGCCCAATACTGAGTCTGCAAGACCTCCTGCCGAATCCACTCAAACCATAGTTCTAGAGGGCGGTAGCCCGAAAGTGGTGAACCGTTCAGGGCAATTCCTGTTCGTTCCGATTGACCTGGGTGAGTGAGCCAGCGCCCACACCAATTAGCTTCAGCCAATGGGAATCGTATCGTGAAGCGGAGATTTTTCTGGGGGAAGCTTTGCCTCTCCTTCTTAGTGTTTATGCCCGGTTTAACCTGGTCAGGCGGTCAGCTGATCAGTTTGGATGCTGAGGGTAATGCCCTAGCAAGGCACTGGGATGAGCGTATGCTGCCGGTCAAATTTGTGTTAAGCAAGGTGGGCTATCTTAACTCCGACCTGAGTAATGCGGAGATTGCCGAGCAAATAGAGATTGCCATGCAAAAATGGGAGTCTCTATCCACGAGCGACATCCGGTTCCAATATGCCGGCGAGGTCGACAAGTTTCAGCGGACCGGGGAGAGTGTGGTAGCCGCAGGAGTCGATGGCTACAACTTGATTACGTTCGCAGATCCCGATGTTATTTTTGATGATGAGACGCTCGCGTATTGTTACTCCACGACCATCACCCATGAACTGGTCATTACCGATGCGAATAACGATTTAAATGGAGACGGAGTTCCTGACCTCGTAAACGGCGTCTATCCCCCAGGCACGATCATCGATGCCGATATCGTGTTTGATGGGCAGAAAGTGTTCAAGATCGCGCAAGATCAGCCCGGGCATGATTTGCAGAGCGTCTTGCTGCACGAAATCGGGCACTGTTTCGGCTTATCACATTCGTCGATACCTGATGCGGTCATGTTCCCCTTCACGCATCCAGATTTCGAAACGGGGCGTACGTTACATGATGACGATCAAGCCTATGCCTCGCTGATCTACCCGACACCGACCCAGTTCGACACTCATTACGGAATCATTACTGGCAATATTCGAAACGGCGCCGATAGCAAACCGGTCGTCGGAGCGCATGTGTATGCACTTGACCCTGCAACCGGCCTTAAAGTCGTGGGGGGGTACTCTGATACTACCGGCAACTATCGTCTACCTGTGCGTGCAGGCACTTACTATGTAGGTATTGAACCCTTGGATGGCGATCCACGAGGACTGGATCCTGAGCGCATCAGTCCGGTCATTGCCAACACCTTGGATACGGGGTTTCCCGAAGAGTTTTACGACGCGGCCGAATCCGCCTCTGAAAGTGACGAAACGCCTCTCGCAGTCAATGTCGCGGCTGGTGGGATTGTTGAGCAAATCAACCTGATCACCAATGAAATTGCCCGACCGTCCCATTATCTGCTGCTACAAGCGGGCATCAATTACATTTCCTATCCAGTTTCCGTTCCCGAAGGAATTGATGCCTTCGGCCTGTTGAATGCCTTCTCACAAAATAACGGCATTCAAAGTATTCAGCGGATCAACCCCGAAACCGGTGAATACGAAAAAGCCCAATTCATCAATGGACAAGTATACGGGAAGAACTTTCCAATCAAGCGGGGCGAAGGGTATATCGCACACAGTTTAGCGCTCAGCACGGTTGGTGTATTGGGTAGCCCCGATTGTCCCACCATCGACCTGCGCGCGGGATTGAATCTGGTCGGCGCCGTCTGTGCCCCGGGCACGATGACCGCTCACCAATGGCTGGAAGCCCTCGGCGGCCCCGTCATGGTGGAGTCCATTGCCCGTTATAACCACATCACCAAAAGTTTCGACCGAGTCGCGTTCGACACACAAGGCACCGTGGTGGGAGCGGATTTCAAAGTGGAAGAAGGCATCGGTTACCTGGTGAAGATGCACCACGATTTCCGCGGGTTCACCTTTTATGCAAAGGGCAAGCAATTTCCGCCTGTTTTGCAATCCCTCAGCCCCGGACAGGGCACTCCCGGCAGTTTGGTGTACTTGCTGGGCCAGGGCTTTTCAACGGATCCCGATGCCACAGTCGTCAGTTTCAATGGCGTGGGTGCGAGAATTTTATCGGTCGAGGTTGGACAAATCGTTGCCCAAGTGCCGTACAACGCGTCCTCGGGTCCTGTGATCGTCACCGTCAATGACAAGTCGAGTAATGCCATCCACTTCGATGTTCTGAACTCCGATCTCCAGGAAGTAGAAGGCGAAGTGATGAACATGGTCAGCGGCCAACGTGCCTATGGACAAATCGATAGTGACGGAGACGAGGATGTCTATCGTTTCATGGCGATCAAAGGCAATCGCCTCTTTGCCGAACTTCGCGTTGTCAGTGGTAGCCCGAAGCTCACCATGACGCTCTACAGCCCATTCGGGGGGCAAGCCCACCAGGTGATGACCAATGGGAATCTGGCGTTGATTAACAATCTGACGTTGCCGGAGACCGGATACTACGAGCTCAAAATTAGCGCGGCACCTGGAACCGGAACAGGTAGTTACCGGTTGGATCTCACGATCAAAAGCGAAAAACAGGCACCGGAAGTTCACGTGCTGCAGGGCGATGGTCAGACGGTGGCGGCAGGCTCTGAACTAGGCATTCCAGTGTCGATCGTGACCTCCGGGCCGAATGGGTTACCTGCTGCTGGCGTGCCAGTGACTTTCGTGGTGCAGCCTGTGGACGACTCAGTGGCAAGCCGGGCGCTCAGCACTTCTAATGCCGCGTCCATGATCGGGGCCGGTGCCCCGCAGTTTTCCGTCAATTCCAACAATAGCGGTACCGTGTTGGTTCGCGTCTTCGCACCGGCTAAGGTTGGTGATTTTCACATCCTGATTTCTGGACCCGGGATGCAGCCGGCCACCCTAACCGTCGCCGTGATACCTCGCGCCATAAAACGAATCGAGATTGAAGGCAATCATCAGACCGGAACCGTCGGCAAGGCGCTCGAGAATCCTTATACCGTTACATTTTTTGATGACGAGGATAACCCCGTTTCAGGTGTGCGTACTTCCTGGCAAGTTGTCAGTGGGAATGGCTCGATCCGCGAGGCCGGCGGTGCTGGAGGGGGCTTCCAGCTGACACCAAAATCCGATGCGCAGGGTCAGATCAAGATCGAACACATCCTTGGGAAAAAGGCCTACCTAAATACGGACGCCAGCAATCCCCAGTTGGAGCTTATCCGTCAACCCCAACAAGTCGCGCTGGTGCTGCCAGGCCAAGTAGCCCCCGTATTATTCAGTGCAATCGCGAAGCCGGACGATCCCACCAAATTTGAGATCAAGGCAGCGGCCTACACAAGAATATCGATGGGAACCGTCCGCACCTCTGCCATTAAGGTCGTGGCGCAGGATCAATATGATAATCCCGCGCCTGGGGCGACAGTCAGCATATCCATTCCCAACGGGGTTCAATTGTTGCCGGGGAGCTATCACGGCAAGGTTTACGCGACGAATAAGACCGACGAGCAAGGTTTCTGGGCCGGTGCACTGGGAGCTTTCCCAGGTGCAACGCCCACGTACGATGAATTCGGTAATACCAAGTCGAGCCCCGTGCCTGTGACAGTCTCCGTGGGTGGAACCTCCAAAACATTCTACGCCAGTATCGATATGGGGCCGGCGCTGGTCACCGAGCAGGGTTCGAATGCGTCGAACTTCATCGGCAAACCTCTGGGCATCCCGGTGTCCTATCTCATTTACCGCTATCAACGGGTGGACCGTTATATCCCGGTTGAGGGCGAACAAGACGACGACTTGGGCGATTGGACGGATGAGGATTATTCGTTAGTACGCCAGGTTCCCGTGAAAAACCACCCCGTTGCCCTGTCTTTGCGCCGAGGGGACGATAAAGATCTGGCAGGCTATGGATTGCGGGACACACTGATCAACGGAGCCTCCCAAGTCACGTTACAGACCGATAACGACGGCAGGCTTTTGCTCAACAATGTCGTTTTGGGTGATGTGGCGGGGCTCCAATACATCATTAGCACGGCTCAAGACTTCAACATTCCATACTTCCACGATAGAGGCCGTCCGGGACAGACCGGAGAGAAGTTCACTGAAAGACACTTCCCCGCAGATACGATTGCGACGCCCTTGAACATCAAGCCGGTGACGGTGGATCTGTTAGTCGAGGATATGTTTCCCGATGGCGGGAAGACCGTATCACCCGAACCTTATCCGGGCATTGGTCGGGTCAGCGGTATCAATCTTGAAAAACTCAAAGTGAATTATCTCGAGCGCGACCTGCTGATGCCGACGGCACTGCGCACGTTCCCCAATTACCTCCAAATCTATGCGGACGGTATTGCTTTGGAATCTCTGAGAGATGGCACGGGTGGTGGCTTGCAAGATACCAGACCCGCTCAACTTCGTGTGGTTTATCTGCCGACGGGCAAGGAGCTGCGGGAGGGACAAGTCCTGCAGATCGAAGGCTTACAGGACGCTGCCGGTAACGAGGCGGCAGCTCAAACGCTCACCATCCAAATACCTTGATGGAAGGGAGAATCAGTATGCAGGGACAATTTATCAAGGGGATGGGGATGCGCGTTGTTACGGCCTTTGTAGTGCAACTGCTGTCGATGCTGTTCGTCGCAACGGCACAGGCACAGGACGTTTCGAGTATTCCTGGGAGGGTTCTGGAATCGGATGTGGCTCCCCGAGCTTTTTCACTGATCTATCAGGGGGCTCCACAGGATGAAGTGACGCTTCGATTGTTTGCGGATGTGCAAGGCCAAGAGGCGGTCACTAGCGCCCATGTCACACGCGAATACACCTTATCGGGTAATTCAGCACTGACGCAGATAATGAAGGATTTGGGCGTGGTGCGTCTGCGTATCTCTAGTTTGCAACCAGACACAACCTACTTCTATCAATTGGAGATTACCTCCGCCGGGACCCAGTCGAGTGTCTTCATTCCTGCAAGTACGCCGTTGCCTTCAGTGCGAACGACGGCCGGCATCGATGCGGTTAACAACCCCACAGTCGGTGTACAGGTCGCGCTTGCCGACTTGCAGTCGGCCGCAGGAACCTTGGTGGTGATGAAGGTTGCGGGCTCCGATTCCTTCGTCTCGCATATCGTCGGTGATGCGTATCCGCAAGATTTGGCAGTCACCAACTTGAATAACCTGCTCAGCCCTTCGGGCCAGAATATGCAATTGGCTGGCGGAGAGAGCATTCTAACGAATGTGCGTGGCGGTTCTGCGGGGCAGGCGGGATCCTCAGCAAGACTGGCCGGATGGTCGGTTGGCGTAGAGAAGGGGCAGTTATTCATGTTAACACAGAGCCCCTTGGTGATAGGACCGCTGGTGGACTCTGACGGCGACGGCATACCGGATGATTACGAATTAGCGCATGGTCTGGACCCATTCCGAAATGATGCCAACGAAGATAAAGACGGGGATGGCGTCAGCAACCTTCGGGAATATGAGCTGGGCCTAAGTGCCAGCAACATCGATAGTGATGGTGATGGCCTGACTGACGGTTATGAACTTTATGAGCTCGGCACGTTAGCCTCCGAGCGGGACAGTGACGGTGACGGATTGAGTGACGGCGAGGAGGTTCTGTCTCACACAACGGATCCGTTGAATGCTGACTCAGACGGAGACGGTTCGTCGGATGGTGAGGAGATTTCGCTTGGGACCGATCCGCGGGATTCCCAGAGCACCCCAGTCTTTGATGCCGACAAAGATGGTGTGCCGGATGACCAGGACAACTGCCCATTCCAGACCAATCCAGATCAGTTGGATACCGATCATGATGGTCGCGGCGACGTCTGCGACGACGATGATGATAATGATGGGATCGACGATCTTCATGACAATGCCCCACTGATACCGAACCCGAGTCAGGAAGACTGGGATGGCGATGGAGTGGGTGATGCGGGTGACAATTGCCCCCTGCTGTTTAATCCGGATCAGCGAGACACCGATGGCGATTCGATGGGTGATGCCTGCGATGAAGACGCTGACAACGATGGCATCAACGATTTTATGCCACCGCTGCCGCCATCCTACTGGCCGCAGGAAGTGCTTGATGTGACCGGCGTTACGTCGGACATTCCCGTACATGCAAACAGTGGCGCCATTATTACCATCGTCAAAGTCGATCCGGCCCAGAATCGGTCGATCCGCCTGGGCAGTTATAATCTTCAGACCCGGGAATTCACGCCCGAAGTCTTATCGAGTGTTGATCGTAATCTCAAAGGCTTGTTAGCGGTTAGCTTTGATACCGCTAACTGCAACTGTCTTCGTTTCGACTCTCGTTTTCACCTTCGTCTGACCCTGGATAATGGTGAGACTCTATCGATCCGAATGCCGGAAAGCCCAAGCGTAACGACACCCGGTAGAGCCTATTTTGTTGCAACCGATGGATCTCTCTATGCCAACTATTCATCCAGTGTGCCGATTCGGCTCGCTACGTTGTTACAGAATGGCAATTCGCCCTTGCCATTGGATAACTGTCGCTTTACACCCAATCCCGATCAGGCAGATGAAGACAATGACGGTATTGGCGATGCGTGTGATCGCACCGATGCGGATCGTGACGGGGATGGCATTCCCAATGAAGTAGACAACTGCCCGGATACGCACAATGCCACGCAGGCCGATATGGATGCGGATGGCATCGGCGATGTGTGTGATATCGATATTGATGGCGACGGCATTGATAACGCGACAGAGATTGTGATCGGCAGCAATCCGTATGCCCGCGATACCAATGGCGATGGCATCGCCGATGGTGATGAAGATTTCGACCGCGACGGTATCAGCAATCAGGAGGAACTCTATCGGGGCCGTGCCCCCCGGGTACGAGAGCAAGAACTCACCCCAGGCCTCAATCTGAGCCATTATCCGCTGGCCGAGGTGACCAGTGCGTTCCGTGTGATGTCACGGCTGGGGGGCGACAATTATGTGGAACGCTTGGAGCTTTTTGATCCTGCAACGGAGCAACGGATCTCTGCGTATTACGAGTCCGGAGCGCCGGCGGGTGAAGATTTTGAAATCCGCAGTGGTGATGGCTTGCTGATCACCATGAAGCAGCCATTCACGCTCACCTGGAATGGCACTTATGCATGCCGCGATCGCGCCCTGACGCCCGGCAAACAACTTGTGGGCTTCGGATGCATTCCCTCCGGATGGACGGTGAAGCAGCTGATGAATGCCCTGGGTGGATATGGCACGGTGACCGCTATTCAGCGCTGGGACAATACTCGTCAGCGCTTCGAGTTTGCGGCCTATGATGAGGGTGAATGGATTGGCGAAAACTTCCCGCTAAACGCCAGTGAAGCCTATTTCGTGCATTTACAGTTAGGCATTAGCAACTTACCTGCCGAGCTTTTGGAAACTCCACCGACTTCTCTGGCGCTTTCGGGGCTTCCCAACAACACGACGGTTTCTAACGATCAATTAAGCTTTTCAGGCGTGGTGGGTTCGCCCAATGCGACGGTCAGTGTGAACGGCGAATTTGTTTCAACCACCACCTCAGGGAACTCAACCAACTTCGACGTCAGCAATCTGGCGCTTCAGGCGGGAGAAAACCTGATTCGGGTGCAGGTGATCGATAACCAGCACCGGGTCTATAACTGGACCTACCGCGTGACCTATGCGCCGCCTCCCGAGCTTTTCATCACATCACATCAAGACGGAGAGGCCATCGCCAGTCGTTCCATCGTGATTCGAGGGACTGTTGCGGATCCGACTACCAGCATTTCGGTAAATGGTACGCCGGCCGCTCTGTCGGGAACCGTTTTCACGGCGACGGTTGCGTTAGTCGAAGGACAAAATACGATCGAGGTCGTTGGATTGACGCCCCAAGGCGGCAAGGCGACCAAACAACTGCAATTGAATGCCGCGCCGGTGGTAATCGCGTTGCGGAAAGGCAACTCTTATTCCGGGTATCTGGATGTACGTATGTCGGAGGAAGAACTGACGCAACTCGGTACTTGGCAAGTGTCAGGAACACCAGGTGGTGGGCTTCAGTTCACTGCAGAAAGTATGACCCGTATTCCGCCAGATACTGCGCGCTATCGATTTCGCTTCACAACAAGTGCGAGTACTCAGCTCGGCGAGCGGGAGTTTGACATCGTTTATACCTTGAACCTGGCAAACCGTACGAAAACCGAACGTATCTGGTTTCGTGTCGCAGTCGTCGACAACTTACCCTTGTTGCAGGTAGATGGTTTGGAAGGAACTCGAACAACATCAGAAGCTCTTTGGGTGAATGGCAAAGTATTCGGCGATGCGCCCCAGGTAACAGTTAATGGTATAGGCGCAGAACTTTCTGCAGGAACAATAGCTAAGCAATTCGGTGTTGAACTACCTCTGCAACCAGGGCGCAACTATATCGACATTGTAGCGACCAATGTGAACGGTAGCATTCGCGAGGAGTATGTCGTCTTCCGAGACACGAACTCGACCTCAAAGTTGACGATTGAGTCGCATCGCAACAAACAAGTCGTGGTAACCGACACTATTCAGATAGAGGGCGTTGTTTCGAATGCGAGTGCGATTGTCACTGTCAACGGAGTCCCAGCGAATATTCAACCGCAGGATGACGGCAGTGGCCGCTATACCGCGCCTGTAACATTACAGGAAGGCATAAACGACATTCGGGTTTTAGCCACATACCGCAGCAATACCCAAGGCGAAGGTTTACGCTTGATCAAAGCGCCGTTCGCCGTCACATCCATTGTTGAAGATCGAGGCCTATATCAGTCCCGGCATTTGCTAATTCAGGGTGAAGCGAGCGTGGAACTTGCCAAATTCTGGGTCAATGGCGTGAGCGGGGCGGTGAATGGCAATACATTCAGTACCAGTCGCACTATGGTTCCAGGATATAACAAATTTGTCTTGGCCCTAGAGAGCAAGGATGGCCAACGAGTGGAGTACGAGTACAAAATGCTCTACGAGCCGCTCTCTGTGACCGTTCCTGAATATGGTTATGCTGATCTGACCTTGAGAGTGAAATTGCCCAGTACGATCACTAGCAACGTGGATCGGTGGAGCTTCAATGACTCTGATGTGTCGAGCCCTGGCGGAGCGTTCTCTAATCCGTTCCTCGGCAAGTTCTTCCCAAAAGAACGCATGCAGATATTGAACGATGGTTGGGTTGAGCTACGGGGATCGGTAGAGCTGCACGGAGTGAAGGCGTCCAGCGGTGGCTATACGTCACAGGTTAATCCGGGAACGTATTTAGCGGAGGCAAAGCTCAAGTTCAAAGATAAGGATGGCGAACTGCTGCAAGAACAGCGGGTTGACATCAATTGGAACGTCGAGCCAGGTGACGGTAAGCCTTATATCTTCATAACGTCTGTGTCGGACGGAGAGGTCGTGCGGCACCGACCACTAACGGTGGTGGGACGATTGAAGAATATTCAGCCAAAGAGCATCACCATCAATGGCGATGAGGCCAGCCTTTCGACTACAAGCAGCGCTCAATTTTTGCGTAAAGCTGTTCAGGTGGCGTTTAACCAGATTACACCAATCATGGTTCGAGTGGTCGATGAGAATGATCAGGTGCACGAGCATCAGATCCGGGTGATGCATGAGCCTGAAGAGATCATTATCAAGGCAGGTGAAACCTATCTCGGCGAAATTCGTTTGCCGATGCTCTATCCAGGCAAAACGCAAGGGGGTTATATCGCATACTATAACTACAGTGTATTCCAATGGGACCGTGATAGCAGTTACAGAACTGGGAACAACCCGTGGTATACATTGCACGGCCGTTATGTCGATGAATACACTCTGAAGTATCGAGGAGGAGATTCTGGACCATGGTACATCCGTCATCATTTCGATGTGTATAGCGATGAATATGGTTATTTTGAAACGATCGTGCACACTCGTGACAGCGACGAGATTATCCCCCAGATCCAATTGCGTTCGCATGACGATGGTCAGACGGTCTTTCGTGACCAGGAGACGCTCTTATTTAGTATTCCCAATGATGGCTTGGCAAAACTCTGGATCAATGAACAGCCGGTACATCAGGCGCCGTTGATTGAGGAGCCCTCAAGGGATATTCGGGTCCCCTTGGTATACGAATTGAGTGCGCAGTTGTCTTTGGGAACAAATACATTCGAGGTGCGTGCCCAGAGTTCGACGGGACAGGAGTCTGTTCGTACGTTCACGTTAGAACGTGAACCGCTACCTGCGCCGGATCTGGATTTTGTATCCGGTACGGACGGTCGAGCATTCCATCGTAATGCCGCTACTCATGTCGAAGTGTTCCGTGGTGTGGTCAACCCACTAATTCCAGTCGATCGAGTCACTGTCAACGGAAAAGAGGTAACGGTTGAGACCGTGCAGGTCACAACGTCAACCGGTACGCGCTCTGAAGTGAAGTTCAGCGTCGAGCTAGAGCTCAAGGGGGGCGACAACCAGCTTGTGCTCATCGGTGAGAACGAGGCAGGTCAGACAGTGAAGCGGACAACCGTCACACTGCTTGAACAGGCACCGCAACTCATCGTGAAAAATCTGCAAAACGGGCAGGTGATTCGAGACCTTCGCTTTTATCTTGACGTTGAGGTAGATGATCCCAACGCAGTGGTTTATATCCTATTAAACGGTGAGGAAATTGCGAATGACGCACAATACAAGAACCGTGATTTCCTGCTGGAACTACCGGTTGGGACACATCAACTGACCGTTCGGGCTGTCAATTACAGCGGTTCGACAGAACAGCAATTCAACATCAGCGTACCAGCGGATAGCCGTATCCCGATCACGCTCCCGGTCGGCGGACAGTCAGATCCAGCATTGCTGAATTTTGCGCTCGATCCCGCGAAAGTTGCTCAGGTTAAGCGAGTTCGTCTTAACCTCATGGGGGGAAGCGATGGGCTCCGGGTACAGGCCGTCTTGCCGGCGCAATCGGGGGATCAAGTCAGCGTGACGCTCTCTATGCAGGCTGCATGGACGATCACACCTGGCTATTACGAGATGCCAGTTGAGTTGGAATTCCTTAATAGCTATGGACAGGTCTTGCTAACAACGGTAACCAATTTCCTGGTAACCGTCGAAGATCCGGCTGTTATTCCGCAATTCACTTTGTCTCACCACGATGGCCAGGCAGTTTATGGTGAATCGGCTGAACTGGTCGTGAAATTGCTCAACGATGTCAATGCCGCCGTTAGCATTAATGGCCAGGCGGTGGAGGTTGAATACGGCCCTGATCACGACAATTACTCATTGGACTTGTACTATCGCGCTCTGCTGCCGCTCCTGGAAGGATATAACCCAGTAACGGTGAGCGTAACCAGTCACACAGGCCACACGGTCGAACGGGGCATTACTCTGGAGCGCAGGGCTCTGATTCCGCCAGTAATCATGTCTCTGTCCGCCAGTGACGGCCAAGTGGTCTATCGTGATCGTGCCGATATGTCTATCTCCATCTCGGGTGAGTTGGATCCGAATATTCCTGTCGATTCATTCACCGCCAATGGCGTTGCAGCAACGTTGGACAAGAATCTGTTCACGGTCAGTGTACCGCTTTCGGCAGGCACCAATCCCATAGAGCTGATTGCGGCCAATGGAGCAGGACAGACAGTACGGAATCTGACTGTGCAGCTCTTAGAAGTGGCACCGCAGGTTACCATTGATGCGATCAATAATGGCCAAGTCTTTGACGACATGGTGATCGATGTAAGTGGAGGGGTGGACGACCCCGCTGCGATTGTCACCGTCAACGATATTCCAGCCGATGTCGGAAACGGACGTTATTCCGCTCGAGTCGAGTTGCCAGCAGGCTCTAGTACATTGACAGTGGTTGCATCCAATTTTAACGGGGACCGTGTCGTCACTCGAAGTGTTGCGGTGAAAGCGGATACCACGGAGTACGAAGTCAGCATCCCTGCGGGCTCTACAGGCAATGTCGAGTTTTCGTTCCAGGAGCCGAGCGGCCTGATGTCCGAGATGCGGCGCGTGTACATGAGTTATCAGCCACCGTCCGGGGATATTCAGCAGGTGAGGATCGACCAGCTACAGCGCCTGGGCGCAACCCGTGTCAACGTGGGTATTGCGATCGCCATGGGGGCTTCCGCGTGGCCGGGACAACAAACAATGCCCATGACGCTGAACTTCTATGATGACCAGGACAATACCCTGTTCACTCGCACAGTGTCCGTCCAGATTGAGGTGCCGGTGCCGGAAGAGCCGCCGCAGATCACGCTGCTGAACCTGGTGAATGGACAGACAGTGAATGGGTTGCGCTATCAGATCGAGGGAAGGGTGAACGATCCTTCCGCTTCCATCGTGGTCAATGGCGTTCCGGCGACTGTCAATGGCCATCAATTCACCGTTGAGGTTGGCTTGACTGCAGGCTCCAATCAACTGACGTTTGTGGCGGAGAATGGCTACGGTAGCCGAACCTTGACTTTAACGGTCACTGCGGTCGACACCGGTTCCCAAGGTACGCTGATGGAAGCTCTGCCTGGAGGGACGGGCATTGCGACGCTGAACTTCACGGAGTCCAGCGCCCTTATTGGACAAATCCGGAACTTCCAGTACGGTTGGTCATCGTTGCCGTCGGTCGTCCAAAGTCTCTCAATCAGCAATGCTCGCCTGACTTCGGCAACAGTCTTTACAGCGGATCTGATCGCCAACATTAAAGCGAATGCGACACCCGGCAACTACAGCTTCAATGTCAACTTTACGTTTAAGAACGCGAATGGCGGCACTCTGTTCCAGCGTACGGTTCCCATCGTGTTGCGGGTACAGGCGCCGCCTGCACCGACCACACCGCCGGTGCTCAGTGAGATCGAACCCGCCAATGGCTCCGTCGTTCAGGGCCTGCAGCAAACGATCAAAGGCAAAATGAGTGACCCCAGCGCCTCGGTCACCGTCAATGGCACAGCGGCGACGGTTGCTGGCACTGAGTTCAGTGTGACGTTGGATCTGAATCCAGGTCTCAACGTTTTGGTCATTGAGGCGACCAATGCCTATGGCTCGACTCAGGAGGTCATTCAAGTGACCGCACAGCAATCCACGACGCCTGAAATTCCGATCACGATCAGTAATCGGACCGGTGGCGGCTCATTCCGTGCCGAAGCCCCCAGCAGCCAAGTGACGCAGGTGCGGTCGGTGGCCCCCGTGATGCCCAATCCACCCTCATTTATGCGTGGATATGGCATTCGCAACTTAGCGTTCGCGAGCAACTATACGGCTCTCGTCGGTGAGTATTACATCGAAGTTGCCAGCAACGCCCCCAAGGGAACGCATCGGATTAATGTCCAGGTGCAGTTCCGCAATGCGAGCGGTGGGACCGTCTTTACGAAAGATTATGTCCTCGTCGTGCAGATTCCTTAGTGAACGGCGAGGTACAACCATGATTTGGAAAGGAGTAATGATCAAATGATGATGCGTATGATCCGCGGGTTGGGTTTTGTGGTGCTGATTGGAACATTGGTCACGCCGGCTAACTCGGCGCAGTACAGTATTGATGAGATTCAGTCGTCAATTCAGCAACTCGGTACTTTTAGTAGCCAAGCCTCTCAAAACGCAGGAGTGTTGTTGATTGATGCTGGCAGTGATGCGCTTTCCTTGTTGCATGCCGAATTGCGGTCAGTGACGGCCACTGAAAAGGGAACGACGGATTTTACAACCGAAAGTGCTGAACGAACGGCTACTCAGAAGGTTCAACTCCTGAACATCCTGGGCGAGATCGGCGAATTCGCGAGTGCGACAGAGATCGTTGCCAGCCTGCGAGAGACACCGGCCGACCATATGGCACAAATTGAAGGATTCGCCGCACTGGCAAAGCTAGGGCCGGCGCAAATCACGATGAACTATGCACAAGAGGTCTTAAACGCACCTTCCGCCGGCATCATTCAGAAGCGGGCTGCGTTTACACCGTTGTTATTGTATCCGCAGCCGAGCATGACGACTCTTGTCGAAACGTTCGCCGCCGCGTCGGCTCCCGTCGATGTCCGGGATGTGGCGATCCTGCTTGGCGCTCGTCTCGGCCTCAAAAACGCAATGCTCCCCCTCATTGAAGCCTGGCTGGCAGCCCCACTGGGAGATTACGGGGATTACAACGTACTGATTGCCCTCGCGGAGTTAGTGCCCCCCGTCGAGTTTGCAACCAAAGTAGCTGGCATTTCTGTAAGTCCTGCTTTTGTCGCCAGCGCCACGCGTTATAACCGCTTTAAATGGTCCAATGCGGCGACCCGCGCCTCGATGGTCGACACCATGTTCCAGGTCCAGTTTCATGAGGAGTTGTTGCTAGCATTGTCGCATTTATTGGAGCAGGGCAACTCGCAGCTCCTGAAGGAAATGGGTGTGTTATACACGGCGCCTAATCAACCGCTCGCCCTGAATCCGACGTACAAGCCCTTTATTCAGATGCTCGGTTACCGCTATGACGGCCAGGGCCATTTCGAAAGGATGTTTGATGGCCAACCTGTGCAGGCACCTTAGAGCAACGTTTTGTCGTTATAGAGCTCTCTCATGAGTAAGCAGAGAAAAGCATTGCTGTGCCTGGTGTTGGTCACGGCGCTGGGGTGGGGCGGTTACAAGTTCGTCGAAACCTACTCCTCTTATGGCCCGTTTGAAGTCATTGTGGATTCGGGTGATCGCCAATTAGAGGACATCGTCGTGGTGATGGCGATGTACTACTACATGGGACATGGCCTGGGCTCGACGTATAAGGAAGTGCGATTTGGGAAAAGTAATGAGCCCATCCACTTTCCCAGGGGGTGGGTATCGTTTTGGGCCAACGAGCCGGTCATGAGTGTCACGGTGTTTCACCCCAATGTGTTAGGGATCACCCGGAGTCTCTCACCTCCATTGCAACGCTTTCACCAGGGCGTTTGGCAATTTGAGCCCTTGCGTGTTAAGCGATGGGAGGAGATTGTTGAAGAAGAATCAGCCAATTATGCCGGTAGGCCAAAAGACGAGTTGCATTCGAGAATTGCAGACCTGCTGAGAATGCATTACGGAACCTTGGACCGTAATTATGTAAAGCACTTTCCACCAGGAAAAAGGTCTCAGCTCGCGAAGCACATACCGGAAATCCTAAGAACGTTTGAGATTTCACCGCTGAATATTGAAACGGACAAGGGACGAACCGTAAAGGATCAAATGAAATTTTTAATCAGGGATTTTGAGCAGGCAAGCCATGAGTAAGCAGTCAATAGTTCTAGTCCTCCTACTTGGGGCACCCTTAGCATTCGCACATAACACAAATACGACCCATACGGCAATTACCGATCAGGCGCTTGCCCTGATAAAAAAGGATGATGAGCAATCGCAAGCTTATTCGGAGCTGTATTTAGAAGACTCTGAATACCATGAAACCAAAAGCCCTAAGCAGTATAAGCTCCGTTATTGGGGGGCGGATCCTGTTTTTACGCAGAATGATTCTGAAAATGATGACAAGGCTGACTTTAAAGCTTTCACGAAGCAGCGCCTGAATGTCATGGACGGCGTGGTAATGGAAGATCATCCCTTAAACCGGGTATTTTCCCACTTTTATCACGCCTACAGCGGCATCCCGATGACGACTGGGAGTTATTGGGCGGCAACGGCTCTTGCGGTTTCTCGTAGAATTCTGCTTCCTTTTAGTGATGATGAACTCTTAGGGCTCTTTGGCAAAAATGAACCCAGCAAGCGCACCGGTATCCGTTTCTTTGACCAAGCAGTGGAAGTCTTTGGTTACCTGGATGAAGAGCAAGATCCTGAGGGCTTCCGGGATATGCATCAAGCCAAGGAGCTCGGCTTTTGGCTGTATGGGCATTCGCTCCATCACGTTGAGGATATGAATTCAATAGCGCATGTGACGAACGACATGCACCTGACTGAGGGAGCCCAAGTGCATGGCGAACGGGATGACTTTGAAGCTCACTACCTCCCGTCAAAGTTATGGTCTAACAATGCGGAAATTAGACAGCTCTTTAATGTCGCGGAGGGGAGTGGGCCCAAAACACCAACTCCGATCAATTCATTTGACCAAATTTGGCCGGTACCCGTTCCAAATCCAACAGATCTGATCGTTGGAGAGAATGGCCAGCTTGAAACTACAAGTATGGCCCGCACGGTATTTAACTTTGCACACTTTCAAGGAAAGCTGGAATATCCGGTTTCTATGCTTTGGCGATTGCTAACGTCCAAGAAATGTGGCGAAGGTGAAATTGCCGAAATGTTCAACTATGGCCTACCCCCTGGCCAATGCCGACTGAGGATTGAGTGGAAAAACCCCTTCCTGAGTTCTTGGCAAATCGACGGGATCGGAGGCTATTACTATGGCACCTTCAATGCTCATTCAGGGTCTGCCTGGTGGGAGGCAAGCCATTTTGGCGGGCCCGCAGGTTACTTCTACATCGAACAAACGATGAATGGAGTTGAGTTAGGGGAAACTTATACAGACTCAAACCTCGTGGTACCTCCCGGGATTCGTAGCGACTTTACAAAGAAATATGACAAGGTCTCAAACCCGGTTAGAGCGAACGTCTCTGGCCCAGGAGATCATGGGGCCCTCACACGTTACTACGCAACGACGCTCGTCCCCCTCGGCGTTCGTTACGCTGCCGGGTACAGTAAGTTCTGGTACGACATTGTTAATACGCCGCCCTACCTTAAGCGTGTTCAGGTATATCAAGGTAATGAGTCCCGCTATGCCGCATCTTGGAAAGATGAATACACATCCCGGGATGTCATTCTCAAGCATGAGAAGCGATTTAACGTGGACGAAATTCTTAAGATGTCGTATGTCAAATCACGTTATTTAACACCGGATCCTAAGCACCCCGTAATCGGTTTTATCAATCCGAAAGAGGGATTCCAAATACGACTGGAGTTTAACGAACCGATTCGTGACCCAAACAATGACAATTCCGGCTTTTCAATAGGATTTGTGAATTCAATCACTCTCCAGAAAGATACACACTATACGGTAGCAGCTTGTACCGACTATGAACCCGCTCAGAAAAATTCATCTCAATGGATGCAGGGGCGGTGTTGGGAAGTCAAGGTAAATGCGGGGTCGTTGCCGCAAGATTTGAATGGACGGGTCAAACTGAAAGTGCAGGCTAAGGACCTCAATAACCACCACGGCGATATTGGTGCTGAATTAGATGACGATCCATCAACCCCGGCTCGTCGCCAGCGTCGCAACGCGAGTCTACCCCGTGAAGACTTTGTGGAAGGGCAGACTGGTTGGGATGGCCCGGATTCATATCCGTGGCACACGACGAGCTCAATCGATATCAACTTTGACATGAAGCCAGGAGATTTTGCTTACACTTACGAGGAAGGGGATACCAACCACGTGTTGCTGTTTGATAGCCAAGCACCTGAAGCAAAACTGCAATAGGATTTTAGGTATGTCCGTTATGTCTCGCGTAGTTCTTACCGTTTCGTTTGTCGTTTTAGCTGCGCTCTTCCTGTGGCATGTTAACAACCGCGGTGAGCTCAATATCACTGTCAGTCTGTCCGATGATACACCCCACCCCTTTCTGGTGACGGTGTTCGCCAATACAGACGCCGAGACGCGAATGGTCTTCGAGGGGTTGGTGATGTCTAATACCCCAACCCAGTTGCGTCTGGAACCCCGCTCACCGTTCTCCCTCTCCCGATTGTCGGTCGTGGTGGAGCACCCTGGTTATCAAACTATACGGGTCGAGGAAGAGATTAATCCCTATTGGTGGGGCTCAACTTTGGTGCCGATTCAGCCAATGCTCCTTGCCGATATGGGAAATGGGAAACTACCGTTCAGTGTGGTTGAAAACCATTTGGAGCGAGCGCGTTATGCATATCTCGTTAAGCTAGAGGAAGCTCAGGCCAAAAACGAGATCAAACCATACCTACCGACTTTGAAGATGTTGGTTGATCGCGCGGAGTTTCGGGCAGAACAAATGGTTATGGAGATTCCTCAACAACAGAAATTTATCCGCAAAAAAGACTTGCTGGCGAATTTCATGTGGCTACAGTCTTTTACCTTGGATATGGAGTATCCCGCTTTCATTCTGGATCAGATGTCACCCGATACGTTTATTCCGTAACGACGTATAGCTAGCAAGCTAATATCAGCTTCAATGGGGTTACATTAAAGTAACAGCGACCGGAAGATAAACCTGCCCACGCCCAATTTAATCAGAACACATTCAACAGGTGGAGATGCCAAGACCGCTTGGATTTCAGGCGGTACATCCACTTATCTCTAGCAACAGAATGAGCGCCAGGAAGTCGTACTTAGTTGACTTTGCAGCACATAGGCCTCACGTGCATCTTAGCTTTGTTTGACTCCTCGAGGCACCAGAGATTTATGGTACCCCACATTCTTTGCTGGTACGTGCATGTAAGTTTTGATTGTTGCCCGAGCTTCTTCTCCGATAAGCTCAACCCGGTTAGCCTCTGCCTGCATGCGGATATAGCCTCTAAGCATCTTTTCCTTATAGTGGTAGTAGCCTTGCTTTCTACCCTTTACCAGAATCTCACCATACGATGGCTTCAATAGATTTCTAATACGGCTGGCGTATTTTTCATAGTCCAACGGAGCCTTACTAAGGTCTGACTGAAAACCCTTTCTAGCACCTTTAGAATCAAATAGATGTAAGCCAAAAATGGACTTTTCAGACAGCACCTAGGACGGGCCTGGGGCTCCAAGATCACCAATCTGGCCAATGCTGGCCATATCAATGTGAAATCTGGACACGGCTGCTGGCAAGCAGGATTCCGCTACCTCTATCAGTTGCAAACCCTGATCGAGAGTCGGGGTAGGGCCGGTCAGCAGACAAAAGAGAACTGTTCTTTTCAGGGCTTGCCGCGTAGTAATTTTGGCTACGCGATCAGC
>Ga0079224_100002979_pt1 | contig 21036 bp, 18 predicted proteins | sample Stecom2015_FD_80414 | JGI IMG/M metagenome (GOLD analysis project Ga0079224, IMG submission 80414) | Agricultural soil microbial communities from Utah to study Nitrogen management - Steer compost 2015 | ecosystem: Environmental > Terrestrial > Soil > Agricultural land | place: USA: Utah...
CAGCTCGCGGTACAGGAATGCCCGGGCAAGCCGCCAGTCGCGTTTGACGGTGCGGTCCGAGACCCCGAGTGCCTCCGCCGTGTCCTCGACCGACAGCCCGGCGAAGAAGCGCAGCTCCACGAGTTGCCCGAGCCGCGGGTCGGTGGCCTCGAGCTTCCGTAGCGCGGCATCCAGCGAGAAGAGCTGCTCCGCCTGGGCGTCGACCGCGAGGTCGCGCTCCTCGAGATCGACGCGCTCCAGCCGCCCTTCCCGCTTCGCGGCACGCCGCCGCCGCGCGCGATCGATGACGATCTGCCGCATCGCGCGCGCCGCGACGCAGAAAAAATGCCGGCGGTGCTCCCAGTCCGGCGCTTCGTTCGCTGCCAGCTTGAGCCACGCTTCGTGCACGAGCGCCGTCGTGTTGAGCGTGCGCCCGCGCGCACCCTGGAGATGCCGGCGCGCCTGACGCTTGAGCTGGTCGTAGACGAGCGTGAACAACTCGTCCAGCGACCCGGGATCGCCGGCCCTGACCGCATCCAGGATCTGCGTGATCGGCGCCGTCATTCCGCGCTCGCCAGTCGCCGTTCCAGGGAATCGAGCTCCGCCACGGCGCGGCGCGTGAGCCCGTGGTCCGGGCCGTGCCGGGCGGCGAGCGCCGCCTGCGCCGATTCGAGCTTTGGCCGTGCCTCGCCGTCACGCCCCACGGCCGCCAGCGCGACGCCGAGCCAGAGCCGGCACTCGGCGACCCGCGGATCCTCGTCGCCGTAGCGACCACCCAGGTTCGGCTCCGCCGCCTCGAGCAGCGGCAGGGCTTCGGCCGCGCGGCCCGAGACGACCAGGGTGGCACCGAGCCCGGCACGTGTCCGCGCGATGCTCGAATGTGCGTCCGGCAGGCGAGCCTCGTAGATCGCGAGCGCCCGGCGCAGCGCCGACTCCGATTCCCCGAGCCGCCCGGTCATCCGGTACAGGTTGCCGAGGTGCTGCAGGGAGGTGCCGACGTCGATGTGCTCCTCGCCGAGCGCCTCGCGCCGCAGGGCGAGCGTGCGCTCCAGCACTTCACCCGCCTCGTCGTAGCGGCCGAGCTCGGTCAACAGGAAGCCGAGGTTGCTCATCGCGTTCAGGACGCGCGGATGCGTCTCGCCGAAGGATTCCCGGTATATGCCGAGCGCCTCCTCCTGGCGCGCGATGGCTGTCTCGAGGTCGCCCATCTGGTAGATGAGCGCCGTGATGTTCGTGAGGGTGTCGGCCACCTGCGTGTGGCGCTCACCGAGGGTCCGGCGGCGCAGCTCGAGGGTGCGATCGTAGAGCCGGGCGGCCTCGTCCAGCCGGTTCAGGCGCGTCAGCGTGATCCCGAGCTGATCGTACGAGAGCGCCACGTCGGGATGCTCCTCGCCGAACGCTGCGATCCGGATCGCCAGCTCTTCCCGTTGCAGCGGCTCCGCCCGCTCGGGACGACCGAGGTTCAACTCCACCGCGGCCAGCAGACCGAGCGTGTTCGCGAGCGACGGGTGTGCCGGGGGCAGCAGCTTCCGCTCCAGCGTCGCGGCCTGCTGCAGGAGGCGCTCGGCTTCCTCGAAGTTGTCCAGGTCGAGCTCGGCCGCGCCCAGGCCGTTGAGGCTGGCCGCAACCTGCCAGGATTCCGCCCCGTGGAGCCTCGTGTTCAGCTCGAGGAGCTCCGCCCGCAGATCGCGCGCCTCGGCATGGCGCCCCTGGCGGCCGTAGAGATGCGCCAGCGCATCGAGGCTGTAGGTCAGCGGCACCGGATCGCGCAACCGGCGTGCCGCAGCGAGTGCGAGCTCGATGATGTCCTCCGCCTCGTCGTGGCGCGCCATGTCGACGAGCAGGTACCCGAGCGAGTTGCGCGCGTTGACCGTGCGCTCGTGCCGTGCACCGAATGCCTGCACCGCCTCGTGCTCGGCCCGCCGCAGCAGTTCCTCCGATCGGTCGAAAACGCCGAGCTTGTAATAGAGATCCCCGAGCGTGCGCAGCACGTCCACGCGCACCTCCGGATCGGCGCGCAGCGAATCGATCCGCCTGGCGCCCTTGTCCAGCAGCTCGCGCGCCGTGACCTCGTGGCCGCGTGCCTCGAACGGATCGACGGACTCGAACAGGTCCTGGAGGAACGCGGACATCTCCTGCGCCCGCAGCCCTTCGCGGCGCGCTTCCTCCGCCTGCCACAGCGTGCCGCCGATGCCGAGCGCGAGCAGCAACGCGCCGGCGGCCGCGGCCGTCACGCCGGCCCGGTGCCGCCGCAGGTACTTGCCCGCCCGATAACGCAAACCGGCCGGGCGCGCGCGCACCGGCCGGTTCTCGAGGTGGTGGCGGATGTCGTCGGCGAGCATGCCGACGGTCGCATAGCGCCGCTCGGGCTCCGCCGCGAGCGCGCAGTGCACGATCGTCTCGAGATCGCCAGAGAGGCGCCGGCGGAGCGCCGGGCTCATGGCCGGGTTGCTCGTGAGCGGCAGGATATCGGCCTGCACCGCCCGCAACACCTCCGCGATCGCAGTCGAACCGATTCTGCGGATGGCGCGGCCGGACAGCAGCTCGTACAGCACGGCGCCGAGGCCGAAGACGTCGGTCGCGGTCGTCGGCGGGTGTCCCAGCACCTGCTCCGGGGCTGCGTACTCCGGGGTGAGCAGCAGCATCCCGGTGCGCGTGAGGCCCGCCTCGTCCGACGCGTCGTCGAGCAGGCGCGCCACGCCGAAGTCGAGCAGGCGCACGCGCCCCTCCGCGGTGACGAGGATGTTGGCGGGCTTCAGGTCGCGATGGACGACGAGCCGGCGATGCGCGTACTCGACCGCATCGCAGATCTCGAGGAACAGGCGCAGCCGCGCGCGCACGTTGAGCCCATGCGCCTTCGCCCAGTCGGTGACCGGCATCCCCTCGACGCGCTCCATGACGAGATACGGCTGGCCTTCGGGCGTGATGCCGCCGTCGAGCAGGCGCGCGATGCCGGGGTGCTCGAGCCGCGCGAGGATGTTGCGCTCGCGCAGGAAGCGCTGCTCGAGCGCGCCGCCGAACAGGCCGCCGCGCACGAGCTTCAGGGCGGCCTGCTGCTCCCACGCCCGGTCCGCCCGCTCCACGAGGTAGACGATGCCCATGCCGCCGCGGCCGAGCTCGCGCAGGATCCGCCAGGCCCCGATCTGCCACCCCTCCGGGCGTTCCTCCTCCAGTGGCTCATCGAGCAGGGTGCCGAGGGCTGCCGACGGATCGTCGAGCAGGCCGCCGGCTGCGCCGTCCGCGCGCAGCAGGCTCTCGACTTCCCGCCGCATGTCGGCGTCGGTCGCGCACTCCCGCTCGAGAAACGCGGCCCGATCGCCCTCCGGCAGCTCGATGGCGCGCTCGAACAGGGCCCTGGCCCGGTCCCAGTCGCATGGGCGTCCCCCGGCGCCCATGGGCTCAGCGATGCGTCGAGTCGGCGGAGCTCATCGCGCTAACATAGCCGCTTTCCCGGACCGGGACCATCGGCAAGGCAGGAAAACATGCCCCGCTACGCGGCGTTCTTCCGGGACATCGCGCCCGCCCGGGCCCGTCTCGCGTGCGACCATCGACGGGCAATTATCGAACGGGGGAAACATGGATCAAACCGCCATCTTCGTGCCATTCGTCGGAACCATGATGTTGACCTTCATCGTGTGGTTCTACATGTACTCGCGGCGCCTCCCGTTTGTGCTGAGTCGCAAGCTTTCGTCTCGACAGATGACCCGCCAGGAGTTGGATCGAGTGTCCCCTGCAGGCGTCGCCAACCCGTCCGACAACCTGAAGAACCTTTTCGAGCTGCCTACCGTCTTTTATGCAGTGGTGCTCTATCTGTACGCCACCTCGCAGGTCGACGGGTACTACGTGTTGGCGGCATGGATTTTCTTCGTATTCAGGATCCTTCACAGCGTCGTACACTGCTCTTTCAATTTTGTGCCGCTTCGATTCTTCCTCTATGTGATCTCGGCGCTCGCACTGTGGTACATGGTGCTGCGCGTTGCCTGGAGTACGCTGCCCGGGTGAAGAACCCCGGGGGTCCGGTGCAAAGCTCGGCTCGTGACCTCGAGCTCGCGGCAGGTTCGGCAAGAACATTACCACCCGCACCTGGAACACGGTCGAGAAGTGCGCGAAGGCCTGAGCCGCAGGAGCGCACGTCGCGTACGACCGGCGATCGCGGGCATGCCTGCGGCGTGTGCGGTGCGCGCCCCTACAGGAGGCCCGGGTAGGTGATCTCGTCGCCCTCGACTTTCGCCATCGGGTTCAGGGTGCGCGGCTTCGCGCTCGTGGGACTCATGATGTCGCGCACCTCGTGACCGCGGGCGATCAGCGCGTCGGCAATCAGCGAGCGGTGGCAGCGCCACGGTACTGCCTCGGCGCACATGATCGCGGTCGTCTTCTCCGCGGCGAGCGCTTCGAGCTCGTCCAGCGCGGCACGGAACTCGTCGGTCTGCATGTAGTCGGCGAAGCCGCGAAACGAGGCGTTGCGCCAGCCGGTGTTGACGGAATCCGGCCGCGCGCGGCGCAGCCCGCCGAGCTCCTTCATGTGGCGGTAGGCGATGCGCCGGTTGCGCAGCGCCGGGCCGAACGTGTCGCGGTTGAACTGCGGGTTGGTGCGCGAGCGCGGCACCGTCCGCACGTCCACGAGGCGCTCGATGCCGTGTGCCCGCAGGAGCTCCACCAGCTCGTCGAAACTGCGCGTGGAGTGACCGATCGTGTACACGACCGGCCGCCTGCCCTTACCCGCGGGATTCTTCCTGCGGCTTTTCGCTTTCCGGCTCGTCATCGAACAGCCAGCGCGTGATCGTGGGCTTGATGAAACGCGGGAAGGCGAGGTACAGGACCCCGAGCAGCGCGCCGCCCCACATCGGCGACCACTGCAGCACGAACGCCGGCCAGATGAAGGCGAGGATGGTGTTGGTCAGCGACTGGACGGTGAAACGGAACAGGAACTCGAAGAGCTGGTCGGTGACGAACGCCGCGAGGCTGCTGCTCGAGGCGATCTCGTCCACGACGGTGGTGGCCTCGAGCCACAGGAACGCGATGACGAATCCGCAGGCGTACAGGCCGCCGCCGTGGGCGTCCCATACCGTCCGCACGAACCGCTTGAAGCGCCGCCGGAGCTCTCCCGGCACCGCGCGCGGCTCCTCGAACGCGAGGCGCCCGAGGCCGGCGGCGTCGCGCAGCCGCTCCTCCGTGCGCCTGAGGAAGGACTTCTTCGGCGGCTTCGGGTTGGACTGATCGTCGGCCACGGCGGTGATCCTACCCCTTCGGGCAGGGGGGTCAAATGCGGCGCCCTGCCGTGCAGGGTCGAGCGCCGCTCGCGGCCAGGCATCCGAGGCGCGCCCGGGGCTCGCTCCTGCCGGTGGGGTCAGGTCTTGTCGATCTGGGTGATCTTCGCGCCCTCGAGGGTGAGGTTGTACATCAGGCCCTTGGCGCCGAACACGAAGCCGACCACCGGGTCCTTGATGTTGGTCGTGTCCAGCGAGCGCCCGGCGCCGATGTCGATGAGCGCCACTGAGCCGTCGACCCCGACCTTCCAGCCGGCACTGTTCCGGAACTGCTCGAGCGATTCCGGCGTCATGAAGGCGATCACGATGGACTTCGCCTGCGCCCCGAGCTGCAGGCCGAAGGAGCCCGCGACGGTGCGGTAATAGGCCAGCGTGCGGCCGTGGCTGATCAGCGCGCCCTCGCCGGCTTCCGCGCCGACCGCAATCCCCACCTTGATCACCCGCGGGAACACGAGGTACCCCGCGGCGTTGTCGAGGAACACCTTGCCGCCCTTCACCTGCTCCTCGAACCTGTCGAGCGCCTCGGCGACCGCGGCATCCAGCTCGGCCGCGGTGGCCGCGTTCGCGGACACCGTCGCCAGCATCGCTACCAGCATCACACCCAGGCCCGCCAGCCGTCTCTTCATAGGCTCGTCCCCCTCGTTGTTCACCACGTGGCACCGGCGACCGCCGCCGCAGCCCGGATCATAACGCAGGCGGACTCGCCGGCGTGGCCTCCCCCCGCACCGAATTGCGTCTTTACCTGCAGGCACCATGAGCGAACAGCGCGGAGGTCACATGAGATACGCGTTCCCGGCGGCCTGGTTTCTGGCCGCAGCCTTCACCCTCGCCGGCTGCGGCGACGGCGAATCCGCCGCCCCGGCCGCCGGCTCCCTGCAGGACATCGATGCCTGCGCGCTGCTCACCGCGGCGGAGATCGAGGCCGCCACGGGGATCGCGCCCGGCCCGGCGGAGAACCAGGGCGGCCGCAACGCCCCGCCGATGTGCAACTGGCCGTCGCAGGACGGCGCCTACCCGTTCGCGGCGAGCCTGCTCGTCACGGTGAGCGCCAACTACACGAGCTACGAGCAGGCGCTCGCGGCATGGCAGGAATCGGCCGCCGACATGGGCATGGACTTCGACTGGGCGATGTACGAGGAAGTCGATGGCCCGGGCACGGTCAACGCCTGGATGGCCGATGCCGGCATGCTCCAGGCGCACCGGGGAGACCGCATGGTGCAGGTCTACCTGCACCGGCTGCCGCCGGACCGCGATCGGCTGCAGGCTGCCACCGAGCTTGCGACTCGCGCTTTCGCGCGCCTGGACTGAAACGCCTGGCACGGATGCCCCTGCAGGAACGCACGAGCAGGCATCGCCCGGCGCCTCGGTCGCGCGGAATGCCCGCTCCTGCCTGGATCGCACGCCGGCCGGACCGACCTTCCGGTCCCTCGCGTGGCGGGCCCTACGGGGACGGATTGGGGTCCCCGGGCATGAGCCAAGGCGGGATGGGAGCGCGGCGGCGGTCGGCACGCGGCGGGTAGTTCGTGGCGAGATAGTCGAGGATCGCGTCCTCGACCGCCGGCTCGAACTGCCACAGGTTCTGGGTCGCCTGCATCCAGCGGATGATGTCGAGCCAGGTCTGCCGGTCCGCGCGCTGCTGCGTCACGAGCCGGAACGAGTGACAACCGCCGCAGTGCGCGCGCACGTGCTCGAAACCCGGTGCCCGCACGAGGCCCGTGGCCTCGTCGATCTCCTGCCCGGTCGCCGCGCCCGCTGCGAGCAGCCAGGACAGGAGCAGGAACAACCGCCTGCTCACGCCACCTGCACCGCGATGCGATGGCACGCGTTGTTGAGGTACCCGCGCGGGTTCCAGCCGGGCAGGACCATCGGCTGCGACACGCCTTCGCTGTCCTCCGCGCGTGCCCACACCTCGTAGTAGCCCGGCTGCGGGAACTCGATCGCTTGCTTCCAGTGCTGCCACGCGAGCCGGTTGGCCGGCCGCTCGAGCCGCGCGCGCTGCCAGGTCGCGCCGAAGTCGATGGAGGTGTAGAGACGGCGGACGCTGCGGTCGCCCGCCCACGCGTGGCCGCGTACCTCGAGCGCCTTCCCGGCCGGGTGCGTGATCCCGGACTTCGGGTAGGTGACGAGAGACCTCACCGGCATCGAGCCGATGATGCACATGTCCTCGTCCGCCACCTCCGCGCCGGGCGCGACCGGCTGGCAGGGCATGCGGTAGGACTGCCCGAGCATCTTCTCGCCGTCGTGCACGCGGTCGCGCACCAGCACCCGGTGCACCCACTTGCCGCTGACCGACGCCGGCCAGCCGGCGCACACCATGCGCAGCGGGAACCCGTGCAGCGGAGGCAGCGGCTCGCCGTTCATGGCGAAGGCGAGCAGCGATTCGGCTTCCATGGCCTTCGCGAGCGGCACGCCGCGCGAGATCGGCTGCTTGGAGGCATCGCCGGAAAGGTGCCGGTCCCTCGCCTCGTAGGCGACGTACACCGCGTCGTCCGCGATGCCGCAATGCTCGAGCACGTCGCGCAGCCGGACGCCCGTCCACTCGGGACAACCCACGGCTCCCGTCGTCCACTGATTGCCCGACGTCGCCGGGTAGAACTCCGAGCGGCCGTTGCCCGCGCATTCGATCTGCAGCTTCAGCGTCACGGGCTCGAAGCGCGACCTGAGCTCCGCCAGCGTGAACGTCTGCGGGCGGACGCACGACTCGCCGGCGATCTCGAGCGTCCAGCGATCCGGGTCGATGGCGGCGGCATCCGGCGGGATACCGTTGTTGCGCACGAACAGGCGCGCGGCCGGGGTGACCGGGTCGTCGAGCAGGTGCGCGGGGGTCTCCAGGTTGAGGGGGCGATCGTTCAGCACGATCAGCCCTTCCTTGCCCTCGATCTCGAACGGCTCGGGCGTATCCGCGAGCGCGGCCGGGATGAGCCCGCCGGGCATGAAGCGCGCGAACGGGATGGACGCACCGACGGCGGCGCTCATCGCCGCCAGGCCGGCACCGCGGAGGAACCCGCGGCGCGTGAGCGGATCGGCCTGCCGGCCCCAGAGCAGCCGGTCCGCCCGGGAGGGGTCGGCGGCGTACAGGGCACGGATGCCCACGCGGCGCTTACCGGTCTCGCCTTTCATTCGAGCTCCTCCGGTTCGGTCTCCTGTGCACCGATCGTAGCACCCGCGTGGCAGGCCGCCAGCAGCAGGCGGATCGACTGCGCGAGGCGCTCCGCCTTCTCCTCGTCGAGCTCGAAGCTGTCCTCGTCCATGTAGCAGCGCTGCGCGATCTCAAGCTGCACGGCATAGACGCCTTCGGCGGGGCGGCCGTAGTGCCGGGTGATGTAACCGCCCTTGAACCGGCCGTTCACGACGAAGGAGTAGGGCAGCGCGGCCGCCGCCTCGGCCAGGCGCTGCTCGATCGCGGGAGGGCAGCTCCGGCCGTCGTTCGTGCCGATGTTGAGGTCGGGCAGGTCGCCCTCGAACAGCCTCGGCACGCGCCCGCGGATCGAATGCGCATCCCACAGGATCGCGTACCCGAACTCCTTCCTGATCGCCTCGAGCCGGCTCGCGAGGCCGTCGTGGTACGGCTTCCAGTACCGCGCGATGCGTTCCCGCTTCTCGGCTGCATCGACCTCGCCCCCGCCGGAGTAGATGTCTTCGCCCGCGAACGTCTGCGCCGGGCAGAGGCCGGTCGATACCCGGCCCGGGTACAGCACGTCGTCGTCGGGCGAGCGGTTCAGGTCGACGACGTAGCGCGAGTAGCGGGCGGCGATCACGCCGGCGCCGATGCTCTCCGCGAAGGCGTACAGCCGCCGGACGTGCCAGTCCGTGTCCGGTATCGCCCGGCCCGCCGCCGTCATGCGCGCCGCGATGTCGGCGGGGATCTCGCGCCCGTCGTGCGGGATGCTGACGAGGAACGGCCCGTCGCCCTCGTGCCAGGTAAAGACCTCGCTCATGACACGCTCGGCAGCATCGCGCGCGCGTGCTCGTGGAGCAGGCCCGCATCGAGACGCGCGGCGAGCGTGGCGATCTCGCCGGCAAGCGAGCGATCCTCGACGTAGGGATCGGAGACGCTGCGGACCTGCTCGAGCACGCGCTCGAGCACGACGGAGCTCCGCTTCGGGCGGTGGAACTCGATCCCCTGCCCCGCGGCGAGCAGCTCGATGGCGACGATGCTGGCGACGTTGTCGAGCATCGCGTGGAGGCGACGCGCGGCGAAGGTCGCCATGCTCACGTGGTCCTCCTGGTTGGCGGAGGTCGGGATCGAATCCACGCTCGCGGGGTGCGCGAGCGACTTGTTCTCCGAGGCGAGCGCCGCGGCCGTCACCTGGGCCATCATGAAGCCGGAATTGAGGCCGCCGTCGCGCACGAGGAACGCGGGCAGGCCGCCGTTCAGGTGCGGGTCGATGAGCAGCGCGATGCGCCGCTCGGCGAGCGAGCCGATCTCGGCGATCGCGAGTGCAAGATAGTCCGCGGCCAGCGCGACGGGCTCGGCGTGGAAATTGCCCCCCGACAGGACCGACCTCGTGTCCGTGAACACGAGCGGGTTGTCGGTGACGGCGTTCGCCTCCGTCTCGAGCACCTGCGCGACGTGGCGCAGCACGTCGAGGCACGCGCCGGCGACCTGCGGCTGGCAGCGGATGGAGTACGGGTCCTGCACGCGGTTGCATTCGATGTGCGACGCGCGGATCTCGCTGCCGGCCATGAGGTCGCGCAGCAGGCCCGCGACCGCCGCCTGCCCGGCGTGGCCGCGCGCGTCCTGGATGCGGGCGTCGAACGGCACGTCGCTGCCCTGGATCGCATCGGCGGACAATGCCCCCGCGACGATCGAGGCGGCGAGGAGGTGCTCGGCGCGGAACAGCGCGGACAGCGCGAGCGCGGTCGAAACCTGCGTGCCGTTCAGGAGCGCAAGGCCCTCCTTCGGCGCGAGCGTGAGCGGCTGCAGCCCGGCACGCGTGAGCGCTTCGAGAGCCTCGACCTGCTCCCCGTTCACGCGCGCGCTGCCCTCGCCCAGCAGCACCAGCGCGAGGTGCGCCAGGGGTGCGAGGTCGCCCGACGCGCCGACGGAGCCCTTCGCCGGAATGCACGGGCAGATGTCGCGGTTCACGAGCTCGCACAGCGTGTCGACGAGCTCCGTGCGCACTCCCGAAGCGCCCTGCGCGAGCGCCGCGATCTTGGTGACGAGCACGAGGCGCACGCACTCGTCCGGCAGCAGGTCGCCCACGCCGACGGCGTGCGAGCGGATGAGGTTCTCCTGCAGGTGCACGAGCTCGTCGGTCCCGATGCGGACGTCGGCGAGCTTGCCGAAACCCGTGTTGACGCCGTAGACGCTCTTGCCGCTCTTCACCACCTCGGCAACGACCGCGCGGGACGCGGCGATGCGCGCGCGCGCCGAGTCGCCGAGCCGCACCCTCAGCGGCTGCCGCCAGGCCTGCCGCAGCTCGCCCAGCGTGAGCCGCTGCCCGTCGATGATCAGCTCCATCGCATTGCCCTCCCGCAGGAGCGCATCACCGCCGCACCATCGGCAGGTCGAGGCCGTGCTCGGCGGCGCAGGCGATCGCCTCCTCGTAGCCGGCGTCGGCGTGGCGCATGACGCCGGTGGCCGGATCGTTCCACAGCGTGCGGGCGATGCGGCGGTCGGCGGCCTCGCTGCCGTCGCACACGATGACGAGCCCGGCGTGCTGCGCGTAACCCATGCCGACGCCGCCGCCGTGATGGAACGACACCCAGGTCGCGCCGCTCGCCGTGTTGAGCAGCGCGTTCAGCACCGGCCAGTCGGACACCGCGTCCGAGCCGTCGCGCATCGCCTCCGTCTCGCGATTCGGGCTCGCGACGGAGCCGGAGTCCAGGTGATCGCGGCCGATGACGACCGGCGCTTCGAGCTCCCCTTTGCGCACCATCTCGTTGAACGCGAGCCCGAGCCGGTCACGCTGCCCGAGGCCCACCCAGCAGATGCGCGCCGGCAGCCCCTGGAACCTGATCTTCTCGCGCGCCTGGTCGAGCCACCGGTGCAGGTGAGGATCGTCCGGAATCAGCTCCTTGACCTTCTCGTCGGTGTGGTAGATGTCCTCGGGATTCCCGGAAAGCGCGGCCCAGCGGAACGGCCCCACGCCGCGGCAGAACAGCGGCCGCACGTACGCGGGCACGAAGCCCGGGAACGCGAACGCGTCCTTCACGCCCTCGTCGTACGCGACCTGCCGGATGTTGTTGCCGTAGTCGAACGTCGGCACGCCGGCGCGATGGAAGCCGAGCATCGCCTCGACGTGCACCGCGATCGAGCGGCTCGCCGCCTTCGCGACGCCCGCGGGATCCGTGCGCCGGCGCTCGATCCACTCCTCCACCGTCCAGCCCTGCGGCAGGTAGCCGTTCGCCGGGTCGTGCGCCGAGGTCTGGTCGGTGACGGCGTCGGGCTTCACCCCGCGGCGCAGGAGCTCCGGCAGCACCTCGGCCGCGTTGCCGAGCAGGCCGACGGACAACGGCTTCCGCTCCGCGACCGAACGCTCGATCATCGCGAGCGCCTGGTCGAGGTCGTCGGCGCGCGTGTCGAGATAGCCGGTCTCCAGCCGCTTCGCGATGCGGTCCGGCTGGCACTCGACCGCGAGCATCGATGCACCCGCCATCGTCGCCGCGAGCGGCTGTGCGCCGCCCATGCCGCCCAGCCCGGCGGTGAGGATCCAGCGGCCGGCGAGGTCGCCGCCGTAGTGCCGGCGGCCCATCTCGACGAAGGTCTCGTGCGTGCCCTGCACGATGCCCTGGCTGCCGATGTAGATCCACGAGCCCGCCGTCATCTGGCCGAACATCATGAGGCCCTTGCGGTCGAGCTCGCGGAAGTGCTCCCACGTCGCCCACGCGGGGACGAGGTTCGAGTTCGCGATCAGGACGCGCGGCGCGTCCTCGTGGGTCCGGAAAACGCCGACCGGCTTGCCCGACTGCACGAGCAGCGTCTGGTCGGCTTCGAGGCGCCTGAGCGTCGCGACGATCGCGTCGAAGCATTCCCAGTTGCGCGCCGCCTTGCCGATACCGCCGTAGACGACGAGCTCGTCGGGTCGCTCGGCCACCGCCGGGTCCAGGTTGTTCATGAGCATGCGCAGGGGCGCCTCGGTCAGCCAGCTCTTCGCGGACAGCGTGGTGCCGGTCGGTGCCTGCACGCGGCGCGCGCCTGAATCGTTCATTGCAGGGGTCCTCCGGGTTCGGGTGGGGCCATGCCGGGCGGCGCGTAGGTTCCGGTCAGCTCGAAGCGGCTGCCGGGATGCCACAGCCGCGCGTAGCTGACCGTGCGGCCGTGCGCCCAGGTTCGCCGGATCACCAGCAGGCACGGCTCGTTCTCGGGCATGCACAGGCTCGTACGCACGAACTCGTCGGGCATCGCGGCGCGCAGCACGTGCTCCGCCGCCTGCAGGGGCGCGATGGCGGAGAGATAGGCGCCCGGCGTAACCTGCGTGAAGTCCTGCTCCAGGCAATCGGGCGCAAAGGAGGCGAGCATCCAGCGTTCTTCGAGCTGGATCGGCGCCGAGCTTTCCTCGTGCACGATCCGCAGGTGGTACACGGGCTCGCCGGCTGCGACCCCGAGCGCGTCGGCGACGGCGTCGCGCGCGCGTTCCTCGGCGGCCTTCAGCACCCGCGCCGAATGGCGGTGCCCGCGCCGCGCGATCTCGTCCGCGATGTTGCGCACCTCGAGCGGGTGCGACTGCGCCTTGAGGTCGGCCACGAACGTGCCCACGCCGGCGACGCGCTTCACGATGCCTTCGTCGACGAGCTCACGCAGCGCCCGGTTCGCCGTCATGCGCGACACGCCCGCAGCGCTCACCAGCTCGTTCTCCGACGGCACGCGATCGCGCGGTTTGAGCTCGCCGCGCGAGATCTGCTCGATGATCATCTCCTTGAGCTGCTGGTAGCGGGGCTTGGGCTGCGTGGCCATCGCAGGCTCGTCACGCGAACAGGCGCCGCACCGTGCGTGCGTACTCGCGCCGTGCATCCTCGGCGGCGACGTGGCGGCCGTCGACGACCCGCCACTCGCCGCCCACCATCACGCGGTCGATCGGCAGCGTGAAGCCGGAGAACACGAGCGCATCCAGCAGTGAATCCGCCTCGTGGCCGACCAGCATCGGGCTGTCGTCGTCGAGCACGACGAGGTCGGCCGGCGCGCCTCGAGCGAGGCCGCGGTGGGGGATACCGGCGGCGAGCGCCCCGCCCTCGGCCGCGAGCGCGAACAGGCTGCGGCCGGTGTGGGTTTCGTCCCCGTGCGCGGCGACGTTGCGGCGCATCGACACCAGCCGCTGCCCGTACTCGAGCCAGCGCAGCTCCTCGAACGGGTTGATCGACACGTGGCTGTCGGAGCCGATCGCGATGCGCCCACCGTGCTCCAGGTAGCGCGCGAGCGGGAACAGCCCGTCGCCCAGGTTCGCCTCGGTGCTCGGGCACAGGCATGCGACGGCGCCGCTCTGCGCCAGCTTCTCGACTTCCTCGTCGTCGACGTGCATCGCGTGCACGAGGCACCAGCGCTCGTCCACCTCGTGCTCGCGGAGCAGCCAGCGCACCGGGCGCTCGCCCAGCACGGCCAGGCACTGCTCGACCTCGCGCTGCTGCTCGGCCACGTGGATGTGCATCGGCACGCGGTCTTCCGCCGCGATGCGCGCGACGCGCGCGAGCGACCCGGCCGTCACCGCCCGCAGGCTGTGCGCGCCGATGCCGACACGGTAACCGTCGGCCTCGTCGCGCGCCTGCCGGTAGTGCGCCTCGAACGCGTCGAGCGTCGTCGCGAAGCGGCGCTGGTCGGCGTTCGGCTCCGGGTCGTCGAAGCCCGCCCGCTCGTAGAGCACCGGCACGTACGCGAGGCGGATGCCGCTGTCCGCGGCGGCCGCCGCCAGCGCGTGCAGCATCGCCATGCCCGGGCGCGGCTCGCCGGGCTCCGAGAGCAGGTAGTGGAACTCGGCGACACCCGTGAAACCGGCCGCCACCATCTCGCAATAGGCCTGGCGCGCGATCGCGAGCAGCGCGCCGGCGTCGATGCGGTGCGCGAGCGCGTACATGCGGCTGCGCCAGGTCCAGAACGTGTCCTGCACCGCCGGCGCGCGCTCCTCGGTGCGCCCGACGAGCGCCCGCTGGAAGGCGTGGCTGTGGGCGTTGACGAGGCCGGGGATGGCGATGCCGCCGACGACGTCCGCCCCTTCCGGCGTGGCGCCGGTCTCGACGTCCGCGATGCGGCCGTTCGCGACGTGCAGCCGCACGGCCTCGGACCAGCCGTCGGCGAGCAGTGCCTTGCGAACGAAGAGAGCGGCCATGGCAGTTGTATATACAGGCTAATGGATGCTACCGTCGGACGCAACGAGGTGACCGCGATGGCCGACTGGGATTTGCTCCTGACCGACGTCCATGCTGCCACGATGGCGGCGAACGGCGCGCGCTACGGGGCGATTCCCGACGCGGCGGTCGCGATCCGCGGCGATGCGATCGCGTGGATCGGCCCCGCCCGTGACCTGCCCGCCGGGGAGGCCGCGGAAACGCGCACGCTGGGCGGGCGCTGGGTCACGCCCGCGCTCATCGACTGCCACACCCACCTCGTGTTCGCCGGCGACCGCGCGAACGAGTTCGAGCAGCGGCTCGAGGGCGTCTCCTACGAGGCAATCGCGAAAGCCGGCGGCGGCATCCTGTCGACCGTGCGCGCGACGCGTGCCGCGTCCGAGGACGAGCTCGTCGCCGCGTCGGCGCCGCGCCTTGCCGCCTTGCGCGCGGAAGGCGTCGCCACCGTCGAGATCAAGTCGGGCTACGGGCTCGACCTCGACACCGAGCTTCGCATGCTGCGGGTCGCCCGCCGGCTCGGCGAGCAGCACGGCATCACCGTGCGCACCTCGTTCCTCGGCGCACACACGCTGCCGCCGGAATACGGGAACCGGGCGGACGACTACATCGATTTCCTGAACGACACCGTGCTGCCCGCCGCGCACGCGGCAGGGCTGGTGGATGCGGTGGACGCGTATTGCGAGCGCATCGCGTTCTCCGCGCGGCAGGTGGCCTCGCTCTTCACGCGCGCGGACACGCTCGGCCTTCCCGTCCGGCTGCATGCCGACCAGCTCAGCGACGCCGAGGGTGCGGGCCTCGCGGCGCGGTACGGCGCGCTGTCGGCGGATCACCTCGAGTACGCGTCGGACGGCGGGCTGAAGGCGCTCGCGGACGCGGGCTCGGTCGCCGTGCTGCTGCCGGGCGCGTTCCTCATCCTGCGGGAGACGCAGGCGCCGCCGGTCGCCCGGCTGCGCGAGCTCGGCGTGCCGATCGCGATCGCGAGCGACTGCAATCCCGGCACCTCGCCGGTGTGCTCGCTGCGTGCGGCGATGACGCTCGCGACCGCGCTGTTCCGGCTGACGCCGGAGGAGTGCCTGGCCGGCGTGACGCGCAACGCGGCGCGCGCGCTCGGCCTCGCCGACCGCGGCACGCTGGAAGCCGGCAAGCGCGCCGACCTCGCCGTCTGGGACGTCGGCCACCCGCGCGAGCTCACCTACTGGCTCGGCCTGAACCCGCTGCACGAGCTGTTCGTCGGCGGCGCCGGGAGCCGCGGCACGTGAGCTGCGCCCGCGGCATCGTGCGGGCCGCCGCCCTCGCCTGCACATTCCTGGCCGGCGCGGCGTTCGCGGAACCGCCACCGCGGGAGCTCGTCATCGAGGACGTCACCGTCGTGTCGCCGGAGCGCGGCGACCCGCTCGCCCATGCGAACGTGCTCGTACGCGACGGCCGCATCGCCGCGGTGAGCACGCGGCCGCTCGAAGCCTCCCACACGATCGACGGCCGCGGCCGGTTCCTCGTGCCGGGGCTGATCGACAGTCACGTGCATCTCGGCGAAGCGCCCGGCGTGACGCCGCTGCAGGCGGAAGCGCACCCCGAGCTCGTGCGGGCGGCGCGGGCGCAGGAGCCGCGCAGCTACCTGTACTTCGGCTTCACCACAGTCGTCGACCTGATCAGCGATCCCGAGCGCACGGCGCGCTGGCGCGCCGCTCCCGACCGGCCGGACGTCGTCTCCTGCGGCGCGGCGCCGATCGCGAACGGCTACCCGATGGCGTGGGTGCCCGAAGACCTGCGCTTTCGCCTTGCACGTTACTTCCTCTACGACCCGCGCCAGGCGGATCGCATCCCCGACGACATCGACCCGGCCGAGCACACCCCGGAGGCGGTCGTGCGGCGCATGGCCGCGGACGGTGCGGTTTGCGTGAAGACGTTCCACGAGACCGGGTTCGGCGGCTTGCACGACCTGCCGACACCGACGCTCGAGATGGCGCGCGCGCTCGTCGCCGCCGCGCACGAACGGGGCATGCCCGTGCTCATGCACGCGAACTCGGTCGCCGCGCAGCGGTTTGCGCTGGAGGCGGGAGCGGACGTCATCGCGCACGGCTTGTGGAACGGTTTCGAGGTCGACGGTGACGGCTTCAGCAACGGCGCGGACGGTGTGCTCGAGGCAATCTCCGCAAAGGGCATCGGCTGGCAGCCGACGATGCAGGTGCTGCAAGGGCTGAGCGACCTGTTCGACGAGACGTTCCTCGACCGGCCCGCGGTGCGGCACGCGTACCCGCAGGCGCTGATCGACTGGTATCGCACGCCGGAAGGCCGCTGGTTTCACGACGAGATCGCGAGCGGGCTCGGCGGCGCGGACGGGCGCGCGGTGTTTGCGTCCGTGCTCGAGCGGATCCGCGCCGTGGTGCCCGTCGTCGCGCGCGGCGACGCCACGCTGCTCTTCGGCAGCGACACGCCCAGTGCGCCGACGTACGCCAACCCGCCGGGGCTGAACGGCCGGCTGGAAATGCAGCGCTGGATCGACGCCGGCATCACGGAAGCGCGGCTGTTCCGCGCCCTGACCCTCGACAACGCGCGCACGTTCGGGCTGGACGAGCGCATCGGCAGCATCGAGGCGGGCAAGGTGGCGCACCTCCTCCTGCTGCGCGCCAACCCGCTCGAGGACGTGTCCGCCTGGGACACGATCGAAACCGTCATCCTCGCCGGGCGCCCGATCGCGCGCGAGACCCTGTCCGCCACCCGCGCTCCCCGCCCGTAGGCGTGCGCGGCGATCGCGGCCGGGAATGCCCGGCATCGTCGCTCGCGCGCGGTGCGCGCTCCTGCGGGGGTATCGGGCGGGTTGGCCGCGCCTACGGGCGCTCGGTGACGATCTCGGGGACGGGCTTGCGCGATTGCGCGGGAGTGATCTTCGCGTAGCCGTACCAGATGAGGCCGACGATGAACTCCTCGGCCGGATCGATGCCGAGCATGCGCAGGAAGCGCTCGTCGCGGGTGAGCGCGCCGGTCGACCACTTGGTCGCGACGCCCGCGGCGGAGAGATAGAGCATGAAGTTCTGGATCGCGCAGCAACAGCTCGCGTAGTCCTCGCGCTGCAGGAGCTCGTCGTCCGAGACCTTGCACGTGACGACCAGCCAGCCCGGGCGCTCCGCGGCCGCGGCCGCCTTGAAGTCGCCCATCTTCGGCCCCTTGCGCTCGCTGGTGACGATGCGCGTCAGCTCGACCGCTTCCGCGATCGCCTCGGGGCCGAGCAGGTAGAAGTGCCACGGCTCGGTGACGTGGTGGTTCGGTGCCCAGCGGGCCGCTTCGATCGCGTCCAGCACGAGCTGCCGGCTGACCGGCCGTTTCAGGTACAGCTTGACGGTGCGGCGCCCGCGAATCAGGTCCGCGACGTCCTGCAAGCGTTTGTCGATTGGTACTGCCTCCATTACGCCCTTTCGAGAATCATGGCGATGCCCTGCCCCACGCCGATGCACATCGTGCACAGCGCGTAACGCGCCTGGCGGCGACGGAGCTCGTACGCGGCCGTGGTGACGAGCCGCGCTCCCGACATGCCGAGCGGATGGCCGAGCGCGATCGCGCCGCCGTTCGGGTTGACGTGCCCGGCATCGTCCGGCAACCCGAGCTCGCGGAGCACGGCCAGCGCCTGCGCCGCGAACGCCTCGTTGAGCTCGATCAGCTCCATGTCGTCGAGCGACAGGCCGGCGAGCCCGAGCACCTTGCGCGACGCGGGCACGGGACCCATGCCCATGATGCGCGGCTCGACCCCGGCCGCCGCCCAGGCCACCACCCGCGCCAGCGGCTCGAGGTCGTGCTGCCGGAGCGCCTCGTCCGAGGCGAGCAGCACGGCGCAGGCACCGTCGTTGATGCCGGAAGCGTTGCCGGCGGTGACCGTGCCATCCGGGCGCACGATCGGCCTCAGCTTCGCCAGCGCTTCGAGGCTCGTGGCGCGCGGATGCTCGTCGCGCTCGACGAGCACCGGGTCGCCCTTCCGCTGCGGCACCGGCACTGCCACGATCTCGCCGGCCAGCCGGCCGGCTTCGATGGCGGCTGCCGCCCGCTCCTGGCTGCGCAGGGCGAAAGCATCCTGGTCCTCGCGTGAAACGCCGAAATCCGCGGCGACGTTCTCGGCCGTCTCGGCCATGGAATCGGTCCCGTACTGCTTTTCGAGCGCGCGGTTCACGAAGCGCCAGCCGAGCGTCGTGTCGTACATCTCGGCGTTGCGGTCGAACGCCGCGGTCGCTTTCGCCACCACGAAGGGCGCGCGCGACATCGACTCGACGCCGCCCGCGATCACGAGCCCGGCTTCGCCCGCGCGGATCGCGTGCGCGGCGTTGCCGATCGCGTTCATGCCGGAGCCGCACAGGCGGTTCACGGTCGCGCCCGGCACGCCCGGCGGCAGGCCGGCGAGCAGGAGCGACATGCGCGCGACGTTGCGGTTGTCCTCGCCGGCCTGGTTGGCGCAGCCCAGGATCACGTCGTCGATAGCGGCCGGGTCGAGCTTCGGGTGCCGTCGCAGGAGCTCCGCCAGGGGAATCGCGCCGAGGTCGTCCGCCCGTACCGCGGACAGCGCACCGCCGTACCGTCCGATCGGCGTCCGGACGGCATCACAGATCCACGCGTTTTGCGTCATGCAGGGGTCCTCTCTCCTTGATCGGCGACGGCCGGGGCGGCTTCGCCGGCGGCGCGATCATACCGGCGGCCGAGCCAGGCGGCGACCGCGGTCCAGGCGAGCGCGATGGCGGCGCCCACCGCGGCGACGGCCTTCGGGCCGAGCCCGATGCCCGTGGTGAGGCCGGTGAAGGCCCAGGCCCAGACCGCGTCCCCGCCGCGGTAGATCACGATGTCGATCACGGGCTTGGCCCTGAAGCGTCGGTCCCGGTCGACGATGGTGAACAGCATCTCGCGACCGGGGCGGGTAACGGCATAGTTGCCCGCCCGGCGGGCGATTTCAAGCCCGATGACCACGGCCAGCACGGGCGCCACGGCGACCACCAGGAAGCCTGCGGCGATGCCCGCCGGCACCAGCGCCAGCGTGCGGGCCATGCCGAGACGTTGCGCCACCCGCCCGGTGACGAACAGGGCGGTGAGGACGGCGAGGGTGTTCACGGTGAGGTCGATGAAGGCCCACATCTGGCCCCGCGTTGCCTCGTCGTAAGGCCGCATGAGGTCTGCGAGCAGGAAATAGGCGAAAGTTCCCATTGACACGTACAGGAAGATGAACGTGCCGATGCCGAACAGGAAGCCGTCGCTGAAGAACAGCGTGAAGCCCCGGAACGGGTTGCGGGCCATCCGGCCTTCCCGGGCGAGATCCGCCTCCAGGCCGGCATTGCCGAGCTCGGTGACCTTGAGCCGGTTCAGCACCGCGATGATGGGCAGCGGCAGGAGCAGCATCACTGCCGCCACCAGCAGAATCTCGTAGGTGCCGACGACGTTCGCGAGCGCGATGGTGATGGCCGGCCCGGTGATCGCGCCGAGGCTGCTGCCCGCCGCGATGAACGCGAACAGCCGCGGCGCCTGCTCCCGGTTGTAGATGTCGGCCATGAAGCTCCAGAAGACCGACACGTGGAACAGGCTGAACACGCTGACCCAGACGTAGAAGGCCGCGTTCAGCCAGCCGCGGTTCTCGACCTGCGTCGCCCCGAGGTAAAAGGCGAAAAACGACAGGGTGAAGAACACGTACACGCCCGGCACGAGGTGCCGGATCCTCACCCGCGGGATGATGGCGCCGTAGACGGTGACGGCCGCGAGGCTGAAGACGAAGGTGCCCGTCCACAGCAGGCTGAGCTCCGCGTCGGTCCAGTCGCTCGCCATGGCGTTGCGGACCGGCCGCAGGATGAAGTACGCCGCCATCAGCAGGAACACGAACAGGAAGGACAGGAGCACCGCCTTCAGCTCGTGGGGCTCTATGCGGGTGGCGGCCCGGACGATCCGGTCGAGGGGGCCTTTTACCGTCACGTGAACTCCCGGGCGAGAACCAGCCCGTTAGACTGCCACAGGAGCCGGCCGCTCGCCCGGGGAGCCGCAAGGCGCCTCTTGCAAATCGAGCGGCTGGCTCCATACTTGGAAGATCGGCGGCATCGAAGTCACTGTTTTTATTCATTCTAATTCTCGATTCCCCGGGAGCCATCGTGAGCAAAACGCCCCACATCATCGTTTCAGAGCGTGACGCCGAGCGCCTGGAGGCGCTCTTGGAGAAACTGCCGTCCGGAAGCTTTCCCGGGAAAGCGGCGCTCGAAGCCGAGCTCGAGCGCGCCGAGCTGGTTCCGCCGGAGGAGGTACCCCCGGACGTGGTGACGATGAATTCCACGATCCGCTTCCGGGTCGCCTCCACCGACGAGGAGTTCACCCTGAGGCTCGTCTACCCGAAGGACGTGGACGACAGCGGGGGCACGATCTCCATCCTCGCGCCGGTCGGCAGCGCGCTGCTCGGCCTCAAGCAGGGGGACGAGATCGAATGGCCCAAGCCGGGCGGCGGCACCATCCGGGTGCAGCTCGTCGAGATCGTCTACCAGCCCGAACGCGCGGGCGA